>Ga0181612_179889_pt1 | contig 12424 bp, 7 predicted proteins | sample HoacroProtozoa21_FD_119630 | JGI IMG/M metagenome (GOLD analysis project Ga0181612, IMG submission 119630) | Hoatzin crop microbial communities from Cojedes, Venezuel. Combined Assembly of Gp0051906, Gp0051904, Gp0051908 | reverse complement strand
CTCCTTGGACCTGCTGGCAGTGCTTTGCCGAATGCAGCCCAGGGTACCGTTCACCTTGTTTGCAGCGAGGGCACATTGCTGGCTGATGTTCAACGTGGTGTTTACCAGGACCCGCAGGTCCTTTTCTGCCATCCATTTATCTTCCTCAAGACAATAACCTATACCTGCTTATTCACCAGAACAAACTGAGGAAAGTCTGTTAGGAAGGGGATTCCTTTCTAACCTGAAATGGCAAATGGCTTTTGTCATGAAAGGATTTGAAAACTAAACAAACCCTCAAATGCAAACTGATGAACAAAGAACATTCCACCTTGAAATTTCCCCAGTATGGGAAATTATGTTTGAGCTGAGACAATTCTCGTAGACCTGTTTTAAAATTAAATTGCTTACTTTTAAAAACACCAAAATTAGGGAAGTGCTCCTTGACCAACCACAAAAAATGCTTTTAGAGCATACCAGTAATTTATAAAATATCTCATGCATAAAAATGTGTGAATCATAATTACAGGCAATGCTAGCAATGTTGTATGTGAGTAGGGATTACAAATATTTTCCGGTGTGCAACCCTTTTTCAGGTATCCGTGGCTTTGACAAACTTTCTCTCAGATGGAAGTTTTGAGAAGTTTTTAGCCAGCATGTTTCAGCTGCGTCTAGCTTGTTGCTGTGCCAAGTTTTTGGGAGGAAACAATAGAATAGCCACTGTTGGTGATTGCCCTCGCCCGCCCCCGCCCCGAGCTCCTTTGTATTGTGTTAGAGTGGAGCAAAAGAACATCATTCCTTCTGGTTTCTGTGTTAAAAACAAAGAATCAAAACAAAACACCTAGGTTTGTCAGTGTTAAGCTTGAAAGTGTGACAGAGAAATGCTCCCCCCACCCCTACGCACACACCTGTTTGCACATGCTTGTTTGAGATTTTTCAGATATTTGTGGTTGAACAGGCTGTAAATTCTGTGATTTCCTTGTGTGACTGGATTGCACATACATCTGTGCTCCTGTACTGACTGGTTACATTCTTTTCCCCACAGCCTGGAGGGGAAAAGTCACAGGAAGAGTCTGAGAGATAATCAGGTGTCCAACTGGCTTCCAGATCAAATGGAAGAAAATATCATGTGACATGAGGATAGAAGGAAAAAAGCCAGAAAAAAAAAAAGAGGAATGCTTGGGACAAGCTCTCATGCGATGAGGGCTAAGATGGGAAAGCATCTAAGTCTAGGACATGCTGAGGATAAAAAAAAAAAAGCTTGGCCTCAGTTTTGATGGAAGAGGATAAATTTAAGACGAGGTGAAAGTATATAAGGATGGGAACTAGCCAGGGGAACTGTGTTACTTGTCAGCACACCACACTTTATAAAAATCTGGTGCGGAGGAGGAAGGACTACATTTTGCTGGATAAAGAGACGGACAGTATTCGGAAAGAATGGACAAAGTGGTGCATAGCAGCTCATTAGGTGAACAGTGGCACACTGAATGAGGTGCAAGTCCTATGGAAAATGAGCCTGTGATCATGCAGTTAAAAAATTACATCACAATGCATGTCAAGGAAGTCAAATTACCATTGCACATTATAGAACTTCCTACTTTTAATGACTGAGTAATAGTGTTATATTAGTAGGATCTTGTCTATAACTTAAGTAAAAAGAGATTTCAAAACACTAAATACTAAGAAATAGCTTTGAAATATAGCTAGGATTTACATAGCAGTAACAGAAACTGCTACCCCTGTAAATGGACTGTGGTAAGTATAAATTTTTGAATCACTTAATTAGCCATTTACACTGAAGCTATATAATAATTTTGCAAATGTGCACTGTGAATCCAACCATTACATTAATAAAAAATTGTAGGGAAAGTTTTGGAATAAGACATTATTTCTGCCTCTGCAAAATCTGGAGGAGAAAAGAAAAACTGTCGACTCCATGCATTCAGTCCGAGTTTAAAGTACTAGAATTCAGTTTTTACAACACTGCAAGTGCTAATCTGTCTGGTTAGGAAATTCCACAGTGTGAAGTGCATAGCTGAATGTATAAAAAGAATATAGCCTGATTCAAGACTGTACTTAGAGGTTTGATTCCATTTTTGTCCTGCCGCCTCTGTCTTGCCATGTCATAAACTTCCCTGATGACACAAGCTGTTCTGGGTCATCCCCTCTGCTTTTTGAAGCCCTTCTCACCTTGATCTTACTGTGAAGCTAGACTGGACATTTATTATTTGAGAACTTAGAATAGTCTGCATAGAACTTTAATATTTGACACATTTTTTCTAGTGCTAGGATTCCATTATAATGTAACTTAAACCAATAGTCCTGAAAAGGCTGTGGTGTTTCTATATGAATAATCAAAATATGAAGCTGTCACTCCAGCTTATATCAGCCTTTCACATTCTCCTTTCTTAATGGGAATTCTCTTTGCCTGTTCCAGAGGCAGTTATAGTTTTGGCCTCGTTTCCTTCAAAAAAAAATGACCAGTTACATAAATGTGATAGTCTTCTGAAAACCTAGACTCTATCTTGTAAATTTTGCATTTGCTTGGTGTGTGTTGCTTAACACACATTTAGCTGATTAAGGAATTCTTATGATTTCTTCTAGCTAACGTGATAAAATAAACACTCCTATAAACTGTGAATAAAGTAAGTCTCAGTTTCTTTTGATTTATATCGTCTTTTGGTTTGATTCTCGGTGGTCTGTAATGCAAGCTACAGTAGAAGCTTTTCTCCTGGTTGCATGAAGAACCTGGCATCTATTAAGAAGTAAATTGATGTTCAGCCTTTTTTTCTAATTGAAGAACCAGTTACCATCGGTCTTTACAAAACTCTTAAAAAGTAATGCTGAGACCTCTCTCTGCTTTCTTAAACTTAATGAAAAGGTTTAAATGTTATTGGAGAACACAGAACCATGTACGAATGATTTCACAAGCCTCTTCTCCTGCAAATAGGCTAAACAAAGCATGTATACCTGTGTTTTAATCTGCTCTCCGCTTCATCTCTGTCTGCTCCCCTTTGATTCTTCTGGGATGGGAGGCCACAAGACCTACTGATTAGGACACGTGGCTGGGAGCAGAAAGCAGGGGTTTGTCTCCAGTTCCACTCCTCATTTGACACGATGCTAAGGGCAGGCAATGCAGGTACCCATTTGTTTTGCTTTTTTTCCTCTCTTCATCACTTGACTAAAAACAGTAGGTCTGTCTCTTGCTCTGTATTTGTACAGGGGAGTCCCAGTCATGTATCGAAGCTGTAGGCGTTACTGCCTCAGTAGGTAACAGTCATTCTTACTTGTTTCTTACTTGCACAGATGTGCTGACCAGAATCTTAAACTCTCCCAAAATAGAATACTTTCAGTACCTCGTCTTAACATGGATTTCATTCCTTACTGTAGGAAGTGCTAAAACTCTTCATACTTGAAACAGATAAACTAGCTGATGGTAAAATTCCTGCAGATGCAAAGTTCTCAAGATGTGGAGATTCTGGCAGGAATTTGGGAAGAAGCAGTGGTAATACTTCCACCAAGTTACTCAGACTTACAACAATGTTTTAGTTCCGTGGTGGAGTTGTGCTGAATTTTAAGCTAGTGCTTCCTCCAGTTTAGGCTGTGTAATTAACTGTAGTCTCATGTGAAAACAAAAATAAAAATCAGGATGATATACTGGGAATGGCATTTCTGATTAATACTACGTTAATTCAATTACTCCATTTTGGAAGACCTTAGTATCATGAAGTTCAGATACTTCAACCCCTTTCATAGCTAAAAAAGTCTTTGACAGCATGGATGTTAGAACAGAATAGAATAGTTCAGTTGGAAGGGACCGACAATAATCATATAGTCCAACTGCCTGACCACTTCAGGGCCAACCCGATGCTAAAGCATATTATTAAGGGCATCATCCAAATCCCTATTAAACACTGACAGGCATGGGGCATCGACCGCATCTCGAGGAAACCTGTTCCAGTGTTTGACCACCCCCTCGCTAAAGAAATGCTTCCTAATGTCCAGTCACATCCTCCTCTGACACAGCTTTGAGCCATGTCAATGCATACTGCCCCGGATCCCAGGGACTAGAGCTCAGCACCTCCCTCTCCATGTCCCCTCCTCAGGCAGCTGCAGAGCGTAATGAGGTTGCCCCTCAGTCCCCTTCTCTCCAAACAAGACAAATCCAGAGTCCTTGTCTACGACTAGAATGTTACTAGAGAAATGATACATTAACAATAATGCTTAGCAATTATAGTCGTCAAAAACCTATATAATCCCACATCTCTGAGCAGTTAACTATTACCACATCCATTTTTACTGAAGAAGATTATGGGGCCATTTAGATTAAATGCACAGAACATCAGCAATACAGATCTGTGGTGTAACGGCCTCCACACCTGACCTCACTGACAAGGTCTCGAATTCATCAAAGCAGAACCATAGGAGCCTAAGAGGTACACATTCCTGGGTTCTTTATTGAAGTGTGCCAGTATGCTCAAGGCCTAATTAGTAAGGTCTTTAAGTAGCGTTTTTATTTTAGGATGTTCAGGTTTGCGCAAGAAAAAAGTCATTAGTCAAGGTTACAAGATATGATCAGAAGTCCTTGTTATCAAAACCATCACAGTGCAAAATGGTCTGTAGGTGTTAAACCCGATCTTTCTGCTAAAATCTGTGTCATGTGCTGAAGGACACGGGTCTTGTCACAGTACTGAAAAATACTCAGGCTGGACATAAACAAAATGTATCTGGTGAACAGTTGAAAGAGTGTTAGCTGACTCAGCCTTACAAATTCCTTGTTCACACTGATTGTGTGCTGTAGTGCTGTAAATTCCACTTAAGAGATGGGTGATTGTTTCTCTATTGGAAGTCTGCAGAAAACAACATCTTGCTGTGTCATATATACAGCATCTGTGTTGGCTGTGCTGCGTACGTTTGCTATCTGGGGTGTATCGTTCCAAGTAAATATCCCTATGTTAAAAGGTTGATCCTTAAGTTTACTCTCCATCATAGTTACAATAGCTGTCAAATGTAGCTACCTTGCAGTATATGCCATATGAAGAGGGGTTCTTAAAAAAGTTTTTGGGGCTGTATCAGGAAGCTGAGCATAGTTAGTTGACAAAAGCCTTCTGTTACAAATTGGTCCCCGTATATCAGACGTGGCTCAGTGATGATTTTCTAGCTGCATAGTTCACACAGACCATAGCATTATTTATCCTGTGCAAACATTGAAATAACATCTCATGCTTTTCTCACTGTACAGTCTGGTTATTTTTGCATTGTCTTTTATCAGGATTTTCATCAATGTTTCCCCACAGCTTCCAGATTGTTCACAATGCAGATGCAGCAGTTCTGTTCATTGGGCTGGGCAACAGCAATCACATTACCCATGCCCTGCATTCTTTACATTGGTTGTTCATAGGGAGACAAATTTAATTATAGATAGTACTAACTGGGGACAGATGGACACTTGGCTGTTTATTTTAAAAGCCACGACTGACATAATAGAAGGCCTAAGCTTCGTTTGCTTCTTTCTGGTGCTTTTGCTAGTGACTGTTTATATTTTGATGCAGCCTATTGCCTATGAAAGTCAGTTTGTTATAGCAGTTGACACTGATAATAGGTGTTGTGGATGGCACTGAAGATCTGAAGCAGGTGGCTTTGAGTGAGTTTTGAACCTTAAGAGTTTTTCAGTACTATTTTTGTATCCGTATTTTTATTTTCCATAATTAAGTAAAACATTTAGAAGCCCTGCAATACATCTGAGTATAACATCTTGTGAAGTGAACTCCACTGGTTAGCTTTAACATTTTGTCAATGCTAAGTATAGGTTACAGATCCTTCCCATTCCGTGTTCCCCAATATCTTCTGGAGAAGCCCTGCTTAAAGTGGTGGGTTTAGTGTTTCAGGAAAAAGACATCTTTTTTGTTATTTGAGGGGTCCTATGTGTTCTTATGGTAATCATTATTTGCAAGGGATGTTCTGTATATTTCAGGTCCCATGGGGTGACTGCTATGAAGTTTTTGGATTTTATTGCTGTGCTTTCTGCTACAAGAGGCATAAAAATGTTGTAGGTACGAATTCCCAGCCATTATTTTTTATCTAAATGTTTATTTTATAGCTTATGTAAAAGCTATATTACAGAATTATGTAACATGGTTCTTGCTTAAAGAAAAATAAAACCACCCCACTTGTACAAAAGTTGAAAATTGTTTTATTTAAATGTTTAATGGGTCTAATGGTCCAGCTGAGAGATCGTAGTATTTAGCCTGTAGTTACTAAGCACTTAACATTGATATGGCTTGTGTTCAGGAGGCCCATTTGGATAAAGCACAGTATCACTTATGTATGTTGAGGAAATGTGTTTCGTTTAGGAAAAGTTACAGCAAAAAGTAAACCTCTGTTTATGAAGCCAGTAAAAATTATGAAAAGCATAGTAGAAAATATTTTGGTTCCGGTATCTTCTTCAGCTCTGGAACATTTAATGTTCATAGCCTCACTTAAATGAGTGTGCTTTTTCCTTCGAGCATTTTAGGTATATTTAGAGCCACTGGTAGATTTCAGATATTATATGGAAATCTTCAATGAGATCCTTTTGTGCTTAAGTGTATTAGAGAGGACAGAGTTTTGTTCTGGAGTAACAGGAATGAAGGAGAGTGTGCTGCATTTTCCTCATAACTACTATTTATACATTGTTTTTCTGTTCAGTTTTGTATTGCTTCTTAACTGAGCTTGGAGAGATCAGCGCTGTGCATTGGTCCAGATAAGAAGTGAAAAAAGATCAAGAAGTGAGACAGCAGCAGGAGTAGTGATTTGGAGCATCTGTGATAAGAGAAAGGAAGGAGACATCAGGTAATTGGTAGGAGAGCTCTTATGCGCTGCAGAGTCATGCTGGAGAATGCTGTCATTGAACTATAAAGATAGTAAACGGAGATGGACAGGACCAGAAGCTATAGATTACAGTAGGCTTCTTTAAATTTTTAAGCTAGCTTTTTAAAAGCTGCTCATATTAAACAACTCTGATAGGGAAATCTGTGTAATGCTTGCTTTGTAACTGCTCATCACATCTTTCAAAGATGTCAGCATCCAAATGTACCTTCAGAGCTAATCATGGTTGGTACGAAGAGAGTTTTAGTGCTGGTTGCTGTGTAACGAGGAGCGAGCTGTGGAATTCCACTTACTTAGATATGACATCTGTGATAGTGAAACATGACGATGGATGATAAAGCAGAACATAAGAAACAGAATTTTTAGGTAGAGGTCTTTTACTAGATCGGCTGATTTAGTAGGAGAAAGTAGACAAGCTTTTGGACACACGAGCCCTTCTTTAGTCTCAAAGAAAACCATGGACTCAATAGCCTTACTAGCTTTATGGCATATCATAATATACCTCCTCATTAACCTCTCTGTTCCATAGGCAACAAACTGCCTGTTTCTCTTCCCTGACATTGTCTTCTCTCTTATCCCCTCAATAACTTCTCTTTTACTTTGAAGCTGTCAGCTATCTTGTCTTTCAGAGACGATCTAAGTGATACGCACCTAGCTAAACTCTGAGGAATTGCTTTCTAGTTATATTTAGTTTGGCTAATTTTGTTTAGGTCTGCCACATGTATTTTGGACCTGATGGAGGCCTCTGAGTGTTCAAAAGCTTGTCTGTTTTTATACAGCTATAGCAGCTGTTCTGATGCAGCATAATACCTCTATATGCAAATCTAATGATTAATTTTTGAGGGATGAGAAAATGAGTGAAGAAAAACCTGAATGCATACTGGACCCGCTAGACTGAAAACAGCAGTGACAAGAGTTTTAGTCATTTAAGAACTGTTACATTTTACCTTTGTCTTCAAGCCTTGCGGTTGTACTGGTTGCCATATAAGGAAGCAGTCCAGAAATGCTGATCTTCATAATTGTTAGTATCGGTATGTCTTACTCTGAACATTGTAAAGGCAAAAATGCTTCCATGGTCATGTAACATTTTTGACAGCACTTGATATCAGTTTCTGGATTAAGTGCATTTCTCACCCTTTTCTTGTCTCTTTAGGCATATTCGTTGATACTTAGACCTTTGGCTGTACTCTGGCAATCTTAGGGGGCAGAAACTTGTTTTTGTTGCTTTCTAGCATGCAGTCTTCTGAAATTTGCTGGGATATCGAAGGAGTAATTAGTGCAACTTCTACAGCTTTGCTTTCTCTCCTTTGCAACAACAAGGTTATTGACCATCCCAGCTTTTCTAAAGCTAAGTACTGTTTATTCAGTCACACCATTTATAGGAGTAAACCGCCTGTAAAACAACAAACTGTTATCCCATCCAACCAGGCGGGCTCTCAGTGTTTGTACAGATCATCTGGTACCACCTCCTGGCATGACTAGGTGACCCTATTTCAGTGCTCGAGTAGACTATGAAAAAACCTGGACAAGCAAATATGCATGCTCATGTGAGGGCTACCACAGAGGTTGTTCCCAGCCCTTCTTTTTTGGCAGACCTTTAGTATCTGATCAAACCAGTGAAATGATACCCACCATCTCCTTGGGGTGAATCTTTAAAGGGCATAAGTCATGCACATTTCCACTGTTGTTTTTCCTCTGTCTGCTTTTCCCAGCTTTCTGTTGGGACTCCACTGCAGGACTTCTAGTTCTTTGAAAATACCTTTCCCATGGCTGAGTTTGCTATGAATACATTCAGTGACAAAAGCTTAATGATAGATGTGTCCTTTAAAACATCAAAACAGAAGTGTTTGAATATTTTTTGCCTTCTCGTCATCTGTTATGTTGCTATATTGAAGTCTTTGAATGACCCAGGATGGTAGCACATTGCAGCAGGAATATTCTTATTCTTGGTTTCAAGGTTGCCCCAGAGAGACATAAATCTCGCTCTACCTTTTGCCCTTACAGTGCTAGCTGAAACTGTCTATTTAGATTTCGCAGAGCTCCTCTTCAGCAAAGACAGAGAACATAGAGCAGACAATAGTTTCTGTAGGCTGTGGCCTAGCTCCCTGACTTTGTTTATTATGGAATGGAAGAGAGTAGCCAGGCCAAATAATGATGGAGCTCAGCTGAACTGAATGGGCCTGAGACTCACTTGGTTGCCGGGCTTGCAGTGGAGTACAAAACTATTTCTCTGCATCTATACGGTATACAGTGAGTGGGAATGCAGGAAAAGCTGTAAAGGAAGGGGAAATGGTTGAGAAAAAGAAAACCATGAGGTAGGCCTGGGAAAAGGAGAGGATTTATGGCAACTGAGGAGAGGCTGGAGAGGGCATAACATAAATGAGAGTAAGTAAAATTGAAAGAGAAGAAAGGCTGAAAAGAATTTCAGCTCTAAGGAGTGTTCAGAATTGGAAGAGACCTGTAAGGATAAAAATAATTTTTCTTTCGGGGTTCTTGCCGATGAGATGACAATGATGTAGTGAGGAGGAGAGAGACAAAATCAGGGACTTTGGCTGGGGCACTAGGTAAGATGAATTTTTAAAAGGCTTCAATGTTGTGGCTAAGAGAATAGGGAAGCTAGAGAATAGTATGAGAGAGAAGTCTGAAGACAGACTGGAGTGCTTTAAGTAGGGACACTTGGCAGTATTTCTTGAAATCATTGCCCATAAAGGTCTGTGGAAAGCAAGAGGGGCACTAGCCATGCTTCTTTGTAGCAAGACCTCCCTAGGAGACCAGTGGATTGTGGTATGTAAGAGTGACATACAGTCAGCAGTTTCACTGGGGCTGGCGTACAGCTGCTAATGCTGCAGAATACTTTGTATCCCGCTTTGCTTCAATTAGATCTTTTCTGCTCCATCATTCCTTAACAGAGCTAATACTCTTAATACTCTGTTCAAGAAATGGAATTAGCTGGAACAATTCTTGGTGGGTCTATATACAGCATACGTTTCATTGTCTTACATTGTCTTACATTTCATTACGTTTCATTGTCTTACATTGTACTTGCATTTAGTAAGATGATAAAAAAACTCAATACTTAGATAACATTAGCCTTCTTGTTACTAATGGCTGAAATAGCAAGAAACAAGCATGCATCTTACCTGGCTGTAAATACATTTTTAAAAATCGGAAAATTCAGCTTAAATTTTTATAAGTGTTCATTTTCCCAGCCAAGCTATCGGTCTGAAAACTGACATGCACAGACATAGTCACTTTGAAATTGTGCTTTTACTGAGGACTGAATCTTTCCTGTTTGATTTTGGTGGAGAGCCCGTCCACCCTATCAAAAACAGTGCTGCCTGCGGAACAGTAAGACCTCAGGAAAGAAGTGGTTTGAAGCTGTCCTGTATCTACCCATGCAGTATGAAATGTACCCCATAGGGAAGGGGAATTCCTATCCATCAGTGTGGAGGAGGAGGAGATCCAAATGTGGACAACACACTTAACCATTCCAGAACGTCCTCAGCCATTGCTCCTTGTAGGAACAGAGTCATTGGCTTTGAGAGATTTAGAATTTGACTCTTCCACTTAATCCCTGTGTCTTGGATTTGGTGTAATGTTGACAGATTTCATTAGCAGGTGATACGTGTTGTCAGAACTCCATTCATACTGAAGCCCATGTATGATTTTGATGCTGGGCCTATACAGTCAGTCTCTTCTCAAAAATGCTTCTCATTTCATGAGCAGAGATTTGAGTGCAACTATATTTAAGAATGGATGGGGAAAGCACTGTTAATGAAGATGAATTATCTTTGGAGTCCTTCTTTCTATGTTGCTCTGTCAAGTTTTTGTCAAAAAAGGATTTTCGTTTTGCCTTGAAGAGCATTCAGTTGTTGTTGCTTTTCAATACTGACCACTGTACGTTGTTTATTGTGCAAACTTTGGTTGAAGTACCTAATACAACTTAAGGATGTTAGATCTGCGAAGTACAGCACAGAAGAGGAACTGTGCTAAAACCACACGCTGTTGTGTATTTTCAGTCTTGACTTTCTGCCTACTATATAGATTTGGGAAAAAAATACAACTTTTAAATCAAAGTAACGTATTCCTCAGCCTGCTTTTCATGGTTAACACAGTAATTTAAGTTGCATGTGCTGTATTCAGACTGGCAAGTAGAAGACAGAGGGGGCTTCCTTAATCCTCGAGGAATCTCGTGAGAGACAGAAAAAAAGACGACCGAGGTCTCATTTTAGCTCATGGTGCCTGGGAACACGCTCTCCTCCTTGATTTGTGGCCAGTGCATGTGCGGTGCCTGGGAGCGGCGTGGCAGAGGGCAGGGCCCTCTTCCCCATAGCAGGGGCAGGTGAGGGTCAGGGACACCAGTCAGGTGAGCGAGACCTTCAGCGGTCGCAGGGTCGGGGATGGCTCCTGCCTGCTGTGGCTGCCTGGAAGCAGAGGTGTGGGCTGAGGGGTCTCAGCCCATGCCCGCTCGGTGCAGGGGCATGTGGGGCAGGGTCCGCTGAGAGCACAGATCTGACTTTCCCATCCTATGTCCTGCCTTTAAGGCCCCAGTTCCTCCCCAGCACCAGCCAGGATGTGCAGTTGGCCCTGTGGACACGGACAGCCGGGGAGGTGTAGGGAAGGAAGGCAGGCCCTGCAGCAGAATGGTGACATGGCGCTTTGGGGGTGGATGGTTCTGCTGTTGGCAGGCCTGACTGAGAGTGCTGGTAAGTGACAAGGCAGTTTGAAGTCAGCTGGTGGTTTTCAGTGGCACTGCCTCTTTTGGACCATGGAGCTGAAGGGACCAAAAATGTTACATTAATTGTCTCTAATGGAGATGCTTTAGCACTTGCAGTGATGCAGACAGGTTCAGTGAAAGTGCAGTTTACTGCAGTCCTATGGATTGATTCTTGCATATGGTGGCTAAAATCAGACCGATAAACAGTGTCTGTAGCACCTTCCTGGTGTGTATCCCCCTGTTCTGCCACACTTCAAAAGGAAGTGGAAACTTTAAAAGCTGCAGGCAAAAAATCCTCATCTTTTTTTTACTGTTTTCCTGCTTTTATGTGCTGTGGCATGTGTTGCTCAAAACTGAGGGTTCAGTCACTTGCGTTCTGTCAATTGCTTAGAGTTCACTGTTTACAGTTTCTCATTCATGGGTTATGGTTTATGGCTTTATTCTGTGTGACTCTGTATTTATCAATCAGGGCTTACAGTTTACTTACTGATCAGGGCATGGAGTTTAAAGTCTAACCTCATCCATAAATTGTAAAGCCCCAACGGTTATTTGGGTTCAGAGATAAGTAGTTTAATGCCTAAAGTTCAGGGTTTACAGCTTACTCTGAAGGTCCCTCCTTGACAGGCTGGAGAGGTGGGCCTGCGTGAACCGCATGAAGTTCAACAAGGCCAAGTGCAAGGTACTGCACGTGGGTTGGGGCAATCCCAAACACAAGTACAGGCTGCGCGGAGAGTGGCTCGAGAGCAGCCCCGAGGAGGACTTGGGGGGACTGGGAGATGAGAAGGTCAACATGAGCCGGCAATGTGCGGTTGCAGCGCAGAAAGCACACTGTATCACACGCCGGCTCAAGGGCAGGCGGGG
>Ga0181612_153982_pt1 | contig 12424 bp, 6 predicted proteins | sample HoacroProtozoa21_FD_119630 | JGI IMG/M metagenome (GOLD analysis project Ga0181612, IMG submission 119630) | Hoatzin crop microbial communities from Cojedes, Venezuel. Combined Assembly of Gp0051906, Gp0051904, Gp0051908 | reverse complement strand
CCCTCCTGCCTCCTGATTCTGTACTTCTCACTATCACAAGTCAGATGAGCATCTTCTACCTCATCCCAGGATTTTGCTAGTGAAAGGGAAAAAGTTTAGAACAATGCTAAAACATAACCCTGAACTAATCTCACTGGATACTTTCTGCCAATATTGTTGCATTATTTTGGCTCAAAAGTGCAAGCATCATCTACTATTATGACAGTTCCTTAATCTCCAAGAGGGAAGTAAGTATTGGTACGAGACAGGAATATAAATAAGGTCAGATTAACACCAGTCTCTTGTGAAACTGCAGAAGGAGTACCCAGCAAACCACCGAGAAAAATCTGTATTTGCACAAATAAAAGCATGCTTACATTAACAAAAAAAAAAAAACAAAAAAACAAAAAACCCCACACAAAACAGTCATCAAAAGTATACAGAGCTTTGTTTAAAACATATTTGGGAAGATGACAATAACAACAGCTTAAGCAATTGACTGGTAGCATAGCATCTTTGGCAAAGTATCTTTATGGAAATGTTTCTTCCCTATAGAAAAGAAATAATAATTATGTGTATTCAAGTAACTGCAAAACAGATTGCAGGAAACATAAGAGTTCGTACCAATAGGGTTACTTCTACAAAAATACTTACGTTTGTTGTTAATAGCACAGCACACTTAACACCAATTATAAGCATTTATTAGCAGAACCCAGAAATACCAGCCGCTAAGAGGCAATACTGAAGCCTAGCAAGAAAACTGACTTGCATCTGAGTATAGAATATCTGTTCCCTTTCCCACTTCAAGCATCTAATTTATTCCCACAGTAGCGGGAAGATAAATAGATATAATGGTAACAGCTATTTGCAAATTAGGATTACAGAGAAGTACATCTTATCTAAGCGGTATCTTGAAAGAAAAAAGGCGGGGGGCATAGCAAGAAGAGAGAGGAGGTACTTACCAAGGCCCACTTTCAAATTTGTAGTTCACTCTTTCTGGATCTGCAAATCTGTGATCTATGAAACACAGTACAAGTTATCTTGTTTTTGCTCAGTGTACAAGAAAGGCAGTAAAAAAAACCAAGCAAGCAATACAGAAAACTTGCTCGTCGCAATCACTTACTGTATGGTTCAGATATTAGTGTTAAAATAATATTCCCCATATCTTCAACTTGAGAGGCTCCATAGGGAAATGCTGGACTGTTCTTGTCAAGATTTAAATCTTTATGCTGGAGTTAAGTCAATCATCACCAAACAGATTTCTAATTGGCTTACTGCTAGAGCAACTAGCTTTCATGTTATCCAGGATGGCAAATCACTTCTCAGGGGAAGATTTAATCCCTTTTCCTGCTGGGATACATTAGTTGTTCTGCCTTGGCTTCCAACTACTGCCACCTGCGGGAGAGTGAGGTCACTCCAGAAAGCATCTGGGGACATGAGACCCCATAATAAGGACATATATATTTAATATAGTCATGAATTATTTATGTTTGACAGATACACTTCTGCATGCAGAAGAGACTGAAGTCCTGTCCTCTTTAATTAACATCTCCTTCTATCTCTAGGGGAAGATCTGGGGAGGGAGAAGCAAGCCATCAACCAGAAGCTCCAGAAAAAGCAGGATATACCATATGCTTTCTGAACAAGTAAATCACAAAGTAGAATAAATCCTTACTCACCACTGGACAAAATTTACAAATGGCATCTAGTCTAAACCTTGCCTATTAGAAGTTACAGCCTGAGGGTTTTTTTGCTGTTACACAGAAGCATTTTGAGAATCTAGTAATAACACACCATTGTGGATAACTAAGAGACAAAACAGAGTCCCACAGCCCTTGTCTTCTTGAGTCTGTAGGATTATGGAACATGATAGCAAGGATCAGCTCTCCTGCCAATAGAGATCAGGAAGCATTACATCCTGGAAAGACAGGCCATAGAATGACCAGGTAAAAACCCTCATGTTCATAAAGATAGTCTAATTTAAGTTGCACATACTGTCTTTTTTCACACAATTTCAAATAGAGTTTATTATGGTATCTCTCCCACTTCCTGCCATATTTACCTCTCTCTAACGCCAAGCTGGACTGTAAGATTACTTGCAACTCTACTCCAACATTTCTAAAACCAATTTTTAAAAAGTTCTTTTCTACCCACATCTTCTTTGAAGAGTGTAGGGTAAAAAAAACAAATGCAAAACAAGAAGTGAAATATAAAGCAGTTTGGGAATAGGAGTTACTTTTTTGATTTTTATCACTTTGCATCAAGACTTCAGAACAAAAGTGGAAGAGTTTCCTAAATAAAATCTATCCTGGCATGGCAGTACAGTAATGCAAGACATTCAAAACAGTCAAATGCACCAATTATTTGCCCACACTCCCACAAAACTACATTAAACACATTTCAAGTGCTTAAAAGAGTCTGCATTTTGGTGCTCAAAAGTTGCTTCTCAGTCCAAGATAACAAGGTTCCTCTGAAAAGAAAAAATGTTTGCTCCACCTAGAGCTGAGCACATTACTGAGTTGGCAGATGCCACACGAAGGGCAGGGAAGAGAGCAGCAGCTTCTGTTAGAAACAGACACCGTGTGCCAGCTTTCTCCTGTCATCTCATCAACAGGGGAGGCAGCACAAATTTCACTGTGAAATAAATTTGAATTGAAATTCCCTCTTATTTGTGGGATGACTGCAAGTCACTGTTACAAAACAGATTATTCTTTAAATAGTTTTTGAAGTTTAACTGTTATCTTGTTGTGAGGTGAAATTTTTCACCCGAATTAACGAACCCTTCTTTCACAGCAAAGAAAGGAAAGCCTCTGTGCCAACACAATACACTTTGAAGCTAACTTGATTTTGATTCTTTGCTGGTTTTAAGCATGCATTGGAGCATGGAAGGTGAAAGGATGGTGCTTAGTCTTACCCACACATTTAAAGTTTAAGTGAATTATCATAGTTTAAAAAAGACGACAAACCAGCGATCCCGCCCCTCCAACTGCCTCACTAAAAACAGTTTGCTAGCCATTGCCATTACCCTGTCTCCTGGTACCTTCATTGGAGTGAAGTAGTGAGCAAATTAAATGGTTTTCTTAAAAACCAGGCTAAAAATCCTGAACAAGCCACATGCAACTATCCCAAAGCACAGTTTAAAAGACTATCAGTATTTATGACAACAAGAAACTTCTTCATTGCAATGCCTTTTCCTAAGCCCTACACTCAAGCTAATCTTCTTCCCCACCCCCTGGGGAAGGAGGGGGTTGAAAAGAAAACAAATAATCCACAAACAGACTGCCTTACAGAGAGACTGCTTAATCAGCACCATGCAAATGTTTCTGGGCACCTCGTGTATCAGAGCAGAGGAGCACTTCTCCTCCTTTTCCTGACACCTTTCTCCCCGCAGCATCCAAGACCTCTGCACTGCACGTCCACAGAGACTCTGCTGCCCGTCCAGGGAACCAGAAGCTGCTGAAGATGCAGGTATAGGAACTCTGGTCTTGCCTGACATTTTTTCCTGAAGATTTTGGAAATGTTATCTTTCCTCTGTCACAGTCAAGAGAAATTGGGCAGGAGTTTCAATAGCTGTTACAGCAGGGGACATGCACACACATGTGCACACACGTGCACTTGGCTGTTAGACTGTGCTGTCAAAACTGAAGAGACATTTCAATTTTTCCTTTTTGCAGAGCCAAAGATCCCTACAAAGCGATCAGCCACCAGAGGAGAATGCAGCAGTGTGACAGAGCTGGGAATTTGAAGCAAGGCTATCACACAAGGAATAACAAACTCCCCCACCCCACGTTCGTTTTCTTCAGAAAACATTTTCATTGAAAATATTGATCAACAAGAGATACAGTTCCTAAAAACACCCAAATGCCGACAGGAGTTGGTACCAGGTGTTCAGACACTGGGAGTCAGTTGTGCCAAGGAACTTTAGATTAATATAAACACAGTGGGAGGGGAGGAAGAAAGTCATCAGCATTAGTAGGAGTGAGAAATCACTCACACCTTCGTGTCTGATTAGCTAGAAACAAGGCTTTTAGGCAAGACTGGAAAAAATTGATAGCTTTCTGCATATGTAAAGGAGCATGTTAACAACCTTAACTAAGTGAAAACCTGAATTCCAATGAACAAAATAGACTATATACCGACGGATTCCTGCGCACAGAGGCACTGGCAATTATGGACACTTAGGAAAAAGCTTTCAATAGAATAGTTTTTATGAAACCCACCTCTTGTTCTTTGAAGGGATAGGAGATTGCACATGTTTGTGTACAGTGATATCTAAATGTTGCCTCTCCTGGGCAATTGGAAATGGTTGATTGCAGTGGATAAATCCAAGTTTACATTTACAGAAGTGTTAGAAAAAACACACCTGGCTGTCTAAAGCTACCATACGCAGAAGCATGCACACATATATTCTAGATGAAGCAACAGGCAAAAGACGCACCTAAATAACACGGCAGGATGGAAAACAAGGAGCTTCTTAATCTTGCTGAGCAGCTGTGGTACCACCTCCTGCAACACTCAGGAAGTTAGTAAGGGGAGGGAGTGTATTCTACATCAGAGTTACCTATGTCATATGAGAGAAATTTCTAAACCATTTGACCACTTCCTCAGATTTGTCACTGAAACTTTACCCTCCCACTGGCCCTGCCAGTGCCCTCCAAGACTTCTTCCCTCGCACCATCTCTTCCATTTCCCAGAGTCTCAACTCCTTTTCTTAACTATGGCAAAAAACACTGAACAACCGACACAGCTCTGAGATGAGATGACCTGAACCAGTATTGCAGTTGTGTTCTGCACTGATCCTCTTCCCGTGTTGTTCTGTTTTTAGCTCTCTTCAGGCATAAGATCACTTCTTTCTAAATGCTACTTTACATAAAGGTAATCTGATATTACCCAGTCGCTGGCTACTATCACAGGAAATACAAATAACAATATGCAAGATTCTGAAGTAATACCCAGTAATGGGCTTTTTATTGCCAGAGTTAAGAACTACTGGTTATAACTGCTTGACACAATTATTTTCAAGACACTCAGATCAAAAAAAAACAAAACAAACTCCAACAAGTTTCAGTTTCAGCATTGCAGTCTCCAGACTGTATCCAGCACATTAAGCAGGCAGTTCTGAAGTACGCCTACCTTTCTACTGACACCACCCAGCACATACTCCCAGTAAGGAGTTATCCTGACAAACCCAGTTCAGAGCTGAGTGGAGCAAGCCGTGCACTGGAAGAAGCAAGAGCTATTTGCCATTTAATGGCTTCTGCACACCCAATCTTGAGGCAAAGGATGAGTCTTCTGCAGAATACGAATAGTCATGCAAGCTTTGTTCACTCCACCCTGAAGGCACTCACAGCGGTGAAAACTGGCTCAGCAAGCTTTGCAAATCAAGAAGTGCAGCCCATATGGGAGGTACAGAGGGTGCAAGAACAACCCTGCTCCTTTTGTATACTTATACACGTTTAAAAAAAAAAAAAAAAAAAGGATTTCAACAGACCTGAGTTCCTTTCTCTGCCAGAACATGATCACTTCTCTCAGGTTCTTTTTGTTACTTGAAATTTCTCATAATTGTCCTGCTGTCACTACTCTTACACAATACTGATTAAAGAAAGTTTGCCAGAAGACTGTCTCCTGCACTAAAAACTGTTTTGAGACCATAAGTTAGGCAGCAGTAGCACTCAGAGATAATAGTTACAACTAGTCTCAGTTCTTCCTCAGTTTCTCAAATTCCATGGCATTTTAAACATTTCCTTCTCTTGCATTAAAAGAAATCAGTGGTTGTTTGCATATGAAATTTATAATTGGGGGGAATGTAGAGCTTTCCCCTGAGCTCTTGCATTTGGAATGGTTTCACTGCTGTACACAATTTCAAGGAGTTTGCTGAAAGAGTAAGTCCCAAAAGTACTTTCTGAAGGAATAAGAACCCAGCCAGTTATTCAGTTTAATATCACTATGTTCCTTTTTCAAGATTGTGCTTGCCTTGTCTGCAAGAAATACATAGCCAAGCACCAACTATCCAGTGTGTTATCCACTGGAATACATATCTTGATTGACTGTGCAGCAGGAAATTATTCCCCCTGTCTGTTGGGAGCAATAGAGTACATTCTCCATTTGCCTGTAATTTGTTGTTTAATCAACTGCTACCCATCAAAACAGAAGCATTTGGAAGAGTCCTAATAACACCCAGCTCTCCCCTAAACCTTTCGTATCACACAAGTTTCCTCTCACTGATCACAACCATCTCACACACAGGTAAGTGGAGATGTAAGCACATGAAGGTATGCACCCAAAAAACATTCTACTCCTGCTCCTACTAGTTTGTTAATGCAGGTCTTCTGCATGTCTAGTCAGTACCCTACTCCTAACCCAAAACCTTCTTTCCCCACCAAATGCTAACAAACCTGGCCCAGTATAGTTTGTGTGGCACAATTGATTGAATATTCTACGAATGCAGCCCTTTTAGCTATGGGGTGGAAGATTTGAGCTTCCTACAAGGGTAACACGAGCTTGGTCAGGTTCTGTGCACTAATCTGCAACTTTGTTTCAATGTACGCCACTTTAAATTCTTTTTGTGTCCCCCATCCCAGCATATCCACTTCAAATACAAGTTACTTGTCATTTGGACATTTTCTTTTCTTTGCTACATAACTGTCCCAGGAGGAAAGTAACTGTCTCACTTATGTGAAGAAGGAAAAAATCTCTGCACGTAACTGTTTGAACTAGTCTTTAGACTTACCACCTGCTTCAACATTTTTTTTTTATTACAAGCACTACACTACATCCAAACTCTCCAAATGCAATTAACTAACACAGTTTCTGACACCAAGGAGACTAAGTTGGTCCATTTCAGCAAGGTGAAGAGAAAGAAAATTATCATATTTGTCAATAAAAAGGAAAACAAAAATTATTTCATCATTATGGTCTCTGCATCCTCCACCCCCAACACTCAAGCAGTAGAGGGCAGAGGCAGTTAATTTCAGCCATGTTGCATAAACATAACAAGTTTACAAAAAAGACCATCAGCAGCTACAAAACAAGACAAACCACAAAGATTAATATAAAAACAGAATGAAGTTGTTTAGGTTTATACACCTTAAGCAGCATATCAGATCCAGAATTCAGACAAGTTCAGAGCATGTGGATAGACTGACCAAGCCTCTAGGAACGTGGAGGAAATACTGCTGGCAATTGCCAAAACCACTCTCAGATGGTGCTGACTTTTTAAAAAGGGGCTTCCTGACTGTCAGGTAACACAGGGTGGTCTGCTCATCCATCCCAGCAGGCAGAAAGTGCACAGTCAGTCACAGTGCCTTAGCTGACCAGTGATGCTCCAAGGTGGCTGCAGTCATACAACTGTTTCCACAGTGGCAAGATGTACGCCAGACATTCACACGAGAAGGCAAAGGTATCTCTCCAAAACAGCCCAAGTAGCTCATTGTCTTTAACTTCTCCAGCTCATGTCAAAGCATCCCTAAACAATGTATTAATTTTTTGATCATAAATTTAAGAAGTATCCGTCATCCAGCTTCCAGACGATGTAACATAAGCATTTATTTTGTTTTTCTACATAAAAAAACAAAACAAAGTCACTCCTACACTAAGTGTACCACCTTGCTTCAGAGTAAGGAGAGAAGTAATTTCTGACCCTTCACTAGGTGAGATTAATCTTAATTTACAGATGGCAAGGCAGAGCAGACAGCCTCCAGTATTCAATCTTATGGTTAAAACACACACACAAAAAAACCCCCAAAAAAAACCCCCACACAGAGATATTTTATGCGCCCCAACACAGGTACAAAGCCCAGGTACTAGTCCTGCAGTGAAAGGCCAAAACAATTGAGAAGCCACAGACTTTTGAGTCTGAAAAATACCAGCTCTTAATGGTAACTACTCTACAGACACAATAAGCTAGCCAGAGGAAAAAGTTATTAAAAATAAAGAGATATTGAAAAAAATACTCTCAAATTCCTTGATCCCTCCTTGCTAGACAGCTTTTGTGGTCACTGCTTCAATAGGTCAGTAGGGAAGTCAAGTGTTTTCCACTTCTGAGAGTGCATTTGAAACAAGGACTGGCACCTGCAGTAAGAGGGGAGCAAGGAGAAAGGCACAGCCAAATAATTCACAGCCCCAGTTTCGGCTCTGGTAACTGTATGTGGCATGCAAACAAAATCAAGCAAAGACTAGTAAAGAGCCAGATGGGACTATGTTACAGACCATGTAACACTATTCAAAAAGTAATTTTAGACATCCCAATCACTGAAAATGGAAACACATTACTATCTTACTGCCAGCCCAGCCTCACCTTGCAACATGTAACACATACCGCCTCCATGAGACTGAATACCATGTGTGCCAAAAACATTCCTGCCTTAGGTTCACTCCCAAATCAAGGATTTGCTACAACTTCACATCAAGAATAATCATTCCCCCTCCTAAAAATTAAGATGGTCGCCCAACATTCATCCTTACCTAAAAATAAAATAAAAATCTAACTGATGCAACAAGCAACCTCACAACTTTAATACTAGGATTCCTATCAGCAACTTGAATAAATGTGCCAGTTACACTAAAGTTTAAAGAGACAAAACTATAAAGGAAGTAAAGAAAATGTACAGAAATGAAGAAGAAATACAGGATTTTTCCCCACAGGAGTGTGCATTCTCCTATGTTTTTATCTTTGTGAGAAAGCTCAGTACAGCTCCGAGTCACTCATTAAAGTTATACCACCCCAAAACATGTGTTGCAAGTATTACTCACGCATCTCTGTCCTAAAGTTCTGCCAAGGCTGTAACAGCAGTAGACACCATCACTGTTAAAAGGATACATTCTGTCATGGCCGCAACATCGAGTTTGCTAACATCAGGTGAGTCAGGGCAACACTTCTTGAACTCTTTCCGCAAGTCAAAAAAGGAGTAGAAGCATTCAGGCAGTAAGATATTCTGTAAAACAAAGTAACTGCTGTCAGCTAGGGTGAGTGTAACCTACTTTGTCTTTAGATAACAAACTTTCTAACAATTTCCTTACAATGAGTAGGAAACACAAAGAGCCTTTGCTACAGAGAAACTCACATAACTCTTAGCCACATAAGTATGTTCATAAACTTTTTTGCTTAAGCAGCTTCTTCTCCATGTGGTTTAAAAAGAGAAATGTGCTTTTTCACTGCCAGAGAAACATTTGCTCTTATTACTAGTGCCTCAAATCCAATATGTATGTAGGAGAGCAAATGCCTGCTAGTGCAACGTTTATCATCAATTCTTGATTCCTATTTCAACTGTAAAAAGCCAGAGGGCATTCAGTTCAGTTTAGAGCCAAACAAATTTTGCAAGACTAGCGGAAGACGTTTTGGTTTATAGACAAGGCTGTGTTTCCAGAGAATATCCACACTTCAAATATTTATTCCCCCCCCAAAAAAGCAAACATCACCAAAAAAACCAACTGTGTGCAGATGATGGTTTGATATGGTGCAGAGGTTGTCAGTCTATGTGTGGTAATTGCTTTAATTGTAGTCTATGAAGCCAGGAGCAAGTTACATAGCCCGTTGGAAGTCAATAAATCCCTTTTTGCCTGACCACTACTACATCTACTACACGCTTTTAATTTGTTGGAGGGTGGGAAGGAAAAGACTCGGGGGAAGCTGTTTAAACCAACACAAATCCCTACTCCTTCAGTTAGTTCATCACAGAGCTTCAGCACAGAGACAATACTCCATATTCCACTTGGATGCTTGTTGCCTGCAATGCCTCTCTTGATCAAAAGTAAGGGCTTTCTGTGATTTAACGACTAGTTAGCCATTATAACAGAATGACAGGATATGCAAGAGCACATCTAGGGAGACCAAAGAAAGAAGTTTAGGCTCTAAAACAAGTTCGTCTGAAAACATTAGAGCTTATCTTTGCATATAGGCAGGTGCATTAGGCAAACCATACTCTTTAAAAACAAACTTCTGAAAATGCAAGTGTGCTTGCCAACATTTCCTGCTCTAGTTTTAGCATGGCTATTTTTCTTCCTCCGCGAGAGATCAAGTTCTGTACCTCACTGACATTCACTTGGAACAGTTGATGCCAATTCATTCTCCAAATACCATGAGCTGCTAGATTGGTTAGGACTAGGCATCTTAAGAAATAAACATATTCTCAAAATCCTAGTGACTTCTGCCTATATGGATTTTAGTGATCTCCCACTAAAACCTTTGGAGATACGCTAACCCCAAGAACTATTACAGGTCTCATACATCTGGTTTACTATATCTATAGGCAGCACAGAGCAGATTTCAAATGAATAATTCCTAACAAAACAGCAACAGAAGATTTTGATGAAGATTTGATTCTTATCAGCGAGCCCGTGATGATACAGAAAAAGGATGCATATCCCTTACACCAAGCAAACTTAAATAATCGTAGGAGTTGTCCCTTCTTTTATCCACATAATTGAACGGAAAGGTAAACTGTGTAAAACACATTCCCATTACAAGGGACAAAAAAGTCTGTTAAAAACCTGTTCCCCTATTTTCTCATATTATACTCTAAGACAAATTACGTATCTACATGTTTTTTTTTATAGTAGGGGTTGGAAGGGACCTCTGTGGGTCATCTAGTCCAACCCTCCTGCCGAAGCAGGGTCACCTACAGCAGGCTGCACAGGACCCTGTCCAGGTGGGTCTTGAATATCTCCAGATAAGGAGGCCGAACCAAATCCTCATGGAACTAGCATGGGATAGACTTTCAGTCTTAAGGTTTCTCGTCATCATCATATGGTAAAATCTGAGATTAACAGAAGTCACTGGAACTTTTTGCCTTTTCGGTGTAATTTATGTTAGTCTGTAACCGCTGTGACCTCCTCTACTATGTACCTTGTATGTTAGAACAAATATGTACCTTTGTTGTAGCTGGATATTTTTTCTGCCATAGAGCTGCACCTGTCCTTGATAAACATGTTATTGCACATACAAAGCACCCTGTTTTGTAATCTCTGCTTCCGTATTCATGAGCAATTAACTCACTCTCTACTTGTACTGGCTGTTTTGCTCCATAAACCTTTTAACAATCAATACATAGTTCTCCACTCATCTCCTGCCTGAAAAGTGTATACGTAATTGCTCTTAAGTCTTTTCTTTCTCATAAATAGCTCATTTTTTATTCAAAACTTCCTAGCTAGGGATAGTGTTAAATATCACTGTTTCCGTGGGACATATTTTCTCAGTTAATATTTACATCTTAATCCTCACCACAGAGCTGAGGAAATGTCTACTGCCTTGACAAATAAATACATGAAATAAATCAGTACCTCTATTGGCAATGACAAGTGCTTTCAGTCCATTCTCATTCACTTCAGTTGGATACAGTGGTGCTTCTTTCAGATCTGAAGTCTCAGTTTCTGTGAGAAAATGGCTTGATTTGTATTGGTAAGAAACATTGAAAAGCTAACCCAGCAGACCATGGCATGGATAGAACTAAGTCTTTTAGATTTTAAAGATACTTCAATAAGGACACACTCTGTCTATCAAAGTAAACATTAGCTCTGCATAATTATCAAACATTTATAAAAACGGAAATCTCTGCACTACCATGATTGTGCTTTTATCTAGGCAAATTAGTTCATGTATTCTTACTTTATATCTTTATTGGCATCTGGCTGTTTATACAGGTTTTATTCCATGTCAACAACGGAGCTGGCAGAATAACAGCTACATATGAACCAAGAGGCACAAATAGTTTGTGTGATGGAAAATGGCACAAGCTTCAAGCAAACAAAAACAAACATGGCATTTCGCTGATGATTGATGGGAATTTGGTTCAAACTGATAATCCCTACATCCAGTCAACATCTGCAGATACGAACAATCCCATTTATGTTGGAGGCTATCCTGGTAGGTACAATAATATTTCTCTTCCCTTCTTTCTCCACTGCTCCCAGTCTCTTTCATAAGAATGCCTCTTAACACATGCGGTTTCTTCCTCCTTCCCTCCCTCCCTCTTCTTCCTCTCTCTTTTCCTCGCTCTCTCTCTCTCTGATTCATGAAGTTCATGACTGAGTTATAAATCATAGTTACGATTTTCCACATTGTTGCTGAGATCACAGCATATTAATATTTATGTATACTGTCTTTGTGGTGGACTGCATTTAGCTGTTGAGTGTGTTGGCAAGATCACCTGAGCTCATATCACTTTCCTACACAAACCTGCTCCTTAGTATCTGAGGATTTCCTTCACATGGTTTGACTTTCACAGTCTCTCTCAGACTGCACAACGTCCACAACCGTATGTTGAGGTGTGGTTCTCTTGCAGAATCACAGAATATTAGGGTTGGAAGGGACCTCTGTGGGTCATCTAGTCCAACCCTCCCACTGAAGCAGGGTCACCTACAGCAGGCTGCACAGGACCTTGTCCAGGCAGGTCTTGAATATCTCCAGAGAAGGAGACTCGACCACCTCCCTGGGCAGCATGTTCCAGTG
>Ga0181612_120826_pt1 | contig 12424 bp, 10 predicted proteins | sample HoacroProtozoa21_FD_119630 | JGI IMG/M metagenome (GOLD analysis project Ga0181612, IMG submission 119630) | Hoatzin crop microbial communities from Cojedes, Venezuel. Combined Assembly of Gp0051906, Gp0051904, Gp0051908 | reverse complement strand
TGAAGCACAGGAAGTTCCGTCTGAACATGAGGAAGAACTTCTTCGCTCTGAGGGTGACGGAGCCCTGGAACAGGCTGCCCAGAGAGGTTGTGGAGTCTCCTTCTCTGGAGATATTCAAGACCCTCCTGGACGCGGTCCTGTGCAGCCTGCTGTAGGTGACCCTGCTTTGGCAGGAGGATTGGACTAGATGACCCACAGAGGTCGCTTCCAACCCCTACCATTCTGTGATTCTGTGATTCTGTGATTCTGTGATTTGGGACCATTGAGGTTCTCCACATTTCTGGAAACCTGAGGCGGCTTACCTTAAACTTTACAAGCAGCATTTGAAGCGTTTTGGCATTTGTATATTCCTCTGGGCCTGTGTGAGCTTGGGCAGAGGCGCGGAGGAGTCGGCAGCGGGGGGTGGACTTCCTGCCTGTCATTTTGCTCCTCTAGGATTTTACCAAAGGGAGAGTGATTTCAGTGAGGGGAGTCTCACTGTATCCGACGATATAGGTACATGACAATTCAAGCACCCTCCAGCTCCTGTGAAAATACACGAGACGAAAAGAGTAGGAAGGAAACCAGATTACTACCACCAGTACATGGCCAGTCTATTTTCTATTTGGCAGGTATTTGGGTATATTACAAGTTTTCCTTTCTTTTTTTTTGTTTTCTTTCTTTGTTTCGGTAGACCTAAAACAAATGGAAAATTAAAATCTGAACAAGAGATATTCTACACCACTGATGTCTGAAAAATACTTTCTTCCTGATTTTCTGTTGGGAATTCATTATCTGAGAAGGTTGTTTAGGTTTCAAAAACTGTCACGCTTGATGCAAAGAATAGCTTACGCCGCCTCCTTCCTTTAACTTAGTGTGAATGTTATGCGCAAGATAGCTGACACAGAGTTATTATATTATCAGCATCATTTAACTTCTTGCACTTAATTTACCTCATTAACATTTTTATTACTTTTTTTTACCATTGCATATTGAGAAAACATAGCTGTAAAGTCATCCAGTTCAGGCTGATCACCTATATATGGCTCAGGGATGTCAATGTGCTTTCGTTGTTGCCTTAAACTGGATTAAATAGTTCAGCTTCCCAGCTGCTCTAGTACCAACCTGGTTGGCAAAGGTGTGGAATAATCTACGACTTTCCAATTTTCAAGATCACATTTCTACAGTCTGACCAAATGATATGCTAGAAAGAAAAATGGTGTGTTGACCACGGGACCGGTATTTGATTTCAAGCCTTGATGCACCAGTACTTCAGTAGGAAATGATCTTGATAGGATGACAGTTGGCAATCTATCCTCAGACAGTGGGAAGGTTGTAAATTACCATACTTGGTGTTTACCATTGTTTCTCACTGCAAATAGGCAGGAAATTCTTGTGTGCTTTTATAAGATTTTATTGATTGAATTACTGAAGGTCACAGATGCCAAAAAAGTTGTTTTTTTCTGCAATTAAGTTATAGATTTTAATAAGGTTTTAAAAAGTATGTTGACTTAATATATGTGGTTCTGATCAGCATGCTGTATTATCATCTAAACTATTAAGAGTTCTGAAAATGTAGGGGATCAAATTCTTCTGGAGTTCTTGTAAATGTTTTCAGTAAGTGTTTGGGTTTTTTTTGTTTTTTGGGTTTTTTTTTTTTAATGTTAATTTTATCTGGGTATTAGAAGCATGCAATTTCACTTTAAATTCAGTGGTAAAGAACTGAAAGTCATGTAATTTGTTTCAAAATCTCTTTTAATTTTCAGAATGATTTTTGCAGCTGACAATGCCACGACTTTTTAATGATGATAGAAATTATACAAGACACCTAAAAAATACATTTTTTTCATAGAGTTCCTAACTGTAAATTTACAGTAGGAAGATCAATTTACCTGTTAAAACTGAATTTATTTGAAATAAGTGATCAAATCAGTTTCTTAGTTTAGTAATCTTGGATTATTTAATATATAAATAGTTTCCGCTGAATAAAAAAAATAAAAAACATAATCCCTTTGGCACCTGGTACCAAGCAGAGTTAAATGGAAAAAAGATGTGTAGGGTGGAGGACCGTTAAGAGTCTTTTAAATCAATTAAATCAGATTCTGGTTTGGTTACACATAATCTCACTTCAGGTACCATCTGAAAGCTTTTTCTTTTAATGTTTGTTTTTAACGTTAAAATGTCTGGATTGCAGAATGCATACACCTTACAAAAAAAAAAAAAAGAAAAGAAAAAAGGGGGTTTTATTCATTACTGTATAGTATTGTACTATTCTTCAGTCTGCTTTTCCCAGAATTTGCTCCCAGTATGGTTTCCTTTCTGTCTTCTAAAAATGTGTATTTTCAGCCTTGAGGAATTTAGGAGAAGAAACACCCAACTCTCTGCATGTTTTGGTGTCCCAGCGTCTCAACCATGAGAGATCTCAGCCATGATGGTCTGGAAGTTTATTGAAAGGACCTGAGAAGAGCTTGCTACTCAATTAATCTAATCATTAAGCATTGCAAATATTTAGGCTTAAATTAATATTAATAGAGTGTTATTTCTAATAATGAAAATAATCATTTTTAATCAAATCATGATTTCGTATGTTGCTCTCTGTGGTTTTCAGTTATGTCTTTTTTTTGCGTGGTGCCTTTGTTGTTTGAGCTACCTCTATATACACACGTGTGTGTTTATGTGTCTATATATCAGAAGAAATCACTAAAAATGAGGGTAAAAAGCCATTTCTTATGCTGTGAAGCTTTCTTGCGGAATGTGAAATGTATTTTGAAACACAGACCCACACTATTTTTTTAACACAGAGTAACTGAGGAAGGTGGGAAACTCTGACGTTGCCATACCAGAACAGATACCGGAATTTGAGCCTGGCAATCCAAACTGTTACCAGGACCAGAAGAGTGTGGAATTAGTGTCTCCCATTGCAGCTTCCTGTTTGTATACACAATTAAAGATTCATTGGTCTACATAGAGAGGAATTATTTCTTATGCCCTTTGTCTGTCTCAATGATTTTATGTCCGTCTTCCTCCTGCCACAGAGTGTGTTTAGGAGAGTGAAGAAAAGTCTTGACAAAATGGTCAAATACTGATGAATCAGGATTCTCTAATTTAAACAAACAGAGAAAGAAAAAACCCAAACATTGACTTTAGGCTATCTATGGTGTTTATTTTCTGTTTGCAAAGCTTTTACAAAGAACTTCCTTTTTCTCTTATGGAAGATCACAGCATCTTTTAAGGTAACATTAGAAAAACAGGCAGGTGGAAAAGTTATTGAGTTGTGTGATTTATGTAGGAGTTCTCAGTGCTGTTGTTTATGCGTCTTTTGGAGGGAGAAGATTAGCATGGAAAAACGCGTGTCTGTAGATCAGTTTATCTTCCTAGATGAGCTCTTGTTGGCTTCAGAGATGGAGCATCACGGACAGCTCTAGAAGAAGTAAATAACAAGGCTAGTGAGTGAGCTGAGAATAACGATTTGATGCCATAACTCTCTTTCCTATTTCAATGAGTGAATTAAAGTAATTAATTTATTTGAATTTCTGATAATTTCCTTCACACAGCTTTGTAGCGCTAACTCTGAAATTAGCTCAGGAAAGCTTTGAATCTACAGAATATTTCATAGCACTGCAAAAATGTGAAGGAGCCACCTCTTTTTCCTCACAGTCGTGATTTCAATTCATCTTCAAAGCTATGGTCATTCTATTCAGAGGACTTTTGCATTGTGTCCGCTGCTGGTCCTTACCTGCAGGCCGATTTCAGCTATGAATGCTGAGCTGTGTAACGCTTATTTTCTGGTTTTATTTTCATCTTATTTGGTCACTACTTTTTGTGTTCTATTGGAGCTATTTATTGCATACAAAGAAGTGGAAATACCTTTTTGACAAAAAAAAAAGCTATGAGGAGTGTGAAGGTCTGCAGAAGTTATGAACACAGGGAATAGGAAGGTGGGTTGTTCTGCAGTCTCACATAAAGCGTTTGCTATTGAGCATCCAAATCTACAATATTGGTATGCCCAGGCTTTCATAAAATATTCCTCTTTAACCCATTATAAGGTCCGAGGACTAGAAAGTAGGGAGCAGGAAAGGGCTCCCTTATTTAAAGAAACCCATCCCAGTCTAGCATCAGCTACCAGCTTACATTGATCTTTGCTAAGTAGACCTGGTTTCAGCTTGAACATTATAGATTCCTATCCCTCATGCTAGGAGATTTTTTTCATTTGTTATATCCACTAGTTGATATCTACTATTAACTGAAATATTTAGATCTATATGGAAAACCTTTCCTTAGCAGCAAAGACCTCCTCATCTTGTGGCATGGAAGACAGGGTAAAATGTTTCTGAAAGATCTGAATGATTTCAGAGATCAGGGGATGATAAGACCAAAGCTTATGTATGTGTAAATTAGGCACTCATTAATTCATAATATTTCTGATTAACACTGTCTCTATCTACACTGTTACTGGCCAAGGTTATCTGGCTGAATTACCTGAGAAATTCCAGTGAAATTCCATACTGGTTTTTTTGCACTGTTTTTTATGTAGGTATTTTGAAATCAAAGCTCCACAGACACAAAAAACTTCAGGCTTTTGATTATCAGCAAGGACTTTTTGGTCTTAAGAGTGACCCTCAGAAATGAAAACAAATTTCTCTTTGCAAAATGTGAAAAGATACATCTAAGGCCTCTGGAAGGCAGGGATAATAAGTACCAGTATGTAAAAATCCCGCTTAAGGCCAAAAGGAAGATGTGAGGAGAAGAGTTAGCTGTAAGCGATTGTACAATAACTGCTATATTTTCTGTCAGGTTTAAATAGGTTTTGTCACTTTGATATGCTTTTTAAGAAAAAAAAAAATTGAAGCATATGACTAATGAGCATTAGACTCTGTATGAAAATCAGTAAAATCAGGATATGACAGGTCATTTAGGAACCAAGACCTGTTTTTTTTATTTCTCCTGCTGATCATATTTTTTCCTGATTTTAATCTATCCCCCCAAAAGAACCCCACAACCAAAATCACTTTCTCAAGGCAGAGGTCGAAATTACCTGCAGGAGGAGAATTCATAGGCCACCTACTCATAGCAGTGCTTTTGAACACGCTCTAAGACATTTCAGTTCATTAGGAAAAGACCAAAAGCTACAGGTACAATGGACTATTCAAAATTGGTCCTGGGTCCTTGCAAGAAGAGAATGTTAGTTGAAGATGACTCCCAGATAAGCAGGGACAGCAGACCCGCCAATCCATTTTTAAGTAAAGGATCACAAAGCAACCTGGCAGGACTGTTTTTTTGAGGTAGTGGCCAGCTATTTGTGCCATGCTCTTTCCATTTGAATGAAAAATCAGCCACCTTACGGACTCTTCTTTTTCTCTGCGTCTGGTTCTGTGGTCGTTGCAGGGCTGTTTGTTACGCGTTCGAAGGTTTCAGCACAAAATGGAGGATAAAATAGCATTCCCAAAATAAAATTGAATTGTTAGTCTGCATAAATATGCGAAGTACTTCTCAAGCTGCTGCAAAATGTTGACAGTGGCTGTGATTTTTCTCTGGAATGGTGGGATTTTGGCTGGGATTGGATTTGCCTTGCAGTGACACAAGATCATGGGTCACCAGCTCTATCACTAGTAAAATCATTAGGAAAATTGAGACCCCCGCCAAGATAGTTGGCTGCCTATGTATCTCTTCCTCTCTGCACCGCTTTTGTTTGGGCATCTTTTGCTGAGTACAGGGAGACTGCAAGAGGTATACACATAATTTAGCACTACAGAGCAAATATTTATTGGCTACTACACACAGCGGATTTCTAAGCTAAATACTTCTCTGCTAAGTATTAATACAGTCACTGCCCTGACGTGATACGCAGTGCTGGCTTGGAGGTTTTCAACCAGGTGTAGAAAGGTTCTCCTTCATTGCTCCTTGGAACAGGCATCCAACTCCTTGTTGCTATGATTTTTCTTTTCCTGAGGATTTTAGCTAGCTCTTCACAGCAGTATTTTTCTGCCTGCATGTTTGAGCTGTATCTTTGCCTCCACGAGAAGAGATGAAATCTTGAAAGAGTGATGGGAAGAGGAGCAGGTAGGGAGGTTGAAGGGCAGAACTGATGACGGAGATATCACTGGGGGAAAGAATGGATGTGGGCTTGACAGCAGCAGAAATGGAAGCTGAAAGACAAGAATAGTTAATGCGGAGCCAAATACTTGGAGGCTAGATGAAAGCTACTGAAACAGGGGGGAAAGAAAAAAGCAAGCCTTTTTCAAGCAATGCCTTTTTTTCCCCAGTAAATTGGAGAGTGAACACAATGATTAATTGTTACACATGCCATCAGGATGCAGATCAAAGCAAAACCAAGATCGAAAACCCACAATATGATTTTTGTAAAGCGTTGGTTTATGGAGTTTGGGGCCATTAACAGTTTTCACTTGTGTATCAGGGTTCTGTGTTACCGGGATGGAAATTAGCACAGCTCCTCAGAAGTTAATGAAAATGAGCGGCTTGTGTTGAGTGTGAATTTGGCCCCCTAGAGCTGATCTGCATGTGGCTTGACACCAGCATACTTCTGTGGACTTCTGTGGTGTTAATCCTACCTTAGGCTTGTAAAAACTTCACTGAAATACTTTCAAAAGAAAGTATTTCTGAGGACATTAACTCAGCTTGTAACTCTGGACAGTCATTCACTCTCCTAATTTTAATAATTGCTTCAATTGCTTCCTAAAATTGTCTAATTTTAAAACTCGGACAGTTTTTTGTACATATATATACTGTGCAGACCTAACAATATCAGTGGCTCGGGGAGTTCAGGAATTGGATAATTTCTGGCTCTTTAGTATTTTTAAACTGCCGGTTCATCCTCTACAGCTGCCTTGCATTTTATAGGTGCACTAAATTTGATGACCGTGAAGGGTTGTTAAACAATATACTGTGATAAAAATAGTTCCCTTTGCTGACATTATGGGTTTTTTTCTAAACTAGTTCCATAAATTACAACAACAAAAACTATTTACACTTCCCCCCCCCCCCCCCTCAGAATTTAAGACGGGTAAACTAAATTGTCTTTGTAGGACCGAGAGCAATAAGAAGCACATACAAATGATGGACCTGGCCGTCTGGTAGTTATTCATGCTAAATAACCTTGATCTTGCAAGCAGTGTTATTTAAAGATACTGGGCTTTTCCACGCCAGTGTCACTGGACCACGTACCCAAGATGCTCTTACACAATATCTTCCTTACAAGGTTTTTGTAGAGCTTGGCATCTGAATACAATTTATAAATTCCTATATATATTTCAAGCTAAACGAAGTAATTTGATACTTGACAAGTGAATTGAAAGCATTAGACAACCCTGGTATTTATGAAGAAATTTCATATACTGATAGGGTTATGGAAGCTTGCATATATTATACATAGTATGAAATAAGACTGATATTAAAATGAGACTTTAAGTAGTATCATTTAAATAAGAGATAAGCGTTCAATTACCTTGATATAGTAGGTCAAAGAGTGATCACTGTGGGACATGCTGACAATTTTGATAGAAGAAAGGTAAAGGAGAAAATGTGTTCTCCTGAGTCAAGAAAGAAATTATAATTGCAACAACAGTATTTAGAAGACAGGCAATGCAGGGAAGCTGATCATAAGCTATATGGTAACAAGAAAGGTCATTCGAAGAAACAACAGCTTGATTATTCAGCTAATCAAAAGAATCAGGAAGGCACTTTTACCTGATATCATTTCCCAACTTCATACAAGGGCATACACTATTTACTGATAAAAGTATCATAATTACATGTCTACGCTCTGTCTTCTAACTCTTATCCTTCATATTGAAGGTGTGAAGTCAAAAAGATTATGTAAATTGTAGGAGATAACAGGACAGACAAGAAGAACTGGGTGATATGTTTATTTTGAGAAGTTAAATGCTAGGATTTTGTAAAGTTTGGAAAGAAGTTCAGTCATCCATTGAGGTTTCACTGCCTAAGAAGTAAAGTTCTAAAAATTTCATCCCAAAAATAACTATGTTACAGAATCCCCCTTTCCCCTTGTGTTTGGTTCGACTTCTGAAGTTCGTTTTACAAGGCCACTCTTCGTCGTGTACCTGTTCCCCTTACATCCCAGAACACTGACCATTTAGCTCTTTGAAGACGCTTTAATGGAAATCAGTTTAAACATGCTGAATTAAAATCTCCAACTTCCTCTGGATTTCCTGTTTCATATCTTCCTTGTTACCATGGAATGTGAAATATTTCTTTATCAGCTGACATTTTATAAATACAGAAATAGATACCTGTTGAACACTGCTCTTCTTTGGATTGTTACTGATAGATTATTACTAATAGATTAATTATTGCTGACTTTATTACACATATGCTCAGTAGCACTGTGTTAATTTACGATCCAACTACTTATTTGCTTTTCAGAAAAATTCTTTTATTTAAATAGAATAGCAATGAATTACCAGATTCTGTCTGGAAAAAAAAAAAGCAAACTAAAAACCAAACCACAAACCCAAACTAAAAAAACCTGCATATCAAGAAAGACTGGATTTTTGGCTTCAGATGTACTTTTCATACCTTTTTTATCTCTTTGGTTCTAATGAACAGTCCTAGGGAAGTTGTTATGGTAGGAGGCCCTGCAGTCTTTGGAGTGAGAAAAAGAAAAGAAAAAGAGAAAGAAATTCAAGACGTTTGGACTCTTATCATACGGTGCTCTGTTAGTTTTACTTTCTGATTGTTTCCCGGTGTTATAGTCCTTGAGCTATAGCACCCAGACAAAATCTGTTTGATTTCAAAAGCCAGTTAGGGATTTACACAATTTGTTAGTGTTTATTGAAATGTTGCCATTGGTTCTGAGAGAAAAAAAACTGCCTGAACTTGTGTAAGTAATGTGGAAAGGGGGAAAAAGTTGACAAGATGAGCTCATAAATCAATGATGATGAAGAGAAATCTGTCATCAACTCAGCTGAATTACAAATTGAAAATAGTAATTTCACAGTTGTCAAAAGAGTAATAATTATGCCAAATTTCCACTTGTGTGGCCTGGCTTGATTTTTTCATATTATTTTCTTAAGATGTATGTATATAAATGGTTTGGCAATATATTAGAGCAATTTTAAAAATAAATCCACTTTATTTTCACAATTTTTTTCCCTGCTCCTGTAATAGCATGCATTTATGAATCATCCACCTTAACAATGGTGATTAAAGTACATTTAATTCAATATTTAAAGACAATTTTAAGCTTCAAATGTATTTTTTTAAAGAGCCCTTGAAAAATTCCTGTGAACTGCACCATCACGTCATTTCCATTATGTTTGTGAAGGAAAAGGAAAGTAGACCACAGATTATTTGTCAAGAGCTTCTTTGCTGTGCCTTGGCTTCATAGCCTCTTCTGCTCCAATGATGAAAATTGAACATAATTTTCATATAAGCCCTTACTGCAATAGACTATTGCACCCTTCAGAACAAAGCAGCAGAAACAAACCTTACCAAAAAAAGAGGTTGAAAAGCTATTATCAGAAATGTAGGTAAGTGCAGCTGAATCAAGCCCTCCCTACAATCAGCTCTCAACAGTTTGCTGTAGAATGGTTGGGAGGATGCTTGAATATTGCATTTGGCAAGCCCTGACTCTGTTTAAGGCTCAATAATACTTGACATTGACATCCTGTCATGTAGAATTAGTTAAAACACTGGATCTAGAGCAACTAAGGAGGATGTGATATGTATGTAGGTGTTTGAAAAGCATGGATATGAAAAAAAAGGACAAATTGTTGAAGCTGATTATGTAACTGTGCGTTTCAGTGGTGTGTAACTTGCTGAGTAGAAATGAGATGAATCCAAGAAGGATTAAGGCTGAAGAACAACACTGTCTTGATTAAGAAGGTCAAGACAAATAGGGAATTATTCTGGGCTCGGTAAACATGATAAGTAAAAGTCCCTTGACCAGTTTATTTCTAGGTAAAAATAATTTCCTGGTAGTGGAATTAATACACCTTATACTGAAGTCAGTGAGAACATAGCATTGCCTTCTCAGAGTTGTATAAGGACGAGATGACTTTGCAGATACCTCCTGGTTCATTTTTTTATGCATCTGTGAATATTAACTGCTTTAGTCAAGTCTTCTTTACAGAAGGACATCTCTTACCAAGTAAGACTTTACCAAAACTTTTTCTCTGCCTTTTTTTGATTGTAAACCTTCTAACTGATGCAAACTCACTGTGTTCAAAAGTCTGAGATGCAGAAACACAAAATCCTCCAACTGGCGTAGGGTCATGAAACAATGGCCAAGGAGAAAGGAAGACACTAAATAGCCTCTGAAGGTCTCATCTACATCTATTTGCTTTGACTCTGTCATTACATCAACTCATTAATGACATTCCAAATCTGTGGAGATATGTGATTTTTCCTGACTCTGCCACTTAAAGTTAAAAAACATAGATAATTTGTTTGTCTTATGGACTTAGGGAAATAGCATCTCAGAAATTTAGAACAATCTCACCATTGCAGATCAGATTTTTATTACATTCTGCATAGATCTTCTTCCTTCCCCAAAAGCAATCAAACAAAAAGACAAAAATACTCTGGTGGAATGAGATTCTTTTCCAAATGTTGCATCATCACTTTCCTTGAAAGGTAATGTGTCTTTGTCTGATCTCTCAGACATAAAAATGAAAACTGTCCTGAAAACCAAGTCAGGATTCCTGCTGGAGGGTTAAGCAGATCATTTGTCACTGAAGTCTGTTAGTTTGTCTGCTGACAAGTCAGAAAGAAAAATGTTTTGGTAAAACCGTATAAAGATCCCAGTAAAGGAGCGGATGCTTGCTTTTAGCAACAGGATTATCGGCTGATAAGACTGCATATCTCTTTGGGATCTTTGTCAAATATTGACTAGTGATCACAGACACGCCTTCACTAAGGTTATATGCTTGGAAAAGGCAAAACAATAGCACTGGTTAAATAAAAATAGGGAAGTAAGGAGGAACTACAGGAGGTATAGTCTCTGTCCTTGTAATAGGGACCATTTTTCTCCCAAAGACTCGTTCTCTTCACTGCATCGGTATTGTTAGCGGGGTGGGCAGACTCTTCGCTGGGAAGATTAATTCTAAGAGCTCCAAAGAAAGCTGATAAATATTAACTCCTTGATAATATAAAATTTTTGTAAACGCAATACAAGTAATTCAAAAGATTCTTCAAGATTATCATGACTGATAGTGAATAGCATGTCTGGAATAGAAAATATTGGTCAGCATGAGTATATATATCCATATCTCTCTCTCTCTCTATGTATATGCTTATATATATGCATATATGGAGAGAGAGGTGGTGGGGAGAGATTATATGTGATACTTACTCTGCCTGTGCTAAACCAAACAGTAAAGTATCAAGGCTGGGCCGTGAATTCATTAATTCAGCTTGTGATTGCATTGAAGCTAAGAGATGAGCTGTGGCTTTTAACAGTCTTGGGGTGTCTGTCCAGAATATAAGAATGGTTTATACACATTACTCATGTGGCCTCCCAAATACATTGATTGAATTCAAACTCCTGGCAATCCTTCCTCTAAAGTCTGAAAATGAGGTTGTTAAAAATACCGTTCATAAAAAAACATATTTATCCTGCATATACAAAATAAAATTTCTGATGTATGGTAATCAGCATTTCTGTTTACTTCCACACAGTAATCATATTTAGGAATAACTGTAATGAAAAAGCATTAAAACTCAGGAAGTACCAGGCTCTGGTTACTCACACACACACGTACAAAAAAAGTAATCCAATCAGACAGGTTTTAGCATTAAATTATATATATAGATTTTTACATATATATAAGGATTCTTGTTCATAACATGTCTCTAGATTATTTTTCTGGATTCATTCACATAATGGAAAACTTCCAATGTTCACAGATCTAAGTATTACATCAGGCTGGATTTAGTCAGGAATTTCATTAAATCCAGTTAAATTTTGCCTGAATTAGGACTGAATAGAAACTTTCTAAAGGCTGAACTTTTCCAGATACTAGCTTTGATATAGCTTCAATGCTAAAGCCACAAGTGACAACAAAAAAACCCCATATTTTTTCAAAATTATGTATGAAATTATATGTACAGAATACAAATGAAGACACAAAGTATGTCCCAAAGAGATTACATCCCAAACAGAAACTGGATCAAATGCCTGAAAACCTCATATCACAGCTATACTGAGGAAGCTGATATATTTGGAAGTCAGTCTGGCTTAGTATACATGTTGAGTAACAGTGAGCCTTCAGGATGCGATGCATTTGCGGGAAACTACTGCAGAGAGTCCAGAGGAGGGCTACGAGGATGATGAGGGGACTGGAGCATCTCTCCTACGAGGAAAGGCTGAGGGAGCTGGGCTTGTTCAGCCTCCAGAAGAGAAGGCTGAGAGGGGACCTTAGAAATGCTTATAAATATCTTAAGGGTGGGTGTCAGGAGGATGGGACGA
>Ga0181612_146296_pt1 | contig 12425 bp, 10 predicted proteins | sample HoacroProtozoa21_FD_119630 | JGI IMG/M metagenome (GOLD analysis project Ga0181612, IMG submission 119630) | Hoatzin crop microbial communities from Cojedes, Venezuel. Combined Assembly of Gp0051906, Gp0051904, Gp0051908 | reverse complement strand
GGGGGAGAGGGGCCGGGGCGGGGCGGGGGAGCGGCTGCGGGGGGGGGGGAGGAAGGGTGGGTGGGGGTTCCCCGGCTGTCCCCCGACACTCTATTATATATTTTGCTCTCGAACTAGAAAAACAAGATGAAACATGCAGTTATAAAAACCATGCGCTTCCTTATTCATTTTATAAATCGATTAATTCCTTATTCCCAATAAAATCCTAACGATGGAAATACTGATCAATTCCCTTCGCCGCAGCCTTACCGGCACCCATAGCCAGAATTACGGTAGCAGCTCCGGTTACGGCATCACCGCCGGCGTATACGCCTTCCTTGGAGGTACTTCCGAACTCTTCCTCAGCCACAATACAACCACGCTTGTTGGTCTCTAATCCTTCTGTGGTGGAAGAAATCAAGGGATTGGGAGAAGTTCCCAGAGACATAATCACCGTATCACAGGAAATCTCATACTCACTGCCGGGAACCTCCACAGGACGACGACGACCGCTTTCATCCGGCTCACCCAGTTCCATCTTAATAATGCGGATGCCGGTAACGTTATCCTTATCATCCGTTAAGATCTCCACGGGATTCTGAAGAAGATCGAAGATAACGCCCTCTTCCTTGGCATGGTGAACTTCCTCCACACGGGCAGGAAGTTCTGCCTCGCTTCGACGATATACCACATGAACCTCAGCGCCCAGACGAAGTGCTGTACGGGCAGCATCCATAGCTACGTTACCGCCGCCTACAACCACTACTTTCTTACCGCGGAAAATCGGAGTATCCAGATCCTGATAAGCCTTCATGAGATTATTACGGGTCAGGTACTCATTTGCAGAAAATACGCCGTTAGCCTGCTCTCCGGGAATTCCCATAAACCGGGGAAGTCCTGCACCGGATCCGATAAAGACTGCTTCATAGCCTTCCTCATCCATGAGCTGATCAATGGTAATGGACTTTCCAACAATTACGTTGGTTTCAATCTTAACCCCCAGCTTCTTAACGTTTTCAACTTCCGCAGCTACCACCTTGTCCTTAGGCAGACGGAACTCCGGAATACCATATACCAATACACCGCCGGTCTTATGAAGTGCCTCGAAGATGGTAACATCATAACCAAGTTTTGCCAGATCACCTGCACAGGTCAGTCCTGCAGGACCACTTCCGATCACGGCAACCTTATGACCGTTCTTTGTCTCAGCAGGCTTGGGAGATACACCGTTCTCTCTTGCCCAGTCTGCTACGAAACGCTCCAGCTTACCAATGGCCACAGCCTCACCCTTAATGCCGCGAACGCAGACGCCTTCGCACTGGCTTTCCTGAGGACATACACGTCCGCAGACTGCTGGCAGGGAGGAAGACTCACTGATAATCTCATAGGCCTTCTCAAAATTTCTTGCCTTTACTTCCTGAATAAATGCAGGAATGTTAATGGATACGGGGCAGCCTCCCACACAACGGGGGTTCTTACAATTCAAGCAGCGCTCTGCTTCTTTTACCGCCTCTTCCTCTGTATATCCAAGACATACTTCTTCGAAATTTGTGGCACGAACTTTCGGGTCCTGCTCACTAATGGGTACTCTTACCATTCCGTCCATTATTTGTCACCTCCGCAATGTCCGCATCCACCATGGTGGGTATCTCCTTCTTCCAGTTCCAGTTTCTTTCTGCCCTCTTCGGTCTTGTACTGAGCAGCTCTTGCCATAGCCAGATCAAAGTCTACCTTATGACCGTCAAACTCGGGACCGTCCACGCAGGCGAATTTTACCTCGTCACCTACAATGAGACGACAGGCACCGCACATACCGGTTCCATCCACCATAATGGGGTTCATGGAAACAACGGTGGGAATATTCAGCTCCTTGGTCAGAAGACATACGAATTTCATCATGATCATAGGTCCGATGGCTACGCAATGATCATATACCTTGCCCTCATCCACCAGAGCCTGCAGCTGATTGGTACCCATGCCGTGAAAACCGTAAGATCCGTCGTCGGTGGTTACGTAAAGTTCCGTTGCAACCTCTTCCATTTTATCTACGAAGAACAAAAGATCCTTGGTACGAGATCCCATAATTACCGTGGAGTCTACACCGTGCTCCTTTAACCATTTTACCTGGGGATATACGGGAGCCGTTCCCACACCGCCGGCGATAAAGACGATATGCTTCTTCTTGGTTTCCTCCAGATTCTCTTCCATGCAAAGCTCGGAAGGCACACCCAAAGGTCCTACGAAATCATCAAAAGCATCCCCTTCATTTAACTGGGTCATGCGAATGGTGCTGGCACCAACGGGCTGGAAAACAATGGTAATGGTTCCGGCCGCTCTGTCATAATCACAAATGGTCAGAGGAATACGCTCGCCGTCCTCTCCGCATTTTGCAATGATAAACTGTCCCGGAAGACAATTCTTTGCAACACGGGGAGCAAGTACATCCATAAGGAAAATATTTGCTGCCAGTTGCTCTTTTTTCAAGATCTTGTACATGGTATCTCCTTTCAAAACCGCAATGGTATTATTATGCACGATTTCCAGATTATATGCAAGAAATATGCAAGCCCGGTGCCCCTCATACTGTTCGGTTCAAAGTATATTCCCGAAACATAAAATTAAAATAAACTCTTAACTGAAATATACCAACTCATCTTCCGGCTTTTCACAAGGCTTCATTTCCTCTGCATAAAGCACGGGACCCTTGCCGTGATACTCCATAGCAAATTCATTTTTTACAAGGCAGGTAATGTCCACCCAGGACTTATGCTCCACCTGATCGGCCTTGTCGTACTTACACTTCATTCCCAAAAACTGAATGTCCTCCACACAGCAGGTCATGGCAAACCGGCCGGGAACAAAGACACCGCTCTTTAACTTGCCCTTGCCATCTTTAGGATTGTAAATAAGTCCCGTAAAATGAACCCGCTTCCCGTCATACTTCTTGGGATTATCCATGCAGTCCATAAACCAAAGCGCATAATCCGCATCCGTAATCTCAATGGGATCCTTGGTAATGTCAAAGGGAAGTTCTTCCTCCCGCTCATCAATGGTGCCGTCCTCCCGCTCATACACAATCTGAGCCGGGCGGTTAATGCTCTTAACGTTGGCACGGAACTTGCTGCGGTTAGTCTCGTCGGTGCAGCGATTAAAAATCACCACATCCGCCTTAAACATCTGCTCTGCCATCATGGAACGCATATTCATCATATACATTTCAAAGGTGTCCGCATCCACCGTGCAAAGAGACTGCACAATGGTCCAGTCCTTAGGGCCGTCCATTTCATAAACCGGTCCCACTTCCCAGGTGCCGTTATACTCAATAAACACGGCGTCAGGCTTAATCTCATCATTTAATTTGGTAAGGGCTTCCTCGGTAAATTCTTCCTCTTCCTCGAAGCGTACCAGGGTGGCGCCGACGGTTTTTAATTTTTCCTCGTCATACTCCACATCTCCGTCTTCGCAGGAAATCAGAAGGATCTTATTATACTCATTGGCGAAGCCGTTCTCATATAAGGTCTCATGAATCAGGGTCGTCTTTCCGCTGTCCATAAACCCGTAAAACATATATACAGGGATTTCTGCCATAAGGCCATCCTTCCTTTCTGATTAGTGCTCCAATCCGAACAGATGCATTAAGTCATGCTCCTTAATGTCCGTACCGATCACAACAATTCGTCCGGTGTAATCCGGTGCGCCGTCCCGAAGTTCATACTCACCGTCTACCAGATCGAAATAAATCCAGCTGCCATCCTCACAGGGAACCATACCCTTGGAACGAAGAATGGTGCCGTAATTCTCAGTCTCTGCAAATGCCCTTAAGGCATTCTCAATTACCTCACGGGTAAATACATGGGGAGTCTCCTTACCCCAGGTATCAAACACCTCATCCGCATGATGGTGATGATGCTCATGATGGTGATCATGGCAGCCACAAGTGCAGCCCTCACCATGCTCGTGATGATGCTCATGATCGTCATGGTCATGGTGATGATGCTCGTGCTCGTCGTGGTCATGATGATGATGCTCATGATCGTCGTGGTCATGATGATGTTCGTGCTCCTCATGGTCATGATGATGATGCTCGTGCTCGTCGTGGTCATGATGATGCTCATGATCGTGATGATGATGCTCAGCCTCATGAGCCTCATGATCTGCCTTATGATGCATCTCTGCCAAGGTCTTCATCTCCAGATTATCCTGGCCTTCCATTACCTTTAAAATCTGCTCACCGGTTAAGGCGCTCCAGTCTGTGGTAATCACAGCAGCCTTGGGATTTAATCCCTTAATGGCCTCTGCTGCAAACTCCATCTGTTCGGGCGTGGCATTCTGGCTGCGGCTTAAAATCACTGTGGTGGCATGCTCAATCTGGTTATTAAAGAACTCACCGAAAGCCTTCATCTGCTTCTTAGCCTTTAAAGCATTTACCACCGTAACCAGTGCGTTTAACTTTACATCCTCGTCCTTTTCCAAAGCAATAACGGAAGCCATAACGTCGGATAATTTTCCAACACCGGAGGGCTCGATTAAAATACGATCCGGATGAAACTTTTCCAGAACTTCCCGCATACTGCGGTCGAAATCACCCACCAAAGTACAGCAGATGCAGCCGGAATTCATTTCTGTAATCTCCACACCGGAATCCTTTAAAAAGCCGCTGTCGATGCCTACTTCGCCGTACTCGTTCTCAATAAGTACTACCTGCTCACCCTTATAAGCCTCTTCAATCAGCTTCCGAATCAGAGTGGTCTTGCCGGCACCTAAGAAACCGGAAAATACATCAACCTTTGTCATTTCTAAAACCTTCTTTCTTACATCTTCTCCGGAGCCTTAAAGCCCAACAGAGAAATACTTTTTTCCAAAATATCCTTGGTCAGAGCCAGAAGTGCTACATAGGAAGCCTTCTTCTCCTCATCTTCTTCTTTTAAGATCTTGGTCTCATGATAAAAATGATTCAGAGCGTTGGAAAGTTCATACACATACGCGCAAAGCACATTGGGAGACAAAGTCTCGTAAGCGCTTCGAACGGAAGGAATAAACTTCGGCAAAAGAAGCATCAACTCCTTCTGAGAACCTTCCTCCGGAGGAAGCAACTTGTCGAAGGATACCACTCCTCCCTGCTCCTCGAACTTACGAAGAATGGATTTTACACGAACAATAGTGTAAAGCACATAAGGACCGGTATTTCCTTCGAAGGAGGTAAACTTCTTCAAATCGAAAATATAATCCTTGCCGGGCTGGTTGGATAGATCACCGTATTTTACTGCAGCCAGGGAAACAATCTCCGCCGTCTCCTCTGCTTCTTCCGCAGTCATGGTGTCATTTTCTTTAATCTTCTCCAGCATGGTGGCCTTAATGTCATCCAGCAAAAATTCCAGACGCATCACGCCGCCGTCACGGGTCTTTAATGCCTTGCCGTCGGGACCGTTTACCGTACCGAATCCCAAGAAAGTAAGCTTGGTATCATCTTTTACAATGCCGGTCTTCTTAGCGGCTCTGAATACCTGAATAAAGTGCAGCTCCTGACGCTTATCCACCACATATAATACTTCGTCGGGATCGTAATCTTCCCTGCGCCAAATCAAAGTAGCAAGGTCCGTGGTGTCATATAAAGCTGCTCCGTCGGATTTTAAAATCATACAGGGAGGAATGGTTTTGGTGTCGGTCTCTTCCGCCACGTCCACCACCAAAGCTCCTTCGCTTTCGTGCGCATAGCCCTCTTTCTTCAGGCGCTCCACCATAGGTCCGATATAAGGATCTGCATCGGACTCGCCCTTCCAAAGATCAAAATCCACATCCAGGCGCTTATAATTCCGCTTTAAGTCATTCACACTGACATTCATAATATGACGAAGCAGTGCCTGGTATCCCCCACGTCCCTTCTGCAGCTCCTTTGTGGCAAGAAGTGCTTCGTTACGATAATTCTCATCCTCCTTGGACTTTCCGCTGGCGGTGGGATAAATCTCCTCCAACTCAGAAATGGTAAAGGGCGGCTCGGAAGGATACTCACCGGTATAGTCCGGATCAAAATAGCAAAGCTCCGGCTTTCTCTTGGAAAGTTCAGTAATAATCAGCCCCATCTGAAGACCCCAGTCTCCCAGATGCACATCGGAAATTACTTCCTGACCCATGAATCTTGCCAGACGCTTCATAGCCTCACCGATTACTGCAGAACGAAGATGTCCCACATGAAGAGGCTTTGCCACGTTGGGTCCGCCGTAATCCATAATGATAGTCTCCTTAGGATCTGCGGGAGCCACACCGAAGTGTTCCGGATCCTTTGCCATATCCTTTACAAAGGAAACCAGTTTCCCGGAGGTGATTTTCATATTTAAAAATCCCGGGTTTACCGCCTCAACGGAGGAAAAGGTATCACTTTTTGCCAGAACCTCTGCCACTTCCTTTGCAATCTCAATGGGCGCACGGTGCAAAGTCTTTGCCAAAGGCATGGCACCATTGCACTGAAACTCACAAAGATCCGGCCGGTTGGAAAGAGTCACCTTGGCATGGGTGGCATCAAATCCACAGGAAGTAAAAGCATCGGATACTTCTTTTGTTAAGCACTCCAGTAATTCCGTCATCTTAGTCGTTGGTCCTTTCTGTTGCTTTGGAGGTTACATTTTTGTCGGAAAGAATCTTGGAAGAAGTCTTTTCGGTATAGTTAGGAAACAGATACTGTCTCTGTCTCCACAATGCCTGCTTTAACAGCATTCCCAGCACCATAACGGAAATCGCTTCTCCGATACCGATGGTCACTACCAGGAAAAGATATCCGTCAGACAAATGATATGCATACTTTAATACCAAGGGTACCACCAGCATATTGGCCAGTACCGGAGGAAATGTAAAAGCAAATCTGGTGTGACGCAATGCGTAAGTACCTAAAGCACCAAGCAATGTAGCCAAAGATCCGAAAAGAATATCCCAGATAATACATCCCGTAATGGTATTACTGATCAGGCATCCGATAAACAGTCCGGGAATGGCTGCCGGTGTAAAAATCGGCAGAACACACATAGCCTCGGACAGGCGAATCTGAATAGCGCCGTTGGCCAGATTAAAAGCATTTACAAAGTAAGTAAGGGTTACATAAAGCGCTGCAATAATGGCAGCCTGTGCCACATAAAGTGCTGCGTTTTTGGAATTTTTTCGAGTTGACATTTAAGCAAGTCCTTCCTGTCTGATTTTCGCAATCATTTCATTTACACATTTTTCACAGAGCTCATCACTCTCCGCCTCAACCATGACACGGATTACAGGCTCTGTGCCGCTTTCCCGAAGAAGGATACGACCATCGCCGCCTAAGGTCTCCGTAATCTCATCCCGCTTCTTTAATACTTCTGCGTTATTCATAACGGCAGGCTTATCCTTTACTTCCAGATTTTTAAGAAGCTGGGGATACTTCTTCATGCTGCTGGCCAGCATATGAAGAGACTCTTTCTCTTCCATGATAACTTCCATGAGCATAAGAGCCGTCAGGATTCCGTCACCGGTAGTGGCATGCTTGGAAAAAATAATATGTCCGCTTTGCTCACCGCCTAAGACATAACCGTTTTGAACCATATCCTCGTTTACATATTTATCACCTACGGTGGTTACGTCATACTCAATGCCGGCACGATCCAGGGCCTTAAAAAGTCCCAGGTTGGACATAATGGTGGCAACCACATGATTGCCGTCCAGACGGTTATTTTTCTTCAGATACTTACCGCAAATATAGAGAATGTAATCTCCGTCAATCAGCTCTCCGGTCTCATCAATGGCAAGGCATCGATCCGCATCACCATCAAAAGCAAATCCTGCGTCCAATTCCTTCCGAAGTACCAGATCCCGTAATGCCTCAATGTGAGTGGAGCCCACATCCTTATTAATATTTAATCCGTTGGGCTCATTACCGATGACATAGGTCTTGGCTCCTAAGGAATCAAATACATTCTTTGCAATATCAAAGGTAGAACCGTTGGCACAATCCAGACCGATACGCTTCCCCTTGTAGGAACGGGTAGCCAGAGAAATCAAATAGCCGATATAACGATTCCGGCCAATGGCATAATCATAGGCCACACCAATATCCTCTCCTGTGGGGAAGGGAATCTCATCACCAATACCGTCAATGTAATTTTCAATTTCTTCCTCTACAGAGGCAGACAGCTTATGGCCGTTTCCGTCCATGATTTTAATACCGTTATCATAGAAAGGATTGTGGCTGGCGGAAACCATAACACCGCAGTCAAAGTCCTCAGTACGAACCACATAAGCCACAGAGGGAGTGGTGGTTACATGCAAAAGATATGCATCGGAGCCGGAAGAAATAATACCAGCCACCAAAGCATATTCAAACATATAACTGCTGCGACGGGTATCTTTTCCGATCACAATACGGCCCTTATGATCCCGGTTATAATACCATCCCAGGAAACGTCCGATCTTATACGCATGATCTGCTGTCAACACCTCTCCGGCTTTTCCGCGAAAACCGTCTGTACCGAAATATTTCATAAAAACCTCCTAAGCCTAATCAAAGGAAAATCCGGAGCGCATAAGCCACCCCGGAACCCTAAGACAAACTGAGCCCCGTAAAAAGGACCCCCTCCTCTTATGTTACTTTCCCTGCTGTTCTTTTACACCGGCAGTAATCTGCTCCTTTAAGTCAAGACACTTATCCTTCACTCTCTGGTTGGAGTTGGGAGAAGTAAGCAGACGGCTGACTAACTTGCTGGCAGCGCCGTAATCCTTAAAATACATTGCCATATTGGCAAGCATAAACTCCAGGGTGTTGGAATCCATACCACCGCAGTAAGGAGGCATCTCTGTCTCGGATGCCTTTACGAATCCGTCGTAAGCCTGACGGTAAAATCCGTCCCACTCCTTCTTAACCTCTTCCTTTTTCTTGAGGTTCTCAGGGGTGTTATCCTTAATGGTCTCATACTGGCTGCGGCGAAGCCATGCAATCTTCAGGCAGATATAAGCCTTCTCGCTCATCTTACCCTTCTTTACCATGGTGCTAACCAGCGCCAACTTAAAGCGGTCCACTGCCTCATCATAGGTGTAGGTCTCTTTTACCTCATCCTTAAGAGGCGTAAACTTCTCGGAAATCTGCTGACGAATCCACTTCATCTGACCCGTGGTCAAATGTACAAAATCCTTAGGCATAGCTGCATATCCGCAGTTGGGGCAAAGTACCACATCATACTTTACCGTATCAATGCCCTGGAAGTTGGGACGAAGATCCGGATCGGGTTCCATACGCTTTGCCTTACCGGTCTTAACCGTAAGGGTGTGAAACTTCTTATCACAGACGGGGCACTGTACCACCTTGTCCAGTACCAGATCCTTCTCCTCTACTACCTGTGCAACGGTGCCTTTCTTAATAGCGCCGCCCTTCTTTGCAGACTTTTCATCTTTGGTGATATCCAAATCACCGTCCTGACCCAGGCCGAATTTTTCAAGCCCTGATAATAAACCCATAATTCCTCCTATTCAACCATATGTATATGAAACTTTTGTCACGCAATCCGGTGAGTTTCTTCCTTCCTATGACTGAACAGGAAGCTTAAAAGAACTCTTTAAGGAAACGATGCGGTTAAACACTAAGGCATCCTCTTTGGTATCCTTGGAATCCACCGTATAGAAACCGTTTCGAACAAACTGGAAACTGTCGTACGCCTTGGCACCTTTTACCGCAGGCTCTACCACTGCATCTGTAATCTCCTCCAGGGAGTTGGGGTTCAGATTCAGCGAACCGTCCTCATTATACACCCCAAGTTCCTCGTCAACAATGTTCTCATAGAGACGAACCGTGGCCTTTACTGCGGTGTCTTTATTAACCCAGTGAATGGTACCCTTTACCTTGCGGCCGTCGGGAGAATTACCACCCCGGCTGTCGGGATCGTAGGTACAATGTACACAGGTCACGTTGCCGTTTTCATCGGTGTCGTAACCTACGCATTTTACAAAGTAGGCATGCATGAGACGTACCTCATTGCCCGGGAACAAACGGAAATATTTCTTGGGAGGCTCTACCATAAAGTCCTCCTGCTCAATGTAAATCTCACGGGAGAAGGGAACCTTCCGGCTTCCTAATGCTTCGTTCTCCAGGTTGTTGGAAACATCCAGCTCCTCGGTCTGACCCTCGGGATAATTATCAATTACCAGACGAAGGGGATGAAGCACACCCATGACACGATTGCATTTTGCCTTTAAATCCTCTCGGATACAATACTCCAACATGGCGTAATCCGTAGAGGAATTACTCTTGGAAATACCGCAGAGTTCCACGAACTTCTGAATACTCTCCGGGGTAAAACCTCTCCGTCGAAGACCTGCAATGGATACCAGACGGGGATCATCCCAACCGTCTACAATGCCTTCTTCCACCAGTTTCTTAATGTAGCGCTTACCGGTTACAACATTGGTAAGGTACATCTTGGCAAACTCAATCTGACGGGGAGGCTTCTCAAAGCCTACTTCCCGAACCACCCAGTCATATAAGGGTCTGTGATCTTCAAACTCCAGAGTACAAATGGAATGGCTGATTCCTTCGAAAGCATCCTCCAGGGGATGTGCAAAATCATACATGGGATAAATGCACCAGGCATCTCCCGTTCTGTGATGAGAAATATGAGCCACACGATAAATAATGGGATCTCTCATATTCATATTTGGAGACGTCATATCAATGCGGGCACGAAGCACCATCTCGCCGTCCTTATATTTACCGGCTCTCATATCGGAGAAAATCTGAAGGTTCTCCTCAATGGAACGATTACAATTTGGATCATCCTTACCGGGCTCTGTCAAAGATCCACGGTACTCTCTCATCTGCTCTGCAGATAAATCGGAACAATAAGCCCTGCCCTTCTTAATGAGGGTAACGGCAGCTTCATACATCCGTTCAAAATAATCCGATGCAAACAGTACGTCTCCGTTCCACTTGGCGCCCAGCCATTTAATATCCTCTAAAATAGAATCCACAAACTCCACCTTCTCCTTGGTAGGATTGGTGTCGTCGAAACGCATATGGAAGGTTCCGTTATATTCTTTGGCAAGACCGTAATTTAAAAGGATGGACTTGGCATGACCGATATGTAAATATCCATTAGGCTCCGGCGGAAAGCGGGTGCATACGGCATCGTACTTTCCCTCTGCCAGATCCTTATCGATCTCCATTTCTATAAAATTACGTGATTCTTTTTCTTTTGCTTCGTTCTCCACTTGAAATACTCCTGTCTCTTATATTCTGTCACATTTCTCCCGTCACTTTGTAATATGAGGATGGGTAAAAATATGGTCATTGCAATATTCATGAGCTCCCACGCAACGGGAACAATACCGAAACTCCAGCTCCGGATTGGATACTTCCGTACGTCCGCAAATCTCACACTTATGCATACGCTTGCCGCCGGGCTGATTGCTGCGGGCTCCGCCAAAGGGAGATCCCTGACCGGTGAAGGAATTACCGCCGGAGGCCTTCTTATACTGGTACTTACGGTACATTTGCTTGGGGTCGAATTTCCCGTAGTGCTTCCTGGTGGCCAGGAAGAAAAGAATAAAATTCAGAAGGGATGCGATAATGGCAACCTTTCCGCCCCAGCCAACGCTGAAGAAATCCACCAATACAAAAACAGCATAGAAAATCGCCAGCCACTTCATGCGGATGGGAATCAGAAAATACAGCATCACCTGCATATCCGGATAGCACACGGCAAAGGCCAAAAAAATCGCCATATTAATGTAGTAAGTGGAAAAATACGTCCCTACACCAATGACCGCGGTGCCATGAATCAGGTAATAAATCCCGTAGAAAACAAAGGCGCCGATAATGGTAAATAAAATACCTCCGAAGATATATACGTTAAACCGAAAGGTACCCCAGGTCTGTTCCAGCACCCGCCCCAGCTGCCAGTAAAAAATCATCATAATAATAGCAAATACAATACTTTGGTTGGGGGGAATCAACACCCAGGTAATCAGCCTCCAAAACTGAAAGTTATGAATGATGTAATAAGGCTCCAGGGTTGCAAAACTCAAAACAGAGGCTCCCGTGGAGACTTGAATGAAGTACATAATATAGCCGATAACATATCCGCCAATCAAATAATTAATAAGGTTCGGAATGGCAAAGCGGCCGATTTTCCGCTCTAATTTATCTAACATGGAGTACGTACTCCTCCTTTTATGCGCAAAGATACTTTTTAATTATATGGAGATGAATTTTCTTTGTCAATGAAAAAACCAACGTGCAAAATGCCCAATTCCCTCTATCGAATTTCAGACAAAACTAACACTTTGTCAATTGTGTTTTCAAAATTCGTTTCTTATAATGTAGCGAGGGTCCAAGTGGCCCCTGTTTTTTCTTATTTATATATAGGAAACTTTTGTTTCAAGGAGGACGTATGAGTCAGGAATACAAATTCGGAATCGATATCGGTTCCACAACCGTTAAG
>Ga0181612_134274_pt1 | contig 12426 bp, 12 predicted proteins | sample HoacroProtozoa21_FD_119630 | JGI IMG/M metagenome (GOLD analysis project Ga0181612, IMG submission 119630) | Hoatzin crop microbial communities from Cojedes, Venezuel. Combined Assembly of Gp0051906, Gp0051904, Gp0051908 | reverse complement strand
TGCTGCTTTCAGAAGCATCAAAAGGTGAGAGATTCCCCTTTTCTCACAGGAAAAAAGGAAAAAGGTGAAGTGTCGCTTACCCAGGCTCACGGGCACTGCAGGGGGGAGCCGTGGCGATGTTTGCGACAGACTTTCCAGAGGGCTTGCATGCAAAATAACCATTTCTGAGTAACTGATCTGTTTAATTGCACTTACAATGTAGAAGTTAGGCACCCTGTTGATTAATATGGTTCAAGGGTGGTTCCAGCTGTACCTACAGAGATGAATAATCATTTTTGGCTTCTTACCTTATAAATAATGTAAGCTGCATCTCTCTAAGCTGTCCACTGAGTCCTGCTACTCGAGGAACCCTTTGGATGCTGTTACTGTAACAAGATGCCTGCTATTGGACGTAACGTTGGACCTGATCTGAGCAATCTTAATGTGCTGGCATTTCGTTCTGGAGAAGTGTACTGCTAAAGAACTTCAGAGGAGCCTGCAAAGCATTATCTTTTATCTCCTGAAATGACAGGGGTAACGTGGCCTGCATGAAAACAGTACATAGCACAAAGCTGAGTCAGCATACCCAAACAGGCCATTTTGGCTTTGACAGCGTAGACAAGATCTTTAACATACTTCTGCCTAACTTTGTGTAAAGTAGGGATGACTGACCTATTCATAAAAGTCTTTGAGAACCTCATACAGAAGTTTTCTTACACGGAAATACTGCCTCATCTTGCAAATTTGTTACGTATCTGTTGTGGAGCCGTCAGAAGAAGGACATCTGAGATTCTCAGATTTTATCTGTAATTACTGATAAGAATTAATATTACCGATATGAAATTATGACAAACAGTATACTTCCTTTTTTTCCTGTAAACCGAGAACTGAGATCTAGTGATTACATGAAGAACTGATTGTCTGGATTCCTCTATTTTTTGTCCAAGATTTAGACCAAGTGATCTCTGTGATCGTGTTTTTTGATGCAGATTTGAGGCAGCTGGATCCATCTTTTCTCGAATGAATATACCGGGTCAGTATTCAAGCTCCTGTTGAGACAGCTGGATCTTTTTTTTCCAGAACAAATCATCCAGCACTCCTTTTAAGTCCTTTGAGCAAACCCAAATTTTAAAAACTGAAATCAGGTTTGTGAAACAGTGCTTAAAAAGAAGAATAGGACAAAAAGGTACTTGTCTTTGTTGCTGAATTTCTCCATGTAGATATTAGAAAGGCACCTACAATTTCTGAGCACCTGGAAATCTGGAGCTTCTTTATCTCAGTACTACTGTTCTGTAGAATTGCATGTGCGTTGGTTTTATGACACTGAGGAATTGCAATGCCCTGCTAACTGATAATGGTGTCACGTAGGTTGTGAAATGAAGGAGTTACCAGAATAACTAGCAATTCAGATAAACACAGTTGCCCTCAGTTAAACACAGGCCTTGCTGTTGTCTTGGTACTCATTTTACAGCAAACTCAATTCTTTTTAATTTTGGAAATGACTAGAAACTCCCAGGTCATATTTTACACTCAGCCAAGCTTCATGGAGTTCTCAGCTACAGTGCACACGTGCTTTCAGGTCTAACAAAATAGCTGGTCTGGAATGGTAAAATGAAGCCAAGCGTTTCTTCTGTGCCTGTCCTGCATTTTCCCATGGCTTTCCACAGGTGATTTCATAGTGTGCAAGAAGCGCTACATGCACGTGATGGTTAACTACACTTCCTGAACCCGGTCATGCTCACTCAGAGCCCTGCAGCAGCACACTGGTGGAGCCCTGTGTGTAGAAATGGATGTAAGCACTTAAATAATTCTGGAAGCAGGTGGCTGAATTTCACATTAGTATCCCAGACGGGAATATCCTAACAGAGCAGCCACCTGCCCCAGTGATCTCAAGGCTCAGGTCAGACAGTAAGTTCCATCTAGTCTTTGGCAGGTGATTCCTGCTATTGATCCCTTTTGACTCAGGGCTTACCTGGGTAACTCCTATTTAAACTCATTTAGAAAAAAGCAGAAAAAAAAAGAGAGAGAGAGAAGAAAGAAAAGTACGAAGGTGATGTTTGCTTCCTTCCTCTCCCGCTGAACCGAGAGGGCTTTCCCCTGTTGTAAGCGTGGAGGCAGTGGGCTGATGCCCAGGCAAGATCAACATCTTGTAGCTGATGCGGTGTGGAAAGTTGTATGCCATCAAGAGAGTGAGACCACGAAGTCAAAACGTGATAAATATTCTTTATTTACTTTGCCAGAAAGCTTGAGAGAAAACCAAAAACTGATTCTCACCCTCTAATGTTCTGTACCCTTTTTTCTCCTTCAGAAAGCGTTCCAATTACTTTCCCATCCTTTTTTTTCCTGTAGGAGGATGAATCTTGTATCCATCAGTAGACTAATAATTTGTATTTAATAAATTTTTATCCTGTGTAACTTCATGGCGTTTGTGATTATTCTTTCGGAGAAAGCTTTACAATGAAAATTAGAAGTGCTTCTTCATGGGTTAATTTGGGGATTTCCCAGACACTTTCTGATCACTGAAAAATTTTGGTGGGCTTTTCAAGGTGTGCTGTGTAATTGTAGCAGTTTTGATAAGCTCTGATCCTGATAAGTGTTCCTCTTTGGCATTATTTCTGAGGAATCATAAACAACCAATTGTACTGTCTCATAGATCTTAGAAAGAATAGCTGTGTGTTCTTGTAATCAAGCCGTAATATGTGCTTCGCTTGGCATTTTAGCCTCACTACCAAGCCTGGAGATTTTAGGACTGGAAATCAGGTGGATTTTTTTGAAAGGATAAGAGTTTAAATGACGGTGGTGTGGGGAACAGCTCAGATTGTATTTTTATACTACTTTAAAATGCCCAGTGGTCCTAATATTTGAAGTGCTGTGCTATCAAGCTAAGAAACAGTAGCCAAGTCTCACTTTAGATGTATAATTTACAGTAAGCATGATAACCTGCAAAGAATTTAGCACCACAGAAGTGGTAACGTACAAAGCTGTCTGTGATGTTTCTCATAATCTAGTTGGGAATTACAGAACTAAACCAAAGCGTATCTATGGAATCAAAATGTTAGATTGCCTGCAGAATTGCTTGCTTTCACGGCATCACCCTGTGGAGGTAATGTGGAACATAAATTAAAATAATAGTGGGTTTAGGTGACTTCTTTTTTCTTACAGAAAATAGTACGCAGTCACAAAGCGAGCAGCGGTGTATTTATCAGTCTGGGACGGGGAAGCAGGTGATGAGCATTATCGAGTCTCTAAAAACAGACTTCAGCTCAAATTCAAGTTTTTATTGATGCTTTCAGGTTCTTAAAAACTGAACTTGCTGAGATCATTCCTGAGAAAGCCTCGCAATTGATTTCTAAAACTCTGGGAAAGTTAAAAAATACTTTGTGGTAGTTACGATCGCTGGCATTACACAAGGTTCCCGAGCCAATTGTGGTGCTTCCGTTTATGAAATACGAAGTGAGTGGGCAGGTATTGCGTGGCGGGGTCTTGGCAGCACTTGGTTTACATACACATTTATTAATACTCCTCGTTCCTTCAAGCACAGAGATTAAGTTTCCAACCTGTTTCCAAGGACAGATCAGTTCATGAGTTTAATTGGAAAAGCATTTCATTAGAAAGGGTCAAAAACCTAGTCAAAGAGGTCTAGCAATCATGGTTTAATGGTACGTTGGGGAGTGCTTCTCACTAAGTATGGTCTGCCTGTTCCTTAATTAAAATGAAAATGATTTAAACTGCTATTACTTTCCTTGGCTGTTTGTTTAACATAGTTAATAAAGGTAGCTAATTGTTGGAAAATTGACAAGGTTCTCTCATAAAAGATTGCTCTCAAAAGTAACTCTAATAGCTGAGCTCTGAAAATTTTGGGCTTTTTAATGACATATTTAAAAATCCTTTGTCATTTAAATGCACCAAGGTGGCTCCTGCTTTCATGAGATCCCTGTTCCTTATTGCTGGACCGAGTTCCAAATGGGAAGAAGCGGCTTTGCTGGAGCTCATTGGAAGCAGACTCCAACAGCTAATTAGACCTGCTTCAGAAAATACCGTAACTGGGAGGCCGGTTAGACAAGGAATTAATCTGTCAAGGGAAGAATGAAAAAAACAGTCTAATCTTGGGAGTAGTTGGAAAAATTGCTGAACATAATCTTTGCAAGTTTTAAAACTGGGGGGGAAGCTGAGAGCCGACAGGAGGCGGTGGTGAGACTCAATTCCATAAAATCTCCAATTGCTGCCGGTATCAGGAACCGCTTGCTGGAATGTGTTTTCCTTTTGTTGCAGGGTCAGAGGATTACAGAAGTAAATTCACCGGGAAGTGTTTCATGGACCTTGTCTGTCCTGAGAAGTGTCGCTGCGAGGGAACAGTTGTAGACTGCTCTAACCAAAAACTGACCCGCTTACCCACTCACCTTCCGGAGTACACCACCGATCTGTAAGTGCTGCCTCGCCGGGGCGCGCGCAGCGGAGCGCGTTGCTCTGCCTAGTTTTTCACAGCTGTAAAAGGGACTCGGACCAATTCGAGGCACCTTCTACTTTAAGCCCTGTGTGAGAAAGGGGAAGTTCATTTTATTTTGAAGGAGGACCACAACCCTTGTATTTCCTGAGCGTTCATGCTAGCTATGGGGAGGAGAAAGGAGCCATGGCCTTGTGCGTCAGCTGCCTCTCTGTCGTCGCGGTGATGACCTCTTATGCAGCCCAAGCTGTGTGGTTCCTTTCTGCTCTACCTTTGAGTCCGTTGTCTTTGCATCTGGTCATTGGTATTTAAGAAATGGAGTAAGCCTTTGGAGTCAAATGTGCGATCAGGAACTCGTTCCCTCTCAGCAGTGCCTGCGGCTTGGGTGAAATGGCTCTCATTGAAACTAATGTATTGTCAAGCTGTAAGTGATTTTATGAAATTTATTTGCTTTTAGAGATTTATCCGAGTTATAAACATAGTATACGGATAAAGAGAGTATGAGAAACTATGTTTATTACTTAGTAACTGAAGAATCTGGTTCTTTTGTTATATTAGTAGCCCCTTCAAACACAATTCTCTTTTTGTGCTAGTATTCTATTTATTGTACTTAACATATTCTGTTTAAACACCCATAAAAGTTGTTGATGTGAGATTAAGACAGAAAAACATGAGACACACATATCCAGAAACAGAGCAAAGTCTTTACATAGGAAAAACGAGCTACATGTAATCAGGGAAAGAGTTTTGCATCCCAAGCTTGCCAAGAGTGGCCTTTGCATTCATTTTGAAGACTAGTTGACTTTGATGGGAAAGGACCTGAAATCAGCTCCCTTCTGTTGTCGTGGACCACATCTCCAGTTGCAGGTCTTCTGTAGCAGGATGCTAGAGGGAGGTTTAGTCACACAATCAAGGCTGTGTAACGGTTAAGGTTAATCATCCCTTCCCTGTGCCTTGGAAGAAGAAGGCCTGCTGACACCGTCCTTTGGCATTACACTTCTAAAGGGATCCTAAGCTTTTACTGTAGATACTCTTTTATGTTCCTTTTCCTGCAAAGCTAAACTCACTTCACTCTAGGAGTCTGAGAGAGATGGCACGTAGTGTCATGCTTAACAAAGGTCATAATTCTGTGTGGCAGCCCTGTATGTCACAGAGATGGATCTGTAGCTATCTGTGAAGTATTAAATGTCTCTTTCTTTGTTCCTATCAGGCGTTTGAATGACAATGATATTTCTGTTTTGGAAGCTATTGGACTCTTCAAGAAATTGCCCAACCTCAGGAAAATGTAAGTTTGAGTCACTTGTTAAAATACATGCTGCCTTGGATTGTAAGGAAGGAGGAAGGGATAATTTTCTTTTATAGTTTAGTACTGCAGTGGAAGAAATCACTTTTTTAATGTGAAATTAAGGAAACTGAATGAGTTGCCTGTTAGATGGACAGGTCCAGTTAAACCACAGTGACAGATGAAGATCACTAGGCTGACGTTTCGGTATTCTTTAGGCTATATTTCTTAAAGTCTTTGGCTCATGGAGACAGAAGGGAATTCTGTCCCAGAACTAATTCAGATGTATGCTTGTTGTTAAGAGGGGGCTACAAAGTTTTTAGTATTTTGGTTTTATCTTTTGTATGTATTGCGTGAGTTCAACTATTGTGATTGTTTAAAATCGTTGAAATAATATTACAGTATATGGATGATGGCAGCTTCTTTTGATTGTTATTGTTTTAGAGAGGAGAATCAATTAGCTAACTTAGAGATTAGTCATTCAAATACATCTGTATAATTCTGTTAACAGCCTGAGTCCTGGCACTGTACAATGTATTTATTAAAGAAGAGCTGTGTTTTGGAAAGAAGTAATATGTTAGATACCTCCTGATAGTCTTCTACATGGATCTTTCTAAAGTTAATTTTTAAGTTTTAACCCTATGGCCCCACTGCTAATGTCTCATCTGACTGTTTACTTTTAGCAAGATTTTATTGCTAGAGTCAAGGCAATTTAGGGAAACCAACCAACCAAGCTTTCTGCTCTGCATCCATTTCACGGGGTTTCTGTCATCTGGGGCTTCCTAGCCCTTTGAAGCCATGTAAGATGTCCGGGGCTTTGGAGACAACTGTAGTGGGTTTCTTATGTCAGATTTATTTCTGCCAGAGTTTCAGGTGCAGCACTGCAGGTTTGGGAGTGGCATTTGTATTTGTGCAAGGCCACCAGACTTGAGTAGTTAATCATCTACATTAGCCCTATGTTTTATGAATGATCCATAAGTTGTAGCTACAGTGCAATTAGAAAAAGTTGTTGGCATCGTTGAAGCGCTCTGTTGTCTGTATAAGGAGATAGTAAATGGGAATGAAAAATGCATAGCATAGAAAAGTATATACAAATTGGAAAGCATCTGTCCTCATCAGATGGAGAAGGACTTTTTGCAAGGGTGTGTAGTGATAGGACAAGGGGGAACGGCTCTAAACTAAAAGAGGGCAGATTTAGATTAGATATTTGGAAGAAATTCTTCACCATGAGGCTGGTGAGGCCCTGGCCCAGGTTGCCCAGAGAAGCTGTGGCTGCCCTCTCCCTGGCAGTGTTCAAGGCCAGGCTGAATGGGGCTTTGAGCAGCCTGGTCTGGTGGAAGATGTCCCTGCTCCTGGCAGGGGGACTGGAACCAGATGGTCTTCAAGGTCCCTTCCAACCCTTACCATTCTATGATTGCTCAATAGCTCACTGTTTTGGTCCCTTAAAATTATTCACATTTTGCAGAAAGAGCATTTTGATTTTGTTGATTTGTTCTGAGATTCTCAAAGTGATCTCGAGAGGATTGAGATGCACAGTTCCCATTAATTTATATTGGAATTACCAATAGTTAAATGCCTTAAATGGTTTGGGAAATCCCAGTGTTGTTTTTTTTATTATACAACATTATTCAGTGCAATTAACCTTCAGAGGAGGCAGCCCTGTGTGTGGTGAGCAGGTGGAATAGTGATTTGTGTAGGTGCCAGCTCTTTTATTTTGACAGTCCTGGCTTTATTCAGAGTTCAGGAGCTTCTGCATGGCCCATGATGAGAGGCAGTGAATGCAGAAGATGAGTGCCCAGGAAGGTCAGTCGCGCTCACAGAGCAGAAGAGCTGTGCTCTCAGCTCAGACAATTTCTTTTAGACCATGGTGAGCAGGCACTGCTGGTGGATGGAGTGCCAGAGTTGATGGCTGACATCTATTCTTAAATCTCATTTATTTAGCATAAAAGATCCTGTTTGTATCTGGAAGTCAGAGAAACAATCAATTTCTGCTGTCCTGTCAGTGGTATACAGGACAATCTGTCCAACGTGGTACATGAGATTCTACTGCTCAGAAAATGCACTTGTGCCTATTTCTTGCCTCCTGTACATTTGGTTAGCTTGGCTCTGCTTTCATTTGCCTATTGCTTCTAATATTCAGGAATAAATCTAGAGAGACACTGAAGCTATACCTGTGGCTTGATGTAAAAGGGCAATGCAGTCATTATGTTAATAGCTGGGAACTTTAAAGACCTCGATTATATCTCAGGCTTCCTGCGTAATGTTTGGCAAGTCGTGTGCTCTCCCTACTTCCCACATTCCTCACAGAACTCACGGATGACCATATATACATAAAAGGGGAATTAAAACTGGTGTGCAAAGGTCTGACTGGAACTGGAGCCAAGGTCTTCATCCCAACATCTGTGGGTGTACCTCCTTAGTTATAAACACTACTGTCAATATGATACTTAAAGGCGACAGTAGACAAATTATTTTTCACATTTCAAGTAGAAGTCTGAATTTGAGGCATTTTTAAATGGCAAATTCTTAATAAAGAATATATTAAACCCATCATTAACTTAGTGTTTCAGGTCTTAGATGGTGTGAAAAGCATGAGCAACAGAGAACAGGAGGACAGCATTCTAGTAGAACTACCTTTCTTTATGATTTTACTCTGTTTTATCCCAGCCGAGTAACTTATGTCAGGGGGAAAAACATCACTGTGAAACCCTCAATAGGCATTAGTAAAAGATTGTCTTGGAATATTTTAAAATTAAGTTCTGTGTGAGTGGTTCTCCAGGTAAGCCCATGTTGACATACTCTTCATCTATAAATTACTGGCAAAATGAAGGGTGCCAAGCCAGTCTAAATCAATGATCAGACTACATTATTTCCACGAAAATGTAGGTATAGGCTAGAATAAAATTTTGCATCATGGGTATGAGAGCACTGCTCTGGGAAATAAGTACATTAGAGCATGCAGCTTTCTTAGTATCAGCTATTATATCCTTTTAAGCCATATTTTGGACAGTACATTTCCTTCTTGAAAATTGGGAATTTGTTCTGTTTTTATAGAAATGAGCTTATTGCAAATTGGCCTGCTCTGCTGTGTACACAGCTTTCTGTGCAATGCAGGAACCACAGGGCAATTATTAGAGGCATCCATTGAAGGACTTGAGTAATTTGCCAAATGTTATTTTGTTTGCAGATAAACGAAATAGTTTTAGTACTGAAAGGCATTTAAGTACTCTTAGTTTATTTAAATTGTCTTGTTTTGCCTACCCCTTTAAAAACACTCCTGTCTACTGAGTTTTCCATTTTTATGTGCTCGAGGACAGTTATGTGACTGATTGCCATTAATGTCTTCTATGAATCTGAGCATATGGGAGCTCATCCCAAGATGTAGCTATACAAGGATGTTAATTTAAAGGAGGTGAGTGACAGACTTCATTAAAGGTTTAAAACACTAGGTCCTCCGTATGAGGAAACAGGATGATGTTTTTGACAGATGTGGTATTCTCCTTAAAAATAAAACAATTTTGAACATGAATGATTTCACAAAGGCTTGTCTTCTACTGGTAGTGGGTTACTCCTTGTATTAATCTGCTGGTGCACTGCAGAAAAACCCCTGTAGTCCTACCTATTGCCCATCCAGATCATCACAGGAAGACTGGAGTGTGTCCCTTAAGCCGCCTATTTTTCTCTACCTCCAATAATAATGTGGAGAATGTGCATTAAAAGTCTTTTAATTCTACCCTCCTACTTGTTTCTCATTATATTTTTAAACTGCTCAGTGCTGTCTTTCCAATGAGAGTAAGCTGCATGTGTGTTAACAGAAGTCCTCAATACATACAAGCTGTTCCTTGGGCAGTAGAGCTAACAAGGCTTGGTTGCCTCCTGACTCACCTCCCATGTTTCCAGTACCCAGAGCAGTCTTAAAGCCAGGTGGGTGGTCAGGCACACACTGCCAAGCTGCTGGGTGGATGAAACATCTCTCCCTTTCTTTTAGAGCATGCTTTAGCTGTCTCCAGCTGCTGTTCTTCAGGAAGCTGTTAGGAATGTAATGCCCAAGACCTCTGCTGCTTTGTCACATGTAATTATGGTTGGCCAGGTTCAAAAGCTGTTACAGAGGACTGGCAGACGTCATGATCCCACACGCCTTGTTTCCTTAATGAACCCAGGCTAAAATTACTTTCCTGTATTACACAGTATTGCATCATGTTACTTAATGTGTGTCTTGAGGAAATGACAAATGCCAGGCAGCTTTCATTACCCGCAGCACTAAGTGCACTCATCGTTCTTGTTACTGTGATAGTGCCATGAATTCCGAACGGTTCCTGCTTTTTGGAAAGAGCTCTACCCTCCTGTGCTGTACAGCTCTGCTTTGTCAGAAAGCTCACTTTTCCTCCAAGTTCACTTTCCTCTTCTGTTTTCTCTTGCCAGGGGACCATTAATACTGTCATAACAGTGTACTTATTTGTCACCACATCCCAGCTGATTTCAGAGCGGAGCAGGTCTCTCTGTGCTGGGGGGTAGGGGTGAGTGTAAGCAGTATGAAGGCTTTCTGCAGTTGACTTGCTCTTCTCTTTGCCACTGTGCAGAGGATTCTTCGCCCTGGCTTCTTCACTCTGCTTTATCACCTTCTGCAGCCAGCCTTGCCTAATCTCAGCCTCTGACAATCAATGATCGCTCTTCTCCTGCGTTTATATCTTTCCTTACTTTCAACTTTTCACTGTTTTCAACATCTCCTTGTGTTGCTACTGGCAAGTGCTTTTGAACAGATGCCACACTGCACCTTGTCAGATCTGTTCAGAAATATGCCTCTGGATGACTTTTCTGCATGCAAGGAAAAGAACTGGCATCCTTATTTAGTCTTCTACGTATATATCAAATAATGGATTCAAGGTAGTTGAAGTTGGAGCTAAATAGGTGTGATTCTTGTGAGCCTTTGATTACTTTTCATGCCATACAGTACTGCTATTCATAGTGAAATTATAATAATTTCAATATTTTCATATAATTACTATTGCAGCAAATTTAACGTGGTGAAACTGTGAAATAGTGCCCACCATTCCTGAAAGGTCTAAAGGTGATGACAGGTAGGGCCCTTTCAGTGATAACAAATATATGAATTCATATTAACTGCCCCACAGGTGCTTTTTGAGTTGTAGGGTTGATTGTTCTGTTGATTTCTCCCCACCCCAGTTGTATGAGCACTCTGCAATTTGTTTAGTTATGTTTTTGAACTTGACCAAGTCTTCTTGCCAGACTTTGATTCTGAAGTAAAACAGGGGAGAGACACAGATATTAACAATGAGTTTAGTCTGAACACCTTAACATAGAAAAGCCAATGAATAAATACTTTCTTCTCCCACTTCCTCTCAATTTTGTCCCTTGCTATCTTACTGCATTGATGATGAATTTTTCTGACTTCACACCACACCTTCAATCCTTCCTTTTTTGGTATCACCTTTTCCCGTGTTTTACAGGTCTGTCTAAATCTTAGTGGTGTTAGCATCAGACTTAACTCCAGTTACCAAGTTCCTTTAATACCACCGCTTGAGAGCAGGATGAATGAATCCCTTCATCTAAAATAGGTCACGTTTTAGCATTATTCATCTCTGACAGATTGCTGCCTACTGGTATAAAGGTGGCTGGATTGCTAGAAGTAAAAACAGCAGGCTGTGGAGCATGCTAAGTTTCATTAGCCTGTTCTACACGTAGGTCATAGAAGGTGCTTAAAGGCTTTGTGTACATTAAAATAATTTTCATTATCTTTCTTGTCACAGTAGATTCTTGGTCTCAGATTTACTTTAGCTTTCTTCACCTCTAAAGTTGTCCTTATCACAATGTTCTTGAGGGTAACAGAGGTGAATCCAGTTTTCTATTTTTCAACTCTTTTTTTGTAGTTTTGTCTTGTGCTTTTATAGAATGACTCATCATGGAAAACTAAATAGCTATTGGCAAGCTGTTTTAAAAAAAAAAAACACAAAACAAAAAAAACCACCACCACCACCACCCCCCAAAAAAAAAAAAAAACCCCAGGTTTATTTGTCAGGCAGATGAAATGAACTAATATGGCCAGCAAACTGGACAGTCATTTACCCTGTCTAGTTTCACTTCCGAGCGTGGAGCATGCGTTTTACTGCCCTGACATCTGCTGCTGTGGCCAGTTCTCCTGACGTGGGGGAAATGTCAAACTTCACAGTCCCAGGTGGTGTATGCTAAGCTTATTCTATGTGGTCCTGCTCATTTTTGAGTCTTGTTTTCTTTCATGTGAGGTTAGATGTCCATTACTGCTCACATATTATCTGTCTTGAAATAGTCACTGATGGCAGGTGTGTAAGTATCGGTACAATCTTAAAACCTTTTCTACCATTTTATGGGTTGGGTTCTGGACCTCCTGTGCTGGCAAAGACCTAGATTTGTCCAATGTATTCTCTTTTGGAATGCTGGGTTTTCACATCACACCTTTGAACTGTTGCAGTATTTTCTCAACTTGTTTTGTGCTGGTACAGGTGCATTATACTTCATAGCAGAACTAAACTACCACCTTAAAAGGAAAGCTGAGAACTGTTGCTATTCCGTTCATAGAAAGTTTTGGGTCGGAAGGGACCCCCAGAGGTCATCTAGTCCGACCCCCCCGCAGCGAGCAGGGACACCGCTAACGAGATCAGGGTGCTCAGAGCCCTGTCCAACCTGGGCTTGAATGTTTCCAGGGATGGGGCCTCCACTACCTCTC
>Ga0181612_129232_pt1 | contig 12427 bp, 4 predicted proteins | sample HoacroProtozoa21_FD_119630 | JGI IMG/M metagenome (GOLD analysis project Ga0181612, IMG submission 119630) | Hoatzin crop microbial communities from Cojedes, Venezuel. Combined Assembly of Gp0051906, Gp0051904, Gp0051908 | reverse complement strand
CTCAGCAAAAAGCTAAATAGATACTCAGGGAAAATGCTAAGCTACAAGAAAAAAAAGAGAAGGATTACCAAAACAAGAGAAAGATTACCTAAACATTCAGTAAATATAAAATTAAGACACTGAGAACAAAAACTAACCTAGATGCCAAAGTCTGTGAAGATCAAAGAAACCTAATCAAACTTCATTTACCCATATGACAACTCCAGAAGTTGGATATTAAACAAGAGAATTGCAATTACTCATTTATATGAATAAATTCAATTTGATTTATTACTGAAATTTGGCAAGACTTGCACGATTGGAATGTTAAAATACACAACCATAATCCATCTAGTGAGAACTGTGTTTGAAACAGAACCGAGCTGTTCACTTCAGGTTCAATACAAATTCTGAAGGAGTTGTATTATAGAACAGTGTGAAAATAATATAATGTATCAGACTAAATTCTGTCTATGATTAGCTGCACTCCAATATTCTGAGACAAAATGTACAAGTTTCACTTATAAATAGCATAAGCATACAGTAGAACTAGTAATGAATAATGAAAAGTGACCCTATGGTACATGGCTGAATGGTTATGTTATTGTTCTGGTTACATTAAGTAGTATTTCATTTCTATAGCCAGGGTTTTCAAAAAGAGTTATAAGGTTAAGCCAGTTGGACAACATGTTTAAAAGACTTGTTATTTCGAACACTCCAGAAAAATTTTTAATAAAAGCAGTGTATATCTACCTGCTTGACTACAGTATTCTCAGAGAGATATAAAGATGCAGTTCTATTGAAGTGCCTTCCCACTTTCAACTTTAAAACATTAAGTAGACCAATCTTCAAAGAAGCCAACTGTAAAAAGACAGACTGCAAATGATCATAAATCTGGACTATTTTTTCAAGTAACTGACAAATCACTTTTGTCTTTGGCTGTTTAAGAATGTGACTGTGCTATGACTGTGTAGTTTCTATTTCTAGGAATTACAACTACAAAAACTAATTTTTATTTTTAACGTCAAGAGAAGAATACCAATACTTTTTTCATAAAAAGGGTACATATATTCACCTATGAAAAGTGTAAACACTGTACAGATAGTTATATTATTTATTATTTGTCTAACCATTTAAATAACCTGTAAACTGTGGTGATTAATGACATAGAGAAAGCTATAACAAGACACAAACATCCAGTTTCATTTTGAAAGCTTTGGGGTGCATCTCTCCTGACTTTCAGTTGTTGCTCCAAAGGAAACATGTGATCCTATCTCTCAGGTCTTGTCAACCCTGTATGTATATCTCTGATATCCCAGGGCATCGAAAAAGAACTCTCAATGCTTATGTTTAGGAACATAGCTATGCAAGAACACTCACATACAAAAAGAAATTCCATTATATTCCAAAGAAAATTAGCTATTTGATGGGAACAGAGTTTTATTTAAAATGTTATTTTACAGTTCATGAAGCTCATTCTTATTTAGGAAAAAAGAGGCAGGGGTAGAGGGAGAAAGTTCCAGTGTTCCTGAAACATTAAAATGGTTTTATGTTTTCTTTCGACATTTAGGAAGAAAACCTTTCTTTTCATTTGTCAAATTACTGTGACAAAACAAATACAAGTATTTACACATCAATTAATAAAAAACCTGAAATGAAATGCTGATACAAAATGTTGACATTCTTGTAGAACATTTGATATTCATTGAACCAGAAATTTCAGGTTTTAAAAAGCTCCATTGGAAAGTGTTTAATTCTTTCTAAAGCTCATCCGACAAAGACATTCATGTATAATGCTCATCCCACAAAGACATTCAAGACTATAAATCAACAGTCTTCAAAGCAACTGACTTTTATTAAGTCATTTCTACCTTCAGAGAAAGCTGAAAACTACAAATGAAATTCCTCTGGCAGCTAAAAAATGCTTTTTACAAATCTCTCTCATTTGCTTTTTTTTTTTTTGTTTTGTCTCTCAGTTTCAATGATTTTTAGACTTTTTTCCCAAAGTCCTTTTCTTTGCCTTGATGCATATGCTCTGTTCCTCGCCCTTCCATGATCCCTGTGGGTCCTTTGCCTGTTTTCTGCTACTATTGTTGCCAGACTGTCACACCATTTCCAACACTCCCAGTAAGGACAGATGTTGTCTGACTTCATAAAAAAAAAAAAAAAATTAAGCAAACATCATAATTTGGAGATAAAATATTTGAATAACAAAATATAAACATTAAAGACAGACCAGGGTTTCTACTTTGGTGTAAAACTAATCAGCTAATGAGATCAAGTATCTTTCAAGGAAACAAAGCATAAAAATGTAATGACGTTCAGATGAAAATAATAACAGTAATATGGGAGTAAGATAAAGCTGAAAGGGTTGGCAATTTGGGCAGATGGCCTATTCCTGATGCTAAAATAGCTGATGTTCTTTTTAACATCACAGTTTAGAAGAGTGGAAAACAACTCCATCTGCCTTTTACGTAGCTATTGTTTTTTATTTGCGTTGATGACAATTTCACACTGTGCTCCAAGTAGCCATAATGCTTTTGGGAATCACATAGCTACATGCTGTATGTATTCAGGTGTGGAGATCAATTTAGAATAAATGGCCAAAAGAACAAGATATTAAGTATAATAATAATTGTAGCTTCTTGATCCAAGAACATTTACATTCATGTTTCTACAGAATATCGACCCCTAATACAGATATTTGGCATTTCCCTCATAAGCTGAATACACTGATTCTCTCCCACTCATTCAAAGTGTACAGTCACACAACACCTCAATCACAGAACAGTATTTCCCTTAGTAGGAATTCTCTACTAAAACAGAGAAAGGACAGTAAGAAAAGCATATGGAAAAACACTTCCATACTGAAATAGTTTCTTAGAAGTATATAACAGCCATGGTAAATAAATATATTCTTCCTTCCAGTAATTACCCATTAAAAAGACTACCAAAATCTACAGATTATTGAGTTCTAAGCACTACTCTGAATACAGGACTGTTCTCATTGTGTGTCTTGGCTAGAGCTCCAGTGAAAACAGAAGTGCTGAGGACAGCTGTACATACAGGAGAGAGTCTTCCATAGCTTACCGCTAAATTAAGGGTCATAGAAGGCTATAGCTCCTCTCCTAGACTGCTTTTTGCTTCAAAATGTCCACACGAGACAAAACTGCTTTCCAAGCCATCATCATGAAAAATACAGCTTGGTTCCTTTTGACAGTCCAGCCCAACTTTACTCTTTATCTCCTTATGTCATGCAGATTTACACTCTTTCCCAGGACCAATGCAAGGATAGGATCTCTCCATGACATTTGGTGTAATATATCACACTGAGTCTGCCTGTCAGCACTTGCACAGTGTGGATTTGATCAGACAACATTTTTGCTAGTCAGAGAGACAGCTCTCATGTTCATACCGATAAGAAAGCAAACATGAAGAGTATCCTGTTAATAAAAGGTATTCACAGGTGATCCCTTCGGTTCAGACTATTGCTGCAGATGAAAAAGCAAATAAGAATTGCACTCCTGAAGCATGTGCTTATTTCACTCTCCAGGACTTAAGATGACCTGAGAGCTAGGTGCCAGAACAAGGTCCAGTAAGGCAATAAGAGTCCCTTCTATTAATGGAAGACAGAAGACAAGAAAGAAATCAAGATGCAAAAATGAACCTTTCATGTTCTTTTTTAAGGACCAAACTCACTAAATATGGTATCTAGTGACATCACAACAGTGAAAGAATTACCTTGTTTATCTTTTTAAGCCTAGCAATTACACCATCTGGATCACTAGACCTTGAAGGATAGATAAATAAATGGGAATATTATCTCTGCAAGACAAAAAAAAGGAGTGAGGCATGCCCAAACTGAGGTGTACAACAGCATGGACAACACAAAACTGAGTAGAAAATAAATTCTGCTTTTCAAGTTAACTGAATAATTAGGAAACACAAAAACAAATCTCAAATCTTTACTGATAGTTAATTAGCTGTGCTTCAGAACCTCAACAGAGAAGAAAAAACATTCTCCTTTTAAAAGTAGAATAAATGTGAGTTTTGCACTGGTCAAAGACAGAAAACCTCAAAGAGAACTATCTAATACTAACTGTGAAAAAGCAGCGATGACAGTCCTCACCTATGCACACTTCCTCTAGTCCAGACCTAGATTCTATCAAGAAAGCATTTTAACATTCATATAGTACACTTCACAGGTCAAAGGGTTTATAGTTAGGTCATTTAACATGTGAGCACAAGCCAGATTCCTTGAGATGGCTGTTGGGAATAACATTTGAGGGTAGATTCTTGTCAGAAATTCTTATTTTTTTTGTATGAAATTGTACTCTGTGCTGTTAGCATTTATAATGTCTTTTTGTTTCTGTCGTAGCATGAATTTCAGCTAAACTTAAAAACATACAGCTGAATACTTTATAGCACCAAAGAAACTGGGTTACTGTTTGAAGACCACCAGAGACAGCTAAAAGACAATGCTTTGACATAATGGTGGAATGGTTTTATAAGATACAGAATCATATGATGAAAATCATCTATTCCTATGTATTCTAGAATTTAAATAAAAGATAAAAGGACTACAAACAGAGTTAGAATTACCACTTTTAAATTAAGTGCAAAGTGTCCAATAACTATGCAAAATAAAAATCAGTCATTTAAAGTTAGTCTCACTATAGTAAAGCAAATACTATCATTAAACTACAGGTAATCAGCTATGTGTTTCGTCACATATCAGGTAATAAAAGGATTAAATTAAATCAGACTGTTACTACCAATTATTCTCTCTTAGATTAATTTAATCTTATGTTAACATTTATCATAAAATGGGATAAATATGTTACCTAGCTGGTTATTTTAAAAAAACATTTTTGTCTAGTTAGTCAGACTATTGTGTAAATGACAATACAATGATACCTTCTGAGAAAATTAAGTTATATAAATCTATTTTATAATACTTTGACTTAGCACACTAAGTCGCGGTCATATGCACTTGACAAATTCACTACTGTTTTTATGTTTTACAAAAATTAAACTGTTTACCAATCTTAAGTGTTACAGTCTTACATAATTTATTTCATAAATGCTCTGCAGGTGTTCATGAGATGTACATGCCCATTTTTAGCAAACTAAGTACTATATTGAATATTCATGTGCCACACAATGTATTCCAAAATATGAAGCAATGCTTTCTCCTAAAATACCTGCTTGCATAAGTTCGTCTGTCTATGACTAAATTACATAATAGATGCACACCACTCTCTCAATTCCGTTTCTTCTACAGCCATGTGAGATGATTTCAGTACTCAAGATAGGATGAACTGTATCCCTATGACTTCCAGACTCAGTTTGACAAGTCCAGAATAGCACTGTTCACCATCACCACACTTATACGTGTATATTTACATTGTCATATCCAAATCACCCTGTTGCCTTCCAGGCTGTTAAGTGTCCAATTCAAAGTTACTTCTTTTTCCCCCTTCCAGGAACTTCAACCTCTCTCTCATCCTTCACATTTCTTCGATTCATTTAGCATTAATCTACTGTTTGCTCTTACACAAAATCACACCACTGTGGGCATGCAGCCCTCCTTTTTAACTACTTTCTACTTAATTAGCACTTCACCTTTTTCCCAGTCTCCTATGAAATATATTTCCACAGTATCTTTTTCTATGCTACTTTTTGTCATTTTATAATTTTCAAATATTTGGGAAAAAAAAACCAAAACAGAAAACAGTTGTATTGTTCTGTGGATTTGAGTGCCAATTTCAAGTGTAGCCATTGGAAAATTACAACCCTGAAAACTGCACTCTGTTCCCCCACCCACTGCAGCAGTCAACTCTTCTTAAATGATACTGTGTTAATAAAGCTCACTTTATCTCCATTGTTCTTAGAAAAGCCGATTGAAATGAGGATGTCCACTACAGACAGAGTAATTTAAAGTTATTTCTAGCTTCTATAATGTCTGGATTATTAGAAAGAGAAAACAGAAAGAGAATTATCTTATTATTCATCCAGGCTTTCAAAAGCATATTACAATTTATAAGCATATACCAACAAACACATTAGCCGAAAGCACATACACCAAAGACAAAAGCCCTCTGCTGCCCTGAACATCAGTTAACTGAAAATTTAGAATAAAAGAAACAAAAATATATTGTCAGAGTGGTGCGTTTTTTCTCCACAGCTTCACATCAAGAGGTAGATAAGTGCCCACCAGTACTTCCTCATATAGCTAAAGCATTCAGGTGTGTAACTTCCACTGAGTTCAAGAGATACTAGACTCTGACCTGTTAAGGTGTTCTGCACATTGAGAAGTATGGCCCTGGATGATCAAAAGCCTGATCCCATGAACCTATCTACCTGACTGACAGCCCTCAAAAATTTGCATATGCATGGCTCTGCTAAAGACAGTATAAAAGCATTGTACATTAATCATTTAATTAAAAATGTATGTAATGTTATCAATTTAGACAAAATGGGAAAAGAACAATATTTTTTATTTAAAATGCTTAGAATAAAATACTTTGTGGAGAGTATCTGTTTCAGGATTTAATAATTCAATATCCATCAAAGAAATCTTGGATAGTGTAGAATTTTAAGCACCAGCAAAGGGATGTTCAATATGTTCAGATATTATCTAATTACAAACAAAAGTAATACTCTATACAATATATTCTAAATGACTTTATTTTAAGATACCATAGATAACACAGGTTTCTCTCAGATTCTTACTCCTCCTGACCTAAAATGTTTGCAAGAGCCTGCTCCTGCTATTAATCTCTAACTATCAATTATCTTCCTACAGAATTTCTTAGGCTTCAGCTTGTCTTTCTCCTCCTTTTGTCTCCTTCATTTGAATTTTTCTTTTTGCTTCAATTATTTTACATGTGAAAGTTTGTTGTCTTTGTATATCATGCAACATCATTCTCCCGCTATTAGCATCTCCTCTTTTGTTTATCATTCTGGCACAGAACTCTACTTTTCGCTTCCCAAAATTAATATTCCATCACGCTAGTTGTATATAAAACAAACTCTAAATTCTTCTTGCTAGAACCCTTACATTAAATATGCCAAACTGTATGAATAATGAGATGACTTTCCAGTGAGTAGGGGTTTACTTTAATCAAGAGTGTGGAAATTACGTCATAAATATTCAGAAAATAAAAAGAAAGTCTAAGGAAGGAAAAAAGTATTTAAAACAAAAAAAAGGTAGATTACAAATCTTATAATATCTTGCTAACAAAACAAGTGCAGACCATGTAGTTATTATAATACTTAAAATATACAATTATTACAATACTTTTATTATAAATAATAGTGAGGAAAAATCAGAAAATGTAGATACTCAGTGGTAAAAATCAATTTGTAACATAGGACAATAGAAATATTTTAGAACAAACCACAGAAGAAAAGAGCTGGAAAAATGTGGCCAGAAAGGACAAAATTGCTGAAAGCTGAAGTTTGCAACAACATAAAATCAATAAACATGAGTAAAAAGTAAGATGAATGAACGAATAGGTGCTACAAGTAGTTTTTATGATGGCAAATGAGAAAAAATGGGTAGAAGAAATGTATATGAAAGATTATTGAAAAGGAACAAGTTAAGACTCCGAGTCTAACAGCCCATCCTAGTAACACAAGAATTAAAGGTATTAAGAGACAAGTCAGTAGTTGGAAGCAAATTTTGAACAAGAGGAAGTGACAGTATTATCAAAAATTGAGAAAAATTAATGATAAAGTGATGAAGGAACCGCCAGGGAAAACAAGTAAGCTTGAAGATACCATGAAATATAGATATTCAGAAGTTTCAAATGCAGACAAGACTTAACAATAACGGGGGATAAAGACAAGACAGTGGAAGTATGTGCTTTGATTTGGTCAAAATATCTAGACCAGAAAAAAAGCTGTAAAAAGCCTGACCTTATGAGTATTCTGAAGTGAACAGGAAACAATCATGCTTAGGAGACAAATTATTATTTCCCTACCTTATGAGTCATAATTCGCCAAGTGTCAAGTAAAAAGTTACAATACTAAATATAAAACAAGGAGCACAAAAATATTTGTTAGAAAATGAAAGGATGTAAATGCTTAAGCAATGAAGAGGAGCATGTTTGGAAATTCTGGCTAAAAGGAAGAAACTCGGGTAGTGTCATTTGGGAGACTTCATCCAGAAGACAATTGAAAGATGATAACCCTGTGTTATTAAGCAAAATACTTTCATGAAGAAATCTCAGAGGGAAGGAGACACCACTGCCTCTAATTAAAGACAGAGCTTAAGGTCCAGGAGCTGCTTAACAGTATCAATTATAATGCCACTAATAACTAATTAAGGTTTGTGATTTTTCTAAACATCATCAGAGCCACAGCAATTTTTATTGTTCCTTTTAAGAAGCCTCAAAATTCCTTAAAAATAATTAATTCTAAGGGATTAACTCAAAAAAATCCATTTAAAGGCAATTACAAAAGACATTGGAATGTATTCAAGTTTGTCTAAATCATATCCAAAGCAAGAGTATTCCACTAAAAAAGAAGCCAATCATTGTCACACAGAATAAAAGCCTGACAAAAAAGAAAAAGGTAGAGCAGGAGTAGAGGGGAGAACAAAAAAAAACCCAAATAAAATTAAGAAAAGGAAAGTTGGAAGACAAGAATGATTCCATTTAATGTTAAGTTATACAAGTTAAGTTAAATACATTTAAGTATATGAAAATACTGATGTAAGAGAGGCAGACAGAATACAGTAACAGAAATTTTTTTCGACAGCAATTTAAAAAAAAATCTTTTTTATCTAACTGAAAACTCAGTGAAAACTTGGAAGTAAGAGAGTGTATAAGCCAACTAGGTGTGTAAAAACAGAGTTGGTCTGTTCAGTCTCTGAGGCTCTATCTACATGTAAAGATGCCTCTCAGATGCAATTTGGAGAGATCTGAATTAGCAAGTCCATAAAGTGCTGTGCAGCACTTCAAGGCTTTTACTAGCTTGGGTCCAAGTGCATTTGAGCATTATTAGTCTGACAGAATGGCTAATTAACTTAATATCACTCCTACCAGCCCTGATTAGCTTAGAAAGACCCCACATTCATAGATCTAGTTCGTATATGCAAAACGTGCTTAAATACACAGTACTAGGCATGTTCGTTTGGACAACACCACACTCAAAGGGTAGCAGTTAATGATTTGTACTTTTTAAGAGACCAGTCACAAGTGATGTTCCTCAGGGGTCTATTCTTATAGATTTACACTGCTTAATATCTTTATCAGTGACCTGCAGAAGGAAACAAAATCCTTATCAACCTGACAACGCTAATGTGAAGCATGCAACAAATATATTTGAGGACAGCGCTGCCATTTAGTGGGACCTAGAAAGGCTGGAGTACTAGGCCAACAGGCTGTCATGAAATTCAGCAAAGAGATACGTAAACTCCTGTGCATAGGAAAGACTAACACCTGAATGAGTACAAACCTGGGAGTGGCTCACTGCGGAGCAGCTCTGCTGAAAAAGGTCTGGGCGTCCTAAGGACGGTAGGCTAAATGACCCTGGTAGTGATGCAGGCTAAGAGTACATTTGGCTGTATTAACAGGAGAGTAGCCAGTACACTGAGGAAAACAATTATTCCCCTTCACTCAGCACTTGTTAGACAACCTCTGCACTACGGTGTCCAATTTTGGATCCCCACACCCCTATACAAGAAAGACGTTGATAAACTGAAGTGAGTTGAGCAGGAAGCTCCCAAGCTGTCAGGGGCTGAAGTGTTTGCCCTAAAAAGAGAGTCTGAGGCAGCTGGGATTGTTCAGCCTGGAAAAAATAAAGATTAGGAAGAATAAGTAGCAGCCTTCCAGTATTGAAGAGGCAGTTAATAAGAAGACAGAGCCAGGCATGTTACTGAAGTGCACAGCAGAAGAATGAGTGACAACAACCATAAATTGAACTAGGGGTTTGTGCTTTCACTAAATGTAGGGAAAAAAAATAATTATGAGGAAAATAATATTTAAAACAAGTTGCACAGAGATGTTATGAAATTTCCATACTTGGAGGTTTTCAAGGCTCAACTGTACAAAACCGTATGTATCCTGATCTGATTCATAGTTGACCCTGTTTTGAGTTGCAGGTTGAACTAGATGACTGATCTTCCAATCTGAATAATTCTGCAGAGGAACTATATCCCCAGAGATTATACATGTGACGTAGCATGGTATGAGAAGTGGAAATATTTTAGCTGAAATGATTCCAAAATCTTAACCAGGAACATCCTCATTCCTTTTTAAATGATTCAAAGAGATATTCTTGTAGGGAAGCTTTAGTTTGGGTAAGTTCTCAGGCCTTCTAAATCTCTAAATTTTAAAACTGTATTCATAATGCAGACAGGTATTTCCATACTTTTCCAATATGTGGCCACGCTTTATTTCAAAGATACTTAGTCTACTTTTTTGGAATAAATTCTCAGGACTTTCTTACATGCCTTTTCTCATATTCTACCATTTTCATTATGATGCTCCTTCTACATATCTAAATGGCGTGATTTTGCATAAATGTAGAGCAACAGACTGTGAAACTGAATATACGAACGTTTCGTTCTTCTTTTCCAGTTCAGACATGAGCAACTAGCTATAACTAACATCCATTTTTACGGAATATAAAAAATTTAGAATAAATCCATCAACATGAAAAAAAGATTAAAATTACCTTCCTCCTTCCAAAAAAAGTATGAAACTTTGATGATCCAGAAAATCTTTCCTCTTATACTGCAAATTATTTCAAAATTTCATTTCTTCGGGTATTGTTTAGTTCTAAACCTTCGGTCCTTCCTTCTTAACATTTCAAGCCATCTTCAAGCCTGAAATTTCAGTTTGATTGAGGATAATTCTAAGTAAGGTAATGTCCCAGACTGTATGCCTAAACATGCAGTTTCACCACTATGATGACAGTGCCATGAAATTTAAGAACTTGGAAAAAGCACAGACCACTTTAGGATATAAAAATATTGCCCAAATGATCCAGAGGAAAAATTCAGTCCAAACAATACCTTGCTTTAGAAAGTTCAATACAGAGCTTTAGATAGTCAACTGGAAATGCTGCAATTAATAGCAGTAAAATGGACAAGTGGAAAGAGTAGACAGAAAAAGAAACAAAAAAGAACAAAAAGTTGGAGACAGAATCCACCTATTCTTTCAGGAACATTGTCAGAAATATACATGGAAAATGAAGCAGAAATCAAGACATTCAGTCACAAAGGAGAAAGCTGATAATAAGCAGAGCTTATAAATTGATACAAGATAATACCATTGGCTAATGGGAACAAGGAATACATTAGAAAATAAGTTTTCTGGTAAGCAAAACCACAGACATATTGAGATCTGGTTATTAAGCAATTAACAACAAATATCTACATAGGAATACAGTGATAGTTAAATCACAAGCTTGCCTAGTTTTGTATCCTGTTTTTGACAATGTTCAACAGAAGATGCCTAGTGAAGAGCGTAAGACCAGGGTGATTTTCAATTATACTTTCCCATAGTACACTCTACTGTCTCCTAAAATTCCCAGACCTCAGGGACTTGCTCACCCAGGGGAACTTTCAGGTACCTTCATGTTTAACAGCATTTCATGGACTCTCCTCTCATGAATTCATCTGAGTAGTTTTTTAATCTATGTAAGTATTTAGCATTCAAAGCATCCTCCTGATGTTCCAGTTAAATTTAATTATGTTTTAACAATATGCTAAGGAAACAAGTGCTTTTTTTCAGACAGATGCAGTTAGAGAGGCCTTTATTTTTTTAGTAAATGCAGAGAGGTCACAGATATTCTGCCTTTTAATTAAATGGTCAACTTTCTCAAATATTTGGTAAAACTTAGGCTAGAATCCTTGTGTAGCCAACATCAAAAAATGCTACATTTTGTTATGTTATCTGACTAAAGGCTAGGCATATTAAACACAATGACCTGCTGGGGACCATAGGCACAGTGATAGCTAGAGGAACCCTAATAAATGAATGTGTGAAAACAAAGCACACTGAATCAACACTCTCAAGACCATTAAGGAATGATTAAACTGTTTTCCCTGGTCTGAAACACACCAAGGGGACTCAAGGAAAGAAAATGTCTCCCCAAACACTTTGCAATCTAAAGGTGATTATGGCCTAAAGAAGTGCTATGCTTTATTCTGGGACAGAGAGGGAATTTGGGGACTGTGTAATATTTATTATGGGATGTATTAAGCAGAAGGAGGAAAGGCAGGAAGAAAGAGTCAAGGTGGATTTAGTAGGATTTAGTGGATGAAAAACTGGACACAAACCAACAGTGTATGCTTGCAGCCCAGAAAGTCAACCGTACCCTAGGCTGCATCAAAAGCAGCATGGCCAGCAGGCCGAGGGAGGGGATTCTGCTCTGGTGAAACCCCACCTGGAGTCCTGTGTCCAGCTCTGGAGCCCTCAGCACAGCAAAGATG
>Ga0181612_100803_pt1 | contig 12427 bp, 6 predicted proteins | sample HoacroProtozoa21_FD_119630 | JGI IMG/M metagenome (GOLD analysis project Ga0181612, IMG submission 119630) | Hoatzin crop microbial communities from Cojedes, Venezuel. Combined Assembly of Gp0051906, Gp0051904, Gp0051908 | reverse complement strand
ATTAGTAAAATTATAGGACCAGAAAATTCAGAAAAAGATTTACCAGATAAAATTTTAGATTTATTTAATAAAAATGGAGTTTATATTAAAATGATTATAGTTAATAATTTACCTGATTATTTAAAAACAATAAATAATATATTATTTATATAATTAATATGTAAATAAATAAATTAATTATTCATATTAAAAATCAAATTAAGTAAGTTATTATTAATACATAAATATATATAATAAAAATTACCTTATTAAAAAATTCACTAATATATAATAATATATATATAAATTATAATTATTAAAAATTACTTTTTCTGTAAAGTTTTTTTAATAATTTTTCCCACTTCATTTTTCTTTTTTTTAAACAAAAAATCATATCCGGCTTTATCAAATTCATAATCATAATTAAAATGATAATAAATTCCTAATTCTTTTTTTTGTTGATCATTTAAAATTAATTTTTCTATAAAATTTAATTCATTTCTACTTTTAATATATTGAACAATATCAAAAATAAATTTAATTTTTCTATATTGTTTATTAATTTCTATTATTCTTTTATATCCATTTGATTTACAATATATAGAAAAAAAACATATAATTTTTTTTATTTGACCAGGAATTAAATTTTTTATTTGAAAATTTTTTAAATTTTTATTATCTTCTTTATGATATAATGTATTTAAAAATTTTGATGTTGTTATTTGAAAATTTTTATTTAATAATTTTATTTTTTCTGAATTGCTTCTGTATATATTATTTTGGGAAATTTTTTTTAAAGTGTTATTATTTATATTATTAATATTTTCGTTATTATTATTTTCATTTATTTCGTTTTTAATGTTTGGATTAAATATAAGTTTATTTTGAATGTTAATGTAATTTTGATAAAGCTTTTTATTAGATTTATTATTATTATTATTATCAATATTATTTATATTATTAGTAATGTTATTATTATTAATATTATTATTAATATAATTTGATTGATTTAAATTATCTTCACTTTTTACTAAAATAATATCAGAATAATTATTATTTGATTTATTAGAATATATTGATTTAATAGATTTTTGAAAAAATTGTTGATTTTTTTGAAAAAAGTTTTTTTTTGTACTTTTTTTTAATATATTAAAAGTTTTTGATCTTTTATTTTTTAAAAAATTATTATCATAATGTTCTTCATCTAATTTAAAAAATTGTAAAATATAATTTTTATATAAAGTTTTTCTAAAATAATATGTAATTATTTGACAAAAATAAAATATTGCTTTTACAAAACCACCTATACTAGATATTCCTTGATATAATTTTAAATAATATCTATAATAAATTACTTTTGTTATATCAGAATTTATTTTTATATTTAAAAATTTACTTGAATTATATTCTTTATATTGTTCATTAATCATATATGATGATAATATACAAATAAAAAAATAATATTTATTTTTTATATTTATTTATAAAAATTAATAATAAATAAAATATTATATTAATAATTAAAATTTATATATTATAAATTAATTATATTAGTTTTTTATTATTATATTTAATGTAACAAATTTTTTATTATCATACGTTTCAAAAATTATTCCTATATCACTTTTAATTTCAGTTTCTTTCATATATATATTAAATTCTATATATTTATCAATATTAAAATATCTATATATATTTTTTCCATATTTATATATAGGATTTTTATAATTATTTGCCAAAAATCCAAAATTTGACATAAAAATTTCTATATATCCTTCATTTAAAATTTCATCTATAATTTCTTGTGATTTACATATAATATTATTATTATTATTACTATTATTAATACATTTATTAAATTCAATATCTATATAAATATATTTATCTCTCATATATTCTCCTTGTATTTCAATATCTGATAAATTCAAACAATATAAATTATTTAAAGGTAAATTATTAAAATAATTTTGTAAAATATTAAAAGAATAATTATTACATATATAATAATTAATTTTTTCTTTTTCTATTATAAATGTATTATTATTATTATCATTATTATTATAATTATAATTATTATAATTAGTATTTTTATTTTTTGTTATTATTATTTTATTAATATTTATATTATATATAGATTCATCTATATAATTTGTTGAATTTATATTTTTTAATGAAAAAGCAAAAATATTATTATTTGTTAATTTTATTGAAAAGTTATTATATTTATATGTTTCTATAATTTCTGGTTTTTTATGTAAAAATAATTCTTTATTAAAAATAATAGAAAAAATTATTGACATTATTACTAATAAAATAGACATTATTACTCCAAATACTGTTTTATATGATTTATGTCCATTTATATTAAAACTTGGTTTATTTCCAAATAAATCTAACATTAATATTAATCTTTTGAGATTCATATTTTATTATTTTTTATTAATTTTTTAATTTTTTTATATTTTTAATAATTATTTATTAATAAATAAAGTTTATTAGAAATTTTAAAATAATTATTTATTAAAAATTAAATATGAACTTTTATTTGTTGTATTTAAATTATTATATATTTATTTATATTTTTATATATAAATATAAATAAATTTAAATATATATTAATATTATATTAGTATTTGAATTTAAATATATTTTTTTCACTGATTTAAGATTATAATATTATATAACAAAAATTTTTAAATATTAAGTATCAATTTTACCATATTAAATTATTATTTAATATTTAGATTTTATATTTATATAATTAAAATAATAAATATATATAAAATTATATAAAAATTAAAAAGATTACTCAATAATGATATTAAATTAAATATTTTGAATAATAATAAAATTAAAAAATTAAATAAAACATCCTTATTAAAAGAATCAAAATATCCTATAATAAAATAAATTTATATTATATTATATTAAATTATATACATAATATTATTAATTATATTATTCTTAAATAATACTCAAATAAAAACAAAATATAAATAAATAAATAAATAATAAATAAATAATAATACAAAAAAAATAAATAAAACCTAAAAAAATAATAAAAAGAAAAATAAAAACAATGTCTCACCTTCATATCCTTCTCCTTCTCTTCCCTCTCTTCCTCTACACAACCCAAGTCTCCGTCGAATACACCGACAACGGCACCCTAAAAACCTGGTACAGTTCAGACGAAGACATGTATAAAGGAATTTCCCTCGATGTATGCAACAGCACAAATTGTCCTTCCCCAAATTATTGTTCAGAAAGTGTATGTATTTGTCACAAAAAATATGCAAATTATCCATTTACAGGATATAATGGAAAATACTGTAATTATAAAAGAAAAAGACAAATAGTTGGTTTTTGTTGGGAATTTTTTACTAATATTGGAATAGGACATTATTATTTACATAAAATAATTAGAGGTGTTTTTAAAACTATTGTTATGATTGTTCCTATTGTTATATTTGTTCTTGGAAAAATTGGATTGATTAAATGGAAATTTAATGAAGGAACTACAGGAACTGTTATGTGTACTATTATGATTACGTTTGGATTATGTAGTTTTATTTGGTGGCTTTGTGATGCTATTATATTTGGGTTGAATAAGTATAGGGATCATAATGCTGTGCCGTTGCAACATTGGTAAATGAAAATAATGATAAAGTTAATATTTATAATGATATATGGATAATTTGAAATAAAATATTTTAAATTTTATATTTATATTTTATTATTTTTGGTTATTTATAGTTTTATAATAATATATGATTATGAGAAAATATATTATTATTTTTGGAAAGAAAATTAGGTTATTTTTCATTAAGATTACTATTTTTATTATAGTTATTTTTAATATATTATTTAATGGTATATATATTATTATAATTTTTCAATAAATTATTAAAATTATTCTTTTTTTTTTTTGTTTAGTTCTTCTAATATAATGATAATTTTATTTTATTTATATATTATTATTAATTTTAAGAAATAATAATTATTATTCATTTTATTAAATTATTAATTTAGTATTATGAATTTTAATTAATTTATTATTAATTATATTTTAATTCTTTTTTAAATTTATTTATTCTATAGTTTTTTATTATAATTTTAAGCTTTAAAAAATATCTGAAATAATATATTAATTATAAATTTAAATGTTTTATATAAATAAGTTATTACATTACAAAAAGATTTTTCAATATATTTAATATTATAAAAATTTAAATATTTAATATACTTTATTTAAATTTAATATTTTAATAATAATAATTTTAAAAAATTAATATTAAAAATAAACATATAAAAAATAAACATATTTTTCAAAAAAAATAATAAAAAAAATAATAAAAATAATCATAATAAACATTCAATATAATCTATTAATATTATTATTTTTATGTCCAAATATTTTTTTAACTTTATCATCATTTTTATCATTATTATTATTATCATCATCATCATCATTTCTATTATTATTAATTTCAATAATATTATCATTATTATCTTCAATATAAATTAATTTATATAATGAAATTGCTTGAGAAACTTTTAAATTAAAATTATCTTTCATATCATCAATTATTTCATCAAAATTTTCATTATTAAATATATCTTTAGGCCATATATCTTCTTTTGCAGATAAAAATATAAATAAATCTTCATTTTCATTAATTTCATTAGCTTGTGTTACTTCAGCTATTCCTCTACATATAAATTTTCTGACAACATCTGATAAAATTTTTTGAGTAATTAAATTATTATTATTATTAATAAAATAATTTAGAATAATATTTTTTTTATCTTCATTTATTTCTTCTCTATATTCAATATTTATATTATTAATTATTATATTATAACATTTTTTTTCTATAAATTCAAAAATATCAAATAATATTTCTAATTTTAAATCTTTATTATCATTAAAAAAATTTTTTAAATCATTTAGTAATTTAATATATTTAGGAATATTATATAAAATATCATTTATTGAATTATTAACATCTTTATTTTCATTATTTAAATGAAATATAAGTAATTGAATATTTGACATAAATTTAATTAAATCAATATTATTATTATTATTAATGTAATTATATAATTTATATTTTTCTTCATTATTCATTTTTCTTTGTTTATATTTATTACAAAAATCAGTAAATATAGAACTTCTATTTCCTCTATATGCTTCAAATATATATATAATAAATCTTTGTTGAGTTGATAATAATTTTTTATGAGGTAAAATACATTTAGAAATTTCTTGTTCTATTTTTTCTAAATCAAATTTTATTTTTTTGTAATTTGAATAATTTATTGAATAATTATTATTATTATTATTATTATTATTATCATTATTATTGTTATTATTATTGTTATTATTATTATCTATTATATTATAACAATCTTTTATTGAATATTCTTTTATTATTGATTCTAAATCATCAAAATTTTCAGAATATATTTCTAAATTTACTATTTCATTTGGTTTTGCATTTTGTGGTATTACTTCTTTTGAAAGTTCTGCTTTATATGGATTACATTATTTAATTTTTTTATTATTATAAATATTATATCTTAAATATATAAAATCCAAATTTCATTTATTTTTTTATTTTTATTATGTTTTATAAAGTATTATCATCTAAATTAGCAACAATCTTATTAATAAAATCATTTTGATATTCAGCAAATTTTTGATATACACCAGCTACTATCATACCATTTCCTTTTTCACCATCATCATTTAAAACTTTAGCAATAATATCATTTTCATTAATTTTTTCTAATTTCATTTTTATTCTACATAAATAATTTATTTCATTATTAATATTACATAAATTATTCCATCCTTCTTTAAAATTATTAAACATATTAATAATATAATTATCATTATTTAATTCATTTTTAATAATTTTTTCTTTTGCTTCTTTTCTTGTTATATTTAAATCATATTTATTTAACATATAATTTATAAATGGATTTATTTTATTTATATTATTTAAATAATATATATCTCCAAATCTTATTTCAAATTCTAAATATGTATTTATAACTGGATATTTTTTTTGATTTTCTTGAATTTCTTTAAAATAATCTCTAAAATAATCTTTATCTATTTTTTTTGATATCATAAAAAATTTTAATAAAGGATATTCTTTTATATATTTTAATGGATGATATGATTCTTGAATTAAAAATCTATTTGATTTAGGAGACAATTTTAAAATATTATGATTAATAATATTATACTGATTTATTAAATTTTCTCTAATATTATTGTTATTGTTATTATTTTTATTTATTATTATATCATTAATCATTTTATTAATATTTCTTTCAAATATATCTCTTTTAATATTTGAATTCATATTATCTGTATTTAATAATAATTCATATAATTTATCAAAAATAATATTAAAAAATATTTGTATATGTTCTATTCCTTCTAAATATAATAATTTAGATAAAATTTCATAATTTTCATATAACATATTAAATATATTTGCTCCTTCTGGTAATAAATTTTTAATATTATCTTCTGATATTAAATTTAAAATTTTTGAAAAATATATACCTGAATATAAAATAAAATTTAATAGTCTATATGATATTTTTGAAAGATTACGAACAATTTTTTCTTCATTTATATAATACATTAAAAATTATTAATTAATTTTTTTTTGAAAATAACCATTAATATATTTATATAATAAATAAAATTATAATTTTTATTTTAATAAATAATTATAAATTTTAAAGTAATAAAAAGAAATTTTTTGTAATCCTGGTAAATTTTTTTTATATTTTCCTTCATTAACTTCTTTTTCTAATTCAGGTAATGTTTTTACAGGAATATTTTGCATATCTCTTTTTCCCATCATATTTTTTTTATGATTTTCATCACAAAATATTCTAAAATGATTTTTTCTTATTATTAATCTTTGATTTTTTCCTCCAATATCTTTACCACAAACTAAACATTTTGATACTATTGTTGGATAACCACATGGTTCAACTATATAATATTTTCCACATGAACATATAGATTATATTTATATATTTAATAATTTAATTATTTAATTAATTATTTTATTTTTATTTGTAACATTTATAAAAATTTATTTAATTTAATTAAATATTAATATTAAATATATAATAAATTAAAATAATATTATATAATAATCTATATATAAGTTCCTTCATGAGCATATTGAGAAATAAATTTGAAATTTACATATTTTTTTTTAATTTCTTCTACTGCTTCATAATATAATTCATTACAGTCATCTGCACCAGGAACATAACTATTATTAATAATATTATAACAATCGTTACTAATTAATTTATAATAAAAACTATTTTTATTACATTGAGAAAACATACAACATATAACAAAACTATATAATATCATTTCATATTTATTAATTTCTTTAAATTTTGGTAAAATTTCATAATTATTAGGATTAAAAAATATTTCTGTTAATTTATTATAATCTTCATTTAAATTAAAAATATTTTTATTATTATTATAATAATTACATATATTTTTATATTCATTTTTAATTTTATAATCATTTTTAAATAATTTAGATAAACTTTTATTAATAGAAGCTAATATAAATAATATAAAATCTTTATTATTTTTAATATTATTATTTAATTCTTCAATTTCATTTTCTATTAATAGTTCACCTATTTTATTTATTTTATCACTTTTATTTAATAAAACAATACTATAATCTAAAGGAGAAGTAATTTGTTCTTCATAAATTAATCCATCTTTATATATAATATTATTATCAAAAATATATTTATAGAATTCTTCATATGTATTAAATTTATTATAAAAAAGTTTTAAAATATATATTTTTATAATATTTCTTACATTATTATTTTTTGAATTTATTATTTGTTTTATTTCTATATCATTCCTCATTTTTTGAAAATTTGTATATAATATATAAACATATTCATTTAAATAATTTTTAATATAAGCAATTACATATAATTTACAAATATTTTTATATATAATTCTATTATTACTATTAGATAATATATTTTCTAAATAATCACATGATATTTTAAAATATTCTAAAGATAAATCAAATAATATAATATCTATTTTATTATTTTCATTTATTTTACCATTTTCTTTTATATTTTTAAAATATATATAAATTATATTTTCAAAAAATTCTAATAATGTATCATCTAATATTTCATTTTGATTTATTTTTTCATTTAAAATTTCAATTAAATCATCATTTATTTTTGCAAATGAACAAAATTCATTTAATAAATTTTCTTTTTCTTCATTTCTATTGTTAAAATTATTATTTTCATTATTATTATTATCATTATTATAATTTTCTGAGTAATATTTTGGAATTAAATTATATATTCTTATTAATAAAATTGAAAATAATTTTTTAGATTTTGGAATTATTTGTATATTTTCCAATAAAATTTCTAATATTTTTATTCTATATCTTTTATTATCATTTTGTTTAATTTTTCCTATCAAAAATAAAATTAATAAATTATTATAATCATTATTATTATTAATATTATTATTGTAATTTTTAATTATTTTATATTCTTCATTTAATGAATTTATTAATTTTTCAATATTTTCATTTTTTATTAAATATTTATTTTCTTTATTTATTTTATCAACTAAATTGAAAATTATTTTTCTATCATATATATTATTTTTAAAAAAGTATTTCATAATTTTAATAAAAATTTCAAATGTATTAATAAATTTTGAATAAAAACTTAAATTTAGTTCAAAAAATTTAATAGTTTCAAATAATTGATTTAATTTATTAATAAATAATATAAATTTTTCATTATCTAATATATCTATATTATTATATATATTTGGTTCATTTGTTAATAACATTAATAAATTTTCATATATTATATATAAATGTTCATTTACTATTTTTTGACATATTGTTGATCTATATGATATTTCATATTCTAAATTTGTTGTTTTTAATAAATTTTTATATTTATTAAATAAATTATCTTTATATATATATTCATAATATAAATTATATATTTTACATAAATCATATATATAATTTGAATTTGATTCTAACCATAAAATTTTTTGGCTTAATTTATAATAATTATAATTTTCATTATCATCATTATTATAATTATTAAATTTAAATTCAAGTATTAATAAAATAAATTTTATTAAATCATTTAATTCTCCTTTAAATTCTTCTGCTAAAAATATAGTAATATAATCTTCTAAAATTAAATTAAGTAAATTTTTTTCAAATTCATTATTATTATTAATATATTCTTTTATTTCACCAAATTTATTATCTTCTTTAAACATTTCATTTTTAAAATCTATATTTAAATTATTTATTTCATTTTCATAATTTTTTATTATATTTTCATTATCTTCATTTTCTTCATCAATTTCATTTTGTCTTAATTTATTTTCTATATTAATATATTTTTCTTTAATTTCTTTTTCAATAAATATTTTTAATTTTTTTAAAATATCAAAAAATATTGGAATATTTATATTTGTATATATATTAATATTTTGATAATTTTTATCTAAATTAATTTCATTATAATATTTATTCAAAATATAATTATTAAAATTAATAATATTTTTATCTTTAATATTTCCTGATAATAAATAATAAGAAAATATATTATCTTTCAAAAATTTAATTATTATTTTATCTAAATAAAATTTAAATAAATTTTCCATTTTTTTAATTATAACAGAAATTACATCTATATCTTCTTTTTTAAAATTATCTTCTAATAATATATTATTAATAATATTTTTTGATTTATAAATATGTGATAAAATAATATTAATAATATTATTTTGTAATATTTCATTTTCAATAATTAAATTAATAGTACTATCTATATATTTTTCATTTTGTATATATTTTTTATTTTCATTTTTAAAATTTAATTTAATTTGTTTAAAACTTTCAAATAATTTACTTATTAATAAATCATTTAAACATAATAAATTTTTTTCAAATAATTGTTCATTATTACAATTTATTAAATCTATTATTGATAAATTATCTCCTATTAAATTATCTATAAATAATTGAGAATAATTAGAAGATAAATTTGATATAGATTGTTTTTTACTTATATTATTTTCATTATATGTTTTTTCTATATTATTATAAGATTTGTTTTTTATTATTCTTTTGAAATATATTATAAATACAAAAATTTTTTTATTTACTTTTAATGAAGAAGTTGATGATGTTATTGATTTTAATGTTTTTAATGATTTTTTAGATTTAGAATTATTATAATTATTATAAATATTATTATTATATTTATTATTGTATTTATAATTATTAAAATTTTTTGTATTTGTATTTATTTCTTCTTCTTCATCTTCATTACTAATACTATTATATTTATTATTATATTTACTATATTTATGAGAATTATTACTATTACTATTAGTATTAATTATATTATTATCAGTATTTATATCAGTATTAATTTCTTCTTCTTCATCTTCAATATTATTATAATTATTATATTTATTATAATTTTTTTTATTTTTAATAAATTTTTTATTATTAGTATTAATTTCATTTTCATCATTTTCTTTTTCATATATATTATCTTCTTCATAATCATCATCATAATAATATCCTTTTTCTTTTTCCATATTTTCAACTAAAAATTTAATAGTATTTAAATGTTCTAAATCTTCAACTCTAAATTTTAATATAAAAACTTTTTTATTATTATCATTATAAAATTTTTCTAAATTTTTATCTAATTCTAATTCACTTTTTAATGAATAAACAAATAATTCTTCTTCTATATTATCTTTTTTAATTTCTCCAAAATTTTTATTATTAATTGGAAAATTATTTTCTTGTATAAAACTTTCTAATATATTACTAAATGTATATATAATATTTTTTGTTTTTTTAACTTTTTCTAAAAAATCAGAAAAATTATTTCTTTTATTATTATTTGCATATTTATATATATAATTTAAAAATTCTTTATTTGTTTTTGAAATTTTTGTTGCTACTAATATATCTTGTGAAAATAATGGTATTAATTTATTAAAAATTTTCTTTTCTATTTCTTCTTCATTTATATTTTCATTATTATTATCATTATAATCATTTATATTATTATTATTATTATTATTATTATTTTTATTGATATTATTATATTTATAAACCATTCCTTTAATTTCTTCTTTTCCACAATTAATTAATTGATATTCTAATTTAATTTTACTTTCATTATTATTATTAAAAATATTTTTATTATTAAAACTTTTTTTATTAATAATATTTTTATTTAAATTATTATTATTATTATTAATATTATCTTCATTATCTTCAAAATTTCCTATTTCAATTAAATTTTTAATTTTTTCAATAATTTTATTAGCTAAATTATTTTCATCTTCATTTAATAAACAATCAAAAGGAACAAAATGTTTTTCAAATCTATTTAAAAAAGGTGGATCTTCATTTTTAATTTGATCTTTAGTTAATAATATTATACATTTAAAATTATCATTTACTTCTGCATATATACTATTACTTCCTCCTAAAGCAATTCTTGCAAATTTTTTATTTCCACTTATAGTAAAATTTTGATTAAATAAATCATATAATGAAGGATAAACACTTTCTAAATTTTTCATTATTAAAATTTCTCCTATTTCCATTGAATATTGAATTTTATTTAAAATTTTAGCTGTGTAATTTTCATTATTTTTATCATTTTCAAATAAACTTCCTAATATAAATTTATATTTTTTATATAAATTATTTAATATATTTGATATTATATATAATGATATATTAGTTTCTGAAATTATTAATAAATATCTACTATTAATATCTTTTATATTTTCTTTTATACATTTAATTACATCATAATTATTAATATCTCTATTATTAGGACTATATTTATTAAATATTTCTTTAACTTTTTGAACACTAAATTCCATTCCATCAAAATTTCTTTCTATAGAATCAACACAAAAATTAATAATATCTTCATTATTAATATTATTATTTTCTTCATTATTAATAATAATATTTTGTGAAACATTTTTAATCAAAAAATAAAAATCTCTTGTTCCATGAAATTCATAATTAAACATATTATTATGTTTATTTAACATATTTTTATAATCATAATAAGTAATAGCTAAATTTTCTAAAATATTTTCATATCTAGATAATTTATTTCCATAACTTAAAGCTATTTTTTTTGCTGTTAATTTTAAATCTTCTAAATCAGGTTCTGGTATAGATAAAAATATTCCTCTATTCATTTTTGATGCATCTAATGTCCAATTTGATATTCCAATAAATGCTATTTTTTCTTTATTATCATCATATTCTAATTCACTATGTATTACTTTTAATGGATTATTTTTACT
>Ga0181612_180559_pt1 | contig 12429 bp, 3 predicted proteins | sample HoacroProtozoa21_FD_119630 | JGI IMG/M metagenome (GOLD analysis project Ga0181612, IMG submission 119630) | Hoatzin crop microbial communities from Cojedes, Venezuel. Combined Assembly of Gp0051906, Gp0051904, Gp0051908 | reverse complement strand
TTGACTGGAAGTTTTTTGTTCAGTATTTCTTAGCTTTTACTCAGATTATAGGATGGTCTTCCACGGAAGTATTTGAAAGACTAGGACAGATCACCTTCTATAGAGTATATTTCAAAATTCCCGTGACACAAAATTCAGATTAACAATACATTAGTGAACATAACTAACAAGTCTCATGACTTTATGTTGTAATCTTAAAAATCTAATTGTTGCTGGCTCTTCAGATAACCTTCAGCATCTCAAATCCCATCAGAGTAAATAAAATAACTTTCTCTCAGTTCAGCAGTTACTAGGAGTAAAAGGAGTCACCGAAGCCAAAGCTAAGCCTGTCACACTGAATAGTGAACTCCATCTGACAGCCACAGTGGTTGCTGAAATCGCATGGTGTCTTGCGGTCTGCAAGGAGCTGGATCACAGACAGCAAAAGGGGAGTTAATAAAACTATTACAAGTTTGGCTGATTATGGAAAATAGTTAGTTAAAACTCCAGTCTCCCACAACACCTGTGGAAAACCCAGTATCAATGAGGAACAGATCACACATATTCAAGCAGACCTTCTGATCTTGGACTACAATTTGCCAAGGCTTCCGATATTAGGCAACCTATAAAAATGTTTTCATGTCATTCAAAATAAGAACGATCACTTCTGAACCAACTGGAGGTTTTCACAAGATTTTTCTTCCCCCTCTTCTGATTAAACCATCTCAAACAGTCTATCAATAAAGCCCAGAAGAAACTGTGCATTCTGTACTGATGCAGTCTATATGTCTGTGCATGTTTAAAAATAATGAAACCTGCCTTGGAAACAATAAATTCATGTACATGGAATCTTAAGAAACAAGCAAGCACAAAGCCCAGCAACACATTCACTCTCACCTAAGATGTTATGGCCTCTTAATGTAGAATGTTTATAATTATTACACAAGAAAAGTTAAAATACCAGTTCCAATCATTCTTTTTATTGAACTGGTTCTCCCTGAAATAAATTGGTTTTATTTCTTTTCAAACCAAAGTAAATCTTTCTGTATGCCATCATGGTAATTCTTGGTGGGTTAATGGCCAATGTCATTTTACTCTACAAGAACTTACTTCTCTGTACCAGCCATTTTGTACCAAACCGCTTATTAGTTTAAAGTCACCGAAGACGTTCCTCTGATAAATTCATAAACGTCTTTTGCCATCTAGTAACATTTGAGCAGGATTTTTTTCAGTAGACTTACAAATTTTGTAGGGCTGACCCAGATATTAGTAGTAAAAATTTTCTCCAGATGTTCCTCATCACAATTTATATTGATATATTCTTGTTCTTCCTGTCAGAATGCACTTAATTCAGAGAGATTGGGGCTGTATTCATCTCAAAACTGGTATCACTAAGGCAGTGGAATCCACTAATTACGGGTATACTGATACTCATGGGAATACATCTATATAATTTTAGCAATACAAAGTTTGTACAGAAATCTCAAGTTTCACTTTATTTTAGTCAATGCAAATAATCTCATAATCCCGAGAAGACTCTGCAAGCATGAACAGAAGCAACCAGCTGCACACTGTGCTGAAGCAGCAGTAAGGAAATATGTCACTGAAATACCATAATGCTTTCTCCATAGCCTTCAGCCATTTTCTCCCCTTTCAGGCAACATCTTAGGTTTAAAATGCCTGCTTTGTGCTAAAACTGCCATATCATCAAATTAATCTCCTCTTTTAGTCTCGACTATTCCAGTTATTAAGAGATATAATCAACATCTCTGATGGATTAACTAACGATCCAATAAAACTGCACTCAGCCAGATGATACGTTTCTGTGTAACTCCTACATTGAAGAATTCCTTTATGAGAAAAAAATAAACTTAAAAAAATACCCATTGGTTCTAATTAGTCTATAGCTCTTCCAAAATGCCATGAGGTAATCTGTTATTGACAGATGGTGAATATTTAAGACTTAAATCCTCCAAAATACAGGCTAATGCAGGTATCACTGTAATCAGAAGCGTATGATGAGGAGGTAAAAGTCTTACACCTAAACTTAATTAAATACAGACATAACAAAGAAGTGTTTATAAAAATATTTACTGTTTTTAGCTTGTAGGCACTAAAATGACAGAAGAAATTACACTATATACCTTGCAACTGTTTGCTAGTTAAAGTGGATACTGCAAAATAATCCTGTAAGGTACGTAACAAATGCCCAACTTTATGTCTTAACAACAAGCTACCTATTGAACTGCAAATGGATCTTTAATAATTGAGATTTTTAGCAAAAGAATCAAATATTTTGGTTCCCTCCTAATAGCAGGAAACACAGTGTATGTTTAATTATTTTTTTGAGAAGGTGAGAATCTGAAAAAACAGAAATTATTAATTAAAATGAAACAGAGTGCAAAGGCAAGTTTGCTTAAAACAGTACAAAAAATGTCTTATCAGTTTTTGTGATACCACCTGAGCATAGTTCTTTCCTTTAATTTTCCTTAATAACGTTTAACTCTTCTATGTCTTTTTAGTTTGTATTTGAAGATAATTGAGGTTCTATTATTAAAAAACACCAAACAAATCTGAACATCATGTGTGCTGACTACGTTTAACTGTGTATAGATTTAATATGATTTTATCATTCCTTTCATATCTTTAGACCACTCTTTTTCGGTTCAAAGTCAGCTGTAAGAGTATTTTGGATGTTCACTGCTGAAAACATAAACCCATCTTCTGCATGTCTAAGATATTTTAGCCATTATTCCATACTATGTCAAGGCAAGGGCTATGGCAACTCAACCTCTTCCTTGCTTTCCAAATTTTGGGAGATATATCTGTCTCCCATTATTCCCTGAGGAGGGATAAGAAATCAACAAGGAGACCTCAGCTGCCTTGAGAAGAAATTGTTCATTTTTTCCCCACAGAAAGATGGAGAATTAATAGATACAGAAATCTGCTTCTGCAAACATGAAACTCTGTTGCACAAGAGAGTTCAGGATTGTCCCAGGCAGACCCATTTTTTCCGCAGCTGGCTGCACCAACTGGCCCAGACGTATATCTTCAATTAAGAGCACCTTCACCACTGGCTGAAATACAGAAGACCAAATATTTACATTCTAGCTTCCTAAGATAAATATACCAAATTTTAAAAATAAAAAAAGGAAAAATAGATATTCTTGCCTATAATACTAAAGTGTATCTTTTGCTCCTTTAGGGCATTACTTGTCTTCATACTTTTCAAAATGTTCTCCTGTCCTTTAAGTTTCCTCCTTTTTATGTCTTTCTAAGACTTTTAAATATGTGACTATTATCTGTTCTACTACATTTTAATGTATGGTTCATGTACATGTCTGCGAAATCCATAATGTGGTTAAATCATTGATTTGCCACAGTAACATTTTCACCCTTACTACTTTCTTCTCCATTCTTTTACATTTTTTAGTCATGGACTCATGCTAATATCATCAGCTGGTGAGTTAATAGAGGCTCCCTTACAATAATAAGGTCCCTTAATAAGGTGTTTAATACCTTAAGGTACCTTAATAATACCTTAATGTCTTAAGGTAACTTTAACAACTTAAGATACCTTTAATAAGGTCACTTAACATTAGCTATCTAAAAATTAGATGTCCAGTCAAAATTGTTACAGAGGGATCCTACATCTCTGTATACTTAACCACAAAAGATAGCCACCTGGAGGTGGAAATTCAGCCCACCTACAACACGAGTTACTCTTGGAAGTGTCTCTTTCTTTTTATAGACCATAGAAAAATCTGAGCTAACAGGAACTTTTATGTAAAGTTAGGTGTGATGACGACAAGTCTCATTTAACCATATTTTAAAGTAGGTCTTTTTTATTCTGTGTGTTTCATAATTGCTTTTGGCATGTTTTTTTTTTTTCCAAACGACTTTCTTATTATGCCTCTGGCAAATTTTTACTATTATCTTTAAATAATATTTAAAAAAATTATGTTTCTAATATAGGAAGCTACTTTCTCCAGCAATTTTTCAATAAGCTTTCATTTTTTCATTTTTTAGTTTATATGCAATGTATAGGACACAGTCTTCTTATAATAGTGGTACTGCAGATGGTGTAAATCTGAAAAAAACTCAGATTTATGTATAGTGTTTAAAAACCATCAGCTATGACTTACAATCAAAAGTGTATTAAAGTCTTGTCCATTACTGAAACAGATCCTGACTTATCTGTGATTTGACCCAGACCATTATGTAACAAATTGCTCATTAATTGCTGTTGAAAATCAGTTCACTGAAATAATGGCCTAAAAGTATTGCTGAACCATTTGTCATGAAGAATATATATGATTGAAGATAAAATTCTTTCATTTCAGCTGCAATTTATAAGTTATGTCTGGGCTGCCAATCACATCTAACAGTCAGGGCACTTCTTCCAGTGGTCGGAAATCCTGTCAGCATTTTCACAAGTGGAAAGTAATTGAATTAACTGCAAAACGCTAACATTATCCCTTTTCATGTGCACTCAAAAGAAAAAAAATTACATGTCTTAGAAATACTGAAAAGTTTTAAGACAGAAGCAATTCGGGGTCACAACAGCAGACTGACCCCCTTGAGATTCTAAATTGCATGAGTCTCTCTACAACATTATACAAAGAAGCTAAAAATATAGGCATTAACTTGCAACAGAAAAAAAGCAGCAGGAACCTAAACCTGTATCTCAGGGAAGTAAAAAATTTCTGTGATTGACTGGAAGAGAATTAAGACATGATCCTCATCACTTAATGTACACACACACATACAATCATTATATTTATTATAGTAAATATTATAACCCAATATTGAGTAAAGTCTTAGCAGGTTCATTGGAACTGATGTCATAATGAGCTAAAAAAATGCAGATGGAAAGATGCTAAATTTCCATAGGAGCATTCAGCTGTTTTCTCAAATTGATAAAGGGGATACTTTTATCATTTTATTCCTTTGCTAAAGACACATAAGATAATGATAATAAAACCTTTTACAGCACAGAGTCCATTTCCTCAGAGGACAACTGTGCATTAACTCAGTACATAGCTAACGCTTCAACACCACACCTGAGGGCTTCTGTAATGAATTCAGTGAGAATAAAACTAATGGCCAAACAAATTACAAAATATTTGTTTACAAAGATATTAACAGTTATTTTTGGCCAGTCCTGAAGTGGTCAGGCAATTGGACTAGATTGTTGTAGGCCACTTCCAACTGAATAATGTATTCTGTTCTATTCTAGTCTCTTCTGTTCTGTCCTGTTCTATTCTATTTATTCTACTCTAATTCAAACAGCCCAATTTTTTTTTAAATTACTGCTGATCTGTGACTCAATGAAACTCATAGCATACAGCCTGAGAAACAGATATCCTTCCGGCTGTGCAAAGATGCTTTGGGTCTAAACTAAATCATCCAAAATTATTAATCATAGTTAAAAACAGAATATTGATACCAAGAAAAACAGTTCCATCAGGTGAGAAAACTAGAGACAGACTGAAATAACCTGAAATACAGGCTGTTACCGTCAGTAGTAGCATGCAGCTTATCTGAAGCTTCTGGAGACACCTCATTGCAATCACATAAAAACTGTCTGAGTTGGTTCCTTAATATTAAAGCTGCTACACTTGGGACGCCTCTTTGTTTGACTTTAAAGTTCCTTCTTTATAGATGCAGAACTGTCCCAGATCCATAAATCACAGAATCGTAAAATAGTTTGTGTTGGAAGGGACCTTTAAAAGTCATCTAGTCCAACACCTGCGATGAACAGGGACATCTTCAACTAGATCAGGTTGCTCAGAGCCCTGTCCAACCTGATCCTGAATGTTGCCAGGGATGGGGCATCGACCACCTCTCTTGGTAACTGTTCCAGTGTTTCAAGACTGTTTCTGAAAGTAACAAATCAGCAGAAGATCTGCAAATAAATTTGGGGGATTTTCTGAACTATTTCACAACTACTGTTGTCATGTTCCACATTTTATGCTGAAGAGCTTTAATTTCATATCAAATTCTTATGACCAAAAAAAAGTCTATGAATAGAACTGTTCTAAGCAGAATTTTTCCTTTTCTTTTAATTTGTCAGGCAACAATCTATTTTCCAATTACCAGTATGCCATGACCCTGTCACTACGACTAAACCAGCAGTGCACAAAGCTATTAAAATAGCCAAAAAAAGTATTTTTACCAGCGGGACAGCTTCATTTAATTACTGAGTGAAATTATTAACTTGGTCTATCACTTTACAAAGCACTTCCAAGTCCTTTGGTACAAAGTAGAATTAAGAATATAACTTCTTATTGTCACAGTGAAGACATAAATATGTGTATACCATTGTATCTGTATGTCATTGTCCCTTATAATACTTGATTATGTAACACAATAAATTAAAAATAAATTACCTATAATAATTTCTGTTTCTGTCTTTACCATAAGTGAATGTTCTGTTCATAATCTTATTGGATGAAATAATTTTCTTACTGAAATCAATAGGAGTTAGGCCCTAGATTCTCTTGCCCACGATTTCACCTGCAAGTGAGGACCTAAAAGGATTACTACGTCTGTTTAGTTTGACCTCTTTCATTACACAGGGCGTAAAATTTAATTAAGTAATTTCTGCATCAAGCCTAATAACTTCCTGATGAGCTCAAGTACATGATTTAGAAAGACACTCAGCTATAGCTACTTCATCATTTTGCCTAGAAAATGAATTTTTCTCATTAAAAAAGTGTCTAGATAATTTCCCGTCCAAATAGGTCTTATTATGTCTTTGTCTACTATATTGCCGGTGTCTAAAAAAGATAAATTACTCAATGCTAGCATTTTTGGAAGGACTTCTTATGAATTCAAGAGAAACACTGCTTTTTTTTTTTGACGTTACATGGCCATTCAGGCATGGTGATGGGCAAAATGCCATTAGATATTTTCCTAATTAACACAATTTAGTCTCAGTTGAAGACATAAATGCCTTCTGAAACAAAGATGATAAAAGCTGGCTAAAAGAGCAAATTACACAAGTGAGCCAAATTAATTGTCAAGGCATGAGACAAGTCATAGATGTCAAATAAAGTGGAAGAGTCAGATGAGAGAGAATGGTTCTTATCAAGAAAAGAAAGAAAAAAAGAACCATGCCTTTTCAAGTAAAAAATCTACATATAACATAAATCCACTAATGCTGCACTGGCCAAACAGACCTTGCATATGGATGTCTGTAAAATATAAAGAGTAGAACAAATTATGGAAACATCATTAAGATTTCTACTTCTACTGCATGCAAATTAATGATATCCAAAGGGGAACATGGATTAAAATTTTATATACCTTGCCAAAATCCCTTGAGAGATGGTAGCATTCACAAACATTTTGCTCATTCATATTGCCAAATATGCTAAGGAGTTTATAAATTGGTGAGTAAGGACTTTGATTCAGTGCTTTCAATTCAAGTCTAGCCTGTAAAAATTACGTCCGCATGGATGAAGATGGAAAAGAGAGGAAACCAGATGCTGACAACAACAAAAAGAGAAGTCATCCCATGCCTCGCTGAAGCCAAGCAATAGTGCTTCTTGACTGCAAAACTGTGAAATGACGTAAGTACACTCAGCATAGTCTTAAGAGATCTGATATTTCTAATTATAATCTATTTTTTATCAGAAATTGGGTGTTTAGCTTTCTTGCACAGACTTCAGGACAATTTGTCCTTGTTACCCGTTCTTATTTTTCTAAAAAATAAACTTATAAATCTGTTTCAGACAGGAGAGATATGAAGGATTTGTTTACAAGCTTATAATCAGCAGCATATGAACCCTATAGTGGGGATAAAGTTACACACACTAACCTCTTGCCTCATTCAAGAAGATCTGAAGTCTGGCCCACGATATAAAGTCTCAACATGAATGACCTTGTGAGCTGTAATTAAAATTCCTTGAAACAAAGATTTTTCAAAATTTTTAATAGTTTGCAGCACTGGCAAGAGTAGCCCGTGTTACTGGGACACTGACTTACGTGAACTGACTACAGCTGATATCTAACTGCAGCAAAAAGTGGGGATGAGATGATGGAAACATTATCATGTGTATTTATACCACAAACAGAAGCGTCCTTCTAATTCTCTAAGGAAGCTGAAAGTCAAACTTGAAGCATATTCCACAGACTTTAGGCTATGAATGCATGTATTATCTTTCCTGTTACCACAAAGGAGGAATTTTCTCCCTTGGAGGAGTATGGTCACTCAAAAAGCAAAGCTGACTGAAACCTCAGTGCTGGGGAACAGAACTGTGTTTTAATGGAAAATGTACTCACAGAAATGCAAATTTCTTCCTATGAAGTTCTAATATTTAAAGATACGGGAAACATATATAATTTATGTACATAAATAACTGACGTTGGATTTCTGTTCTATCTGTGAATAAGAATTTTGCCAAATAAGTTGCTTCATTTTTTATTTAAGTACAAACAAGTGAATGATAAAAATATACACTTATAAAAAGCTAGATAGAAAAGGTAACTAAATACTGAATACCTATGGCACACTAATTAGAGAATGAATAACTCTGTACAACTTGCGCATACGATTATAACTCTGAAGGCATATAATACAGTACTAATGCACAGCACAGGAACAATTACTGCAAGAGCTTCTGTGAAAGGTGTATGTTTAAACAAGAATGAAACCTGATAAACTAAAAGTGTGGAGATATGCATGTATGTATATATACATGTATAGCTATGTATATATGCATAAAGACACATATTAAAGAAGTGTGGGTATATATACACTCATATGCACACTACATCAATATACATATAAACACATAACCACAAGTGCACACAGTTATCTTCATCTTAACACTGTTGTCTTCAGCTTGCTGTATCAGAATAATATAACATCACAGCAAAATTAAGCTACCAACTATTTCACCTTTATCTAATGACAAGCGGTTTTTTTCAAACCTGCACCTGGAGCCCAGTGCCTCACTTCCTGCTGGTAAAGTTCTCACTGAACTTCAAGAGCACCGAACTACTACCTAAGGCTGTATTGTATCGATTCAAGGATACACTTTCCTCCTGTTTTGCTAAAAACACTACTGAAGATTTAGGGGCTTTTACAGAGATTCTTCCAGCAAATCACTGAAGTTTTAATACTTGAAAATCTGCTAGGTCCAGTTTTTTTGTCATGCTGCTCAGAGAGAGTGAGCAAAGGCTGAAGTGCCTTGCCCCTGTCTTGGTGTAAAAGCAGCAAATCAGGTGTACAAAAAGAATAAGCCGTATTTCAGGTTATGAGAATAAGGCACTGAAACTGGGAGGCACAAGCTATTCCATATTCTGCTTCTTTTACCAAGGCAGCTAATCACTAAAGCAAAGTAAAATTTTGCCACTGGTCTTTTGTAGGTGTATGCTCTGATTCATCTGATCATCCTTATTCAGAACACTAGTAAAGTATAATTGCCACCCTAAGGAGGAATGGATTAATATTGAGCTGAGTAGATTTATCATGGATAACTGTGGGAACAAAGCGCATTGCCGCTGTAGAGGTATTTACAGAAATGTTAATATTTTAGCTCTATTAGAACATTTGAGCATGAATACATTTCAACATATCCTGTAATATGGGGACACTTGATAGTCTTCACTAGAGTAGACTGAAACTGTAAAAAACAAAATATTCCTGCTCCTAGGAAATAGCCATCTATACCATCACTAAAAGGATGTTTAAAACTCGGTTTCAACTGGCAGGTGTCCACCAGTGAGGCAGTAAACCTTCTAATGAGAAACTGCATTGTTATATTTCTATTGTGATGCATACAGTTGTAGTTGTCTTCTCACTGCAAGATTCATAATGAACACAATGGCAGGAATAAAGCAGAATCGTGATCTCATATTTGCGAACAACTTCATCAGAGTTATTTCAGATGCCCCCAACTCAAGTTGAAAGCACATGAAAACATAAGCATCATGAAGAAGTCACTCTTTGCAAACCCAGACTTCTAAACTCAAGTTCTCAGTACTTGCTTTGTTGTTGAACTAGAGCATACCTTAAGTTCTTTCAAGTAGGAGGCTGCGTGTAACTCCTGGGCAGCCCAGGGAAACACTGTGACTCACAGACACTCCTCTGAGTCATAATTCCTTCCTTGCATCCTCCCTGCTCCCTCAGCCTTTCCGTTTGCTTATGATCTTTTCCAGAAATAAAATACTGTCCCACCTCCATGCCAGCTCAGCTACACTGGCCAGCAAGTGGAGGAACTGAGCCAAAGACAGCATTAATTCCCTGTCTGCACCTTGTTACCTGGGCTGGGCGGGCAGCAGAGCCAGCTCAGCGCTCCAGACAGCCCTGCCAGTCTGGGAAGCTCACAAAGGAATACAAAGCGGTTGTGGATTGTCCTTTTGTGTGGGCATTTTGCTCTTGTTCTTAATCTAACCCTTCTCATTAAGATCTGAGATACAAAGCCCAGAAGAAACTCGAAACTGCACATGGGTTTCAGTGAGTCAAGAAGTAAAAACATTACTGATATATAAATAAACAAATATAACTAGCTACTGGCAGCAAGTTTCCCAGGGACTGACGTTGGCTCACAGGGATCCAGACTGAAAAAAAATTTAGTGTCCAGACATTGTTTCGTGTAACACATTTATCCATTGTTATTTTTTTCTCATTTGTCAGCAAAATCAAACTTTTTTTTTCTAGAACAGGCCTGTGAAAGTTGAAAAATCTTCCAAGCAATTAAAATTTGACTTCTGAATCACAAAATCCCAAGTCTGAATCAGTAGATAGGTGGGATCTGCGTCTCCCGGACATTTTTGCTGTAAATGCTGATTTTTAAGATTAGAATGACTCAGTAATACATTAACTTTCTTGCACACCTTTAAACGATTGCACTCCTGTTCAGAATTTAAAACAGTAATAGATGTGAAAAGCAAGGCAGGGTTACAGGAATCTCAGAAAAATGTAAATTCAGTACTACAGTACAGATGATGCATGCAGTTTTTGCCAGCTGTATGATGAAATTCTGCAATGAAGATAACAGTCTAAACAACAGATACATAGTTCGAAATACGCAAAGTTGGCATGCAGACAACAATCTAAATATGTGGACGACTTCAGGTTCTGGATGTCCAGAATTTCCTTGACAAGGGTACTGCTGTAGCTTTCAGGTTGCCATATGAGAGCACTACTTTCACTTGTATCCTCTTTTTAATAACTCCAATGTTTTTATGAAAGTGATAGCTGCAGTGGGAGGAGAGGCAAGGGTCCCCAGCAAAATATCAAAAGTCCCCATTGGTGGTGTAGGATAAAGAGTTGAACTGTCATCAGTCAAGGAATGAAGCTGAGCTCAGATATCTCCAAAAAAAAAATGTTCTACCTATTAAGCTAGGTGGGAATGAAGCTATGTCAAGAGAGGAAAATTGAGACCTCTTCTCTTATTTAGAAAGTAGATGGTTACCTTTAAAAATAACAAGGTTCATAGTCCTGTCTTACAGATGACCGAAGCCATTAGTTACCTGAGGACTGTGACTATGAAGTTGCCCTTTTTTTCGTATTGACTAGAATATTGCATTTCCTGAGTTTTTTTCTGACTTTAAATAGTGTATTTGGCAGAGTAATGGCTGTTTTCAGTCTACTGAGTTACATAACTTACATACGTAAAAGGAGTTTGTGTGCTAACATAGGGCCATAGTCCTCATTGCAGAGGACAACAGACTTGATAAAGTGCTGGAGCACCTGAATTTTTATTGAATTGTCTCGACATGTCTTCTTTTTTCTGGTTCATTCTCTCACACCTCACATTGAGGAAACAGCAGTACACGTAATTTATTCCAGTTCCATTTGGTTTAGATTATAAAAAAAAGGTCCAGGGAACTACTGGCCAGTCAGTCTCACCTCTGTGCCTGGCAAGATCATGGAGCAGTTCCTACTGGAAACTATCCTAAGGCGCATGGAAAATAAGGAGCTGACTGGTGACAACTCACATGGCTTCGCTAAGAACAAATAGCACCTGACAAATTTGGTAGCCTTCTATGATGAGGTTACCGTGTTGGTGGATAAGGGAAGAGCAGCTGATGTCATCTACCTGGACTGGAGCAAAGCATTTGACACTGTCATTCACAACATCCTTGTCTCTAAATTGGAGAGACATCAATTTGATGGATGGACCATTCAGTGGATAAAAAATTGGCTGGATGATTGCACTCAAAGACTTACAGTCAAAGGCTATATATCCAAGTGGAGACCAGTGATGAGTGGTGTTCCTCAGGAGTCAGTGTTGGAACTGGTGCCATTTACCATCTTTGATGGCATCATGGACAGTGGGATTGAGTGCACCCTCAGCAAGTTGCCAATGACACCAAACTGTGTGGTGTGGTTGACACAGAGTAGGGAAGGGATGCCATCCAGAGGGATCTTGACAGGCTTTTAGGGTGGGCCTGTGCGAACCTCATGAAGTTCAATAAAGCCAAGTACAAGGT
>Ga0181612_136872_pt1 | contig 12429 bp, 9 predicted proteins | sample HoacroProtozoa21_FD_119630 | JGI IMG/M metagenome (GOLD analysis project Ga0181612, IMG submission 119630) | Hoatzin crop microbial communities from Cojedes, Venezuel. Combined Assembly of Gp0051906, Gp0051904, Gp0051908 | reverse complement strand
GTGCCCTGTGCCGAAGGCAGCTGCTGCCGGGGTGCCCGGCAAGGCACCGCCGCGGTGGGGGCTGGCGCTCGCCCGCTGCGAGCCCAGGGTAGATGCACGGGTCCAGATGTGGGCGTCAAGTTGTTCCCATTGCCCCAACCTTTCTCCCAAAGGCCGAGGCACGGGGATCTGGGGCAACCTTAGGAGTTAAGGTGTTGCACGGGGGATTTGGCAGCCCTGGTACCAGCAGGTAGGCGACAGCAGGGCTGCCACTGGTGTCCCGACGCTGACCCGCTCATCGCAGTGACACTGGGAAGGGGAGACTTCTTGACACATTTGTGGTATGTCAAGCACAGCTCAGTTCTGGTAGCTTCTCCCACCTTTGACTAATTGCTGACCTGACATCTTTCTGATAGTGACCTTGTTTCAGCTAGTAATTCAAATATCTTTCAGTGTCAGAAATAATAAGTGCCACAGTGAGATGAACAAGCAGAGCTTAAGTTGAGCACAGATTAATGGGGTTTTAATATTCCTAATTTAATCACTCCTTTCTGTCTGAATGTGTGCAACATGATGTAGCAGCTAATTATTTTTTTAACCATGATGAGGATCTTTCCTAATCATTTTTATATTTAACATGAATGAAGGGAGGGCAGTGATTAATGACGGAATAAATCTTACGAAACAGAAGCAAGCACATGATCAGTTAAAAATACAGCTGCCTGATCCCCCCCCTCTCTTTCCCTATACTGCAAATACTTCACCAGCTGCACCTTCTCAACTCGATAGTGAGCTGTCTTCAGCCCTAAAGACAGACCTAAAACTTTGCTTAGCCCTCTGGTCGTTCTGTTGGCATCTCTGCGTGATCATCTTTGTCATGAATGCAGAATTATTTTTCTTAAAAGAAAAAAAAAATCGCCCCACTAGGTACGTTAATGGTTGGATAGATGTCTTTTCAAATATTTGTTCCTGACAGGGTGTTTGGAATTGCAGATGAGAAGCAAACCAGCTCTCAGCATCTGTCTGTTGCTACTGTACGTTTCCATTGTGTGAAGCAGAGACAAAGCCAGGCAATTCAGAACTTAAGTGGATGCTCTTGAGATCTTCCCCCCCCCTTCCCTCCTTTTTCCCCACATTTGGCTGCTTCTCTTCTCTTTAAATTCTATTCTTTCCTGCCTCCCTCAACCCCATGTGCTGGTTTGGGGACTCCCTTTGTGCATCCTTGCCGATTGGTAATTTTAGGGTTGTCGCTGAGCTCTCCAGGCTGCGGGATTGCTCGGGGTTGATGGTTATGCTGAGCAGAGGTGGGGTACAGGGCTTTTTCCTGCTGTCTGAGTGCAGCTGGGTGGCTTGCCATTAGTGTCACTCGATCGCGTGAGTCCGATGTGCGTCGTCTCTGCTCGTGGTTTTGTTGTTGCGGGGTGGTTGGGTGCACCGGCTGTTTTGGGGAGCAGCTTGTCCGAGGCGGGCACAGCGTGTGCTGCAGCGAAGCCCGTGCTCAGCTGGGCAGCGATGGCTCGCTGCAGACCCAGCCTGCTGCTGAGGGTCCGGGGTTGGCTCATGGGAAGCTGTCACTGTGAACGCGTCACTACCCCTCCCTTAACTGTGGCCATGTCTGTAGTATAATCCAGAAAAGATCTGGGGTTTTTTTCTGGGCTGCTTTGATTTTGGGGGCTGGGGGAGAGCTCTGTGCAAAAGCTCCATTCAGCCGTGGACATGATTCGATGGGATTCTCGGCAGTGCGAGGTCGTTTGCGGTGCATCTCTTCTCACCAGCTAACAGGCAGAATTTTAATAACCGATCAAGATGAACTGTGCCCGAGCAGCGTTGGCAGCTGCCCTCTAACCTTGGTGTCTTCTGCAGATTGTAAAATTGATCTAATTGGCTAAAAAAGAAAGATAGGCTTAAATACAACTTCTGTTGCTTAACACCTTGTCACTCCTTGCTTGTCGAGTGAAGAGCACAGAGCTCAGGGAACCAGCGTTTCAGGCACCAGTGACACGTACCAGTGGCTTGACGGATGCTTGGGAAGTTGGGGACCCCGCCGTGCAGCGGGCAGAGTCCTGAAGGGCTGGGGGCTGGCGCAGTGCAGAGACAAGGGCAGAGGGATGGGGCGACATGAGGAAATCAAGAGGGCGCAGAGGACCAGTTCCTAAAATTAGGGGTTTTTTCTGTCGAGGCACTCCATTAAAATTTTGCCTTTGCAGATCAGATCTAGTTCTTGCGATATAAATGTTGTTCCGTCAGAAGAAAAGCAGAGGGAAGATGGTTGTTTGCTGATCTAAGATGGGTAACGCGTGTCAGGAGCAGATGTTGGCTGGCAAGATCCTGTTTGCGTAAGCCCGTAGCTAGCAGCAAAGATCCCTTACCTTGCAGAGGGAAGGGAGAGACTCAAATCAGGAGCAGAATCGTTTCCAAATAGTTTTTTCTCTAAGACTTTTTTTCAAGAGGTTTCCTCGACCACTTTCTGTAGCATTGCAAATGGCAGTGGCATAATTGCATTTGTCTTCCAAACTGTCTTTCCTTGAGGGCAAGCTCCACTTTGGCCTTGATTCGATTGTGTACTTTTAATCTCGAAGAAAAGCTAATGCATAAGTATTCATTACAAAATTGCATTTTATACGGTCAACGTCCCCTCTTATAATTACAGGTTTCAGCTGAATGTCATTTCTTTTCTCTGTACTTCCAGCTCCCTTACAGCACAGGCGTCTCGTACTCCTGAAGCTTCTCCGCATTCACGTAATAAATAAATAATCACACCTTTTCTGCTGTCAAAGCTGAAAGCATGCACAGCTGTTTGCCATGAGATACACCGGGACTGCAAGGTACAACATTTCTTAATTAGACTGACCTGAGGTTGCTGGGTTTTTTTCTTTTTCTTTTTTGTTTTTTTAAAGCAGCTTCATTAGCTCAGGAACTTAATTGCAAATGACTAGACAAGCTCTGCTCTTGGTTACTGGGAAAGGTTAGAGTATTTCTCACTGGGGATTAGATCCAGGGAGACGTTCTGCAGCTTGATTTTTGTGGGGAAGGTTTTAGGTGCGCTCAGAGCATCTTAGTGCTAGACTCAGAATTAGCAAAATAATTAGGAGTTCAAAGCAGTGAGGGGGGCTGGGTCAAAGCTCCGCAAACCTTTTTGATCTTACAAGCCACACTGCAAAATCTACATGGAGTTGGGAGGAACAGGACATGGAAAGAGCTGTGGAAGCAGAACTGGGGGATGACAGGAGTGCACGCTGCTGTGCTCCGGGATGGGGAGCAGCCAGATGTCTGGCTGGGCTGTAGGACCAGCTGCCAGCAGACTCCGACTGTCTGCGCTGCCCAGCTCCCTCGCAGGGAGGAGGGGAGCTGCATTGCCCCGCAGCCCTCATGCCAGCACAGCTTTCTATACCAATATGGTCCCAGACGAGGGGCTATGGCTGAGCTATCTGATGGCCAGAAGTCATGGTGACCTCTGTCTCTTGGTCTGTATCACAGAATTAATCTGTTGGTAGCATCCCTGGCATGATATCGCTGTTATTAGCATCATTAATGCAGGACCTTTGCAGCCTCTGCGCTTGTTGGGGTTGTCTTTCTTGACCTCATGAAGAAGTCATCTTGAAAGAGGACTCTGCAAGGAAAGGGAAAACTTGAGGAATCGCTGTGAAAGGTTCACATGTTCAGATGTGGTGTCAGCAGGCAAGACAGTTACCTGAAGGTCTGAAAATTTTGAAAGAGGGTTACTGTGTCGACCAAGATGTCCCACCTCTTTATGCTCTGTGCCTAGTACTGACGTAGAAGTGTTTCAAAGACCTGTATTCAAGTGGATACTCTAGGTGATGATTTTTCCTACTATAATTTACCTGCATAAGGCAAGGTTTGGAAGTCTGCTGACCTTCAGTGCCTCTTCCTGTCTACATGCTGCACTTGATATTGGTGTGTGAAAGTGGGGATGGCGTCTGCCTCGTGGGAGCTTTGTGTTGGTGGTCTGCCCTTGGTACAAAGAAGCAGCAGTCATGATGGGAGACTTTGGAGCTCATCACTCGTAAAACTGTGCGGAGAATGATGTAGCAAATGCAGCAAAAGCACCAGCTTTCGCTCCCCTTGCACTGCCCAGGTCTGTGTTGATTTGCCTTGGCTTGGAGCAGAAGCCAGGCTCTTCTGGGGTCACCCCATGGGACAGACGGTGCAGTGGCTGTTCCCACTGCTCCCTGCCCTTGGCAGAAGCTGCTGACAAGGTGCCTGCTGAGACAGAAGATACTAAGGTTACGTTAAGGCAGTTGCAATGCAACCAAGCTCTTCCCTCTGCAAAACTGAGCACAAAACTGAAGGCAAGTTTTAATCTCTGTCTACCAGAGAGGTGTCCGTGCTATTTGTCTGAAGGCAAGAGGATCTGTGACCCTGTTTCTTCCCTCCCTTAGTCTTTTGGCCTGCTGGACTGTAAGAAGGCCAAGTAATTCATGTCCTTTATTAGTCTGTGCCGAGGAAAAGAGGGTTTAGAGATGCTTGTGTGACACCCGAGTTCTGCCGCGCAACAAATATAGTCGCGCAGCTTTGTCGTATATAACCCACTTGAAGCGAGAGCATTCAGGTAAGGAAATGAAGGGCTGCAGGGCTCAGCTGTGCAAGAGGAAAATAATTAGGGCATGTTTATCTCATGCTCAAACCTACAGAGGTGAAAAGCAAGGGACGGGAAGACTGGTTCAGGGGGAGCAGGGGGTGGGGAGGGCGGCAAGAAAAGGACCTGACATGGGAGTGAATTAAACCTCTCCAAAAGACTCCTCTCATTGGGATAAATTCCCCCTCCCTCCCTGTTCCTGCTCTAATGGAGGATGATCTCTGCCTTGCTGGCTTTTCCTTTCAAGTTCTCAGGACCTGTCGTTTTCAGAAGGTTAAAGCCCTGGAGCTACTGAGGGAAGGGCACGCTCTTTAAAAGGTGCCAGGTGAAGAACATCTAGATTTCTAGGGGTTTCAGGTATGCTAGTATAAAAGGGAGAAAAATATCTTCAAAATGTGAAATAAGCCTTTAGGTTCTCCCCCTCCCCCCCCAACACAGCTGAGTTCTGACTCGGATGAGACTCCTATTTCCACCTGAGCTTGATAATTTTCTTTAGCCCCCCTCCCTCCCCACTACAGGGAGCTGAGTGCACACAGCATCGCAGCCAGGGTAAAGCCACTCTGTGGAGCTGTGGCTTCTTCTATCACTGTCCTGTCCTGGGATCGGGCGATGGAGACTACATCAGGGTGAAGAAGGTTGAGCGATGTCACGTCAAGCTCTGGCTGCTCCTTCCCCCTCTTCTCTCTCCACCGACCCAAAGAGGTGCCTGGAGTTCGCAGCAGTTCTTGCAGACTTGCCTGAATCAAAATGCTTGGCACATCCTTCGCTTGCTCTGTGCTGTTTGCTCTCAAGCTGCCTGTTCTTTCCGGGCTTCAGACCTGGCTTTCATGATTTGCACAGGCACATATCAGAGCAAACATAGCCCTTGCCAGTCTGCAGGTCTGGTTCAGTGGCAGAACCCAAAAGAGAATATTTTCATCCCAGGCTTTCCAACAAATCTCTGAAGCCCTGAAGTGTTTGTGGTTTCTCTCTCTCTCTCGCCTTGCCTTTACCTCTTAAGGCTTCATGTTCTCCCTACCATCCCAACGCGGGGCTGTTCCTCTGTCACCCCGTGGCTCTACTCTTTTGGTGGTCCCTTTTTGCAGAGGGCTGCAGGAGATGCTTTGCATGCAGGGTGAGGATGCTGGCTCCCCAGAGCAGGAGGATTGCTCCTGGGTCGGCACTGGGCTGCTGGGGCTGTCACCTCCGTGGATGCGGGGGGCCGGGGGAAGGTCTGCCCCGGTGGTTTGACAACTCCTGCCAGGAGCCTGCCCAGCCCAGATGGGTTGTTCAGAGGTAGCCATGGGCGAAAATCTAGCAATGGATGGCTGTGACAGTTGTGAGTTTGGAAAGGTGGTTACTCCAATCTTTGGATAACAGTGGCAAGGTGAGGAGGAAGATGGGATGGGCTTTTTAGTTAGAAGGATTGTACCCTGGCTCTAGAGACTTTTGATTTATCTCCTCCCTGGGAAGTGCAGATTTCCAAGCACAGCTCTGCAGTTCTGCCGCTTCCCCGCCGCCTCCCGTGCAATAAAAGCAGAACTGGGTGTCTCTTCATTTGCACAGCTCACCTTTATTTTTTGGCCAAAAAGATAATCTGTTTAATCCTACCATATCCTCCATGAGACGCAGCTTCCTACATCAGTTCTGTGCCCCTGAGGGTAAAGAATTATTCAAGGCATCAAGCCTGACCTGGATTTTGTGTGATGTGATCGCATCCAGAGCATGGAAATCCATGCGATCAAATGGCAAATCTCTGAGCCTTGGCAGATATGCCTCCTGCTCTGCAAAAGCATGTTGCCATGGCTACGTCTCAGTGTGAGCATCTCTCTCCTTATCCCAATGGTGTTTCTTCTGCCAGGGTCGCTGGCTGCGCTCGGAAGCCCATCCTGTCGTGGGCAGTGTTGGGCTGGGGCTCCGCAGGAGCGCGGAGGCAGTGGGTAGCAGGTAGCAAGCAAGCCCCTTGTTTGAATTAGAGGTGGGTGAATTGTTGTCAATGACTCCTTAAATGGAAAAAACGAACCCAGCAAGAGCTTGAAATACCTGTCAAAAATGCCACCTCTGTTTATGACTTGGGAACAGAGAAAGTGAAAAGCAAATAGGAGCTGGTTGTGCTGAGAGCTGGGAAACCTGAGCTCCAGCTCTGCCCTTCCTGACAGGCAGTGATTTGAGCAGCTCTGCGTGCTGCAGTCCCCGGCATCGAAGGGGTGACAGTTACCTGCCACCTGAAGGTAGCTTGTGATTTATAGATGAAAGTCACTGAAACTACATTTTAGGCTGAGTTACACTTGTTCTGAGAGCAGCTCCTGTACCACACAACAGTAGTTGTGGTTTTGTGCAACAAAAGCAAGCCTGATCTGTATACAGGCTATAAAGCAGAAAGGGAGGAAAGCTCCCGAAGTCCTGGTGTGCGTTTGAGGCGGATGTTACTACCAGGGTGCCTAAATTCCCTGACTGAGCATGAAAATCCTGTATAAAGCCATTGGACCCATATCGTGTAGGTCGGGGCTGAAAAGCCCAGGGTGGTTCTTGGCTGGTGATAACGAGAGCCCCCAGTGATGGACTGGGAGGAGGGTGTGGGGCTTCCACTGCCCTGCTGTAAGGCAACTGGAAGCAAGACTCAGCATCCTCGCAGGATGCTTATAGTGCCAGGTTGGTCTATATTCAGTTCCAGGGCTCATATTTTTCCCAGCCATTCCCAATGAATGTGGGTTATCTTGCCTGGGGACATTGGTAGGGAATGAGACAAGTAGGTTCTTTGGCCAAAGGAATCCTGTATAGAGGAAAAATCAGGTTGTCCCAGACCAAATCCTATGAGGTGCATTTTGCACTGGGGCTCGTGTGGGTAAGGTGTGTGCGATCACTAGTGCATATCCAGCTTAACAACGCCTGGATCCTTCTGGCATAGTGGCAGCGCAAGGAGTCCCGCGCTCGTTGTCCCCAGTCAGTGGAGAAGGGGAGGCACTGCCAGAAGGTGAAACATATTAAATGGGCTCAGCTGCCTGGTCCTGTGCCACGTGTACCTCATCTGTGCTGGGTGCCACCAACTGCCTGCATGTTGTAAGACAACAGCTCGCAGTGCTGGGGAAAGCTGAATGTCTTGTGCCCTGCACAGGCTGGAACGTGCCAAGCCTCTGCAGCTTTTCCTGCTCGTGCTGGTACTGTGGCAGGAGAGGAAATGCTTGGATGAGGAATCTGTGTGCTCCAAGCAGCTGCTTTGTGCGTTAACTTCATCCCCCAGGAAGGTGTCTGTAACACTAGTCTGCAGAGTCTGGAGAGCAAGAGGTTGCTCCTCTTCCCTTTCTGCTTTGCTCTCAGCATGAGCAATGATGGAGGCTGCAGTGAAGACGCAGTGATGGCAGTGGAGATGCAATGCTGCCGCAGCTGCAGAGCTCCCATCTCCTCTGCCAGGCTCTCCCGTACCTTGTGTGTGGAACCAAAGAAGCCTTTCAGGTCTGGGGATGACAGTTCCCCAGCATCAAGGGCAAAAGAGATACAGGAGAGAACTTCGGGCAATTGGGATCAATCTGTTTTCCCTCACTCCCCAGATTTTTGGAGTTTCTTCTGAAAGGAGATTGAACGCGTGTGTGTTTTTTTCCTCTTCTGGTTTTAATTGTGTATTCTAATATGAAACTGTAGTACAGGCGCTTATTAAAGTAGCCTTCTGCTGCCAGAGTCACTGCGTTTGATAGAAACCCCAGAAAATCCCCTGAGCCACAACGTGGGAATCCAATTCTTTTCAGTTGATGAGACTGTAAACACATTTCCTTGGATTTGCAAGAACCATAGCAAGAGTTTCAATCATATGAATAAAGCAAAAGAATATCTGATGGGGAATATTCCTGCTTTGCATATTCAAAACTTGCAGCCTTATTCTTAGGCAGCATCTTTTCAAAGGAATGGACCATAAAGAGGCAAAGAAGCATTGCCTGGGGGATTTGGGCAAAGATCCTCCAAAATTAGCACAGTGGGGGGTGTTGTCTTTGTCAAATTTAAATCATCCAACTTAGATACCTAAATTTGGAGTCCAGGCACCTGCTGTGGCCACTAGTGTCTCTACAGACAGCTCTTGCTCCCAGTTTAGTGCCCAGTGACCCTAGGGAACTTCAAAACTTTAGCCTAAAAGAGCTCTGAGTTGGGGTGGGTAGCCTGCCACGTGAATGTCTGTGCAGTGCTAGGCTGTTGTGGGTGACCTTGAAGACAACCATGCCCTTTGTCTGGAGCTGAGCTGAAACCCCAAGTTCTAGTACTTCCCATTTCACTGGCAGTGGGTGCGTTTCCTTCCCATGCAAGTTTGACCTGGCTGCTTCAGTAAGAAGAGAGCTATAAATACGGAGATAAGCTGACCCATGCTGTTTGCTATACTGGATGGGAAATCTCGTAATACCAGATGCCTGATACTAGTTTTTTCTGTCTTTGTACCTGAAAAACAATTGGCAGCAGCTGATTCTGAAAATGAATCCTGTTTTGGTGAAAATGTTCTTGCGTTTCCAAGCTAATTTTCCTGTCTCATTTCTTTACCAGCTGGCCTACAGAGTCCCTGGGTGGCTGGCAGAAAAATGTGGCTTGTTGTACTTTCCTTCTCCATGTCCTTTGGGAATGCTTTTTAAATACAAAACAACAGTTTTCCAGACTTTTAACAGTTTTCTGGGTCAAAGCATATTCCAAAAATGAAGATCTTGTCTCAATTTTTAGAACTTTATGAATACTAATTCAGCTTTTAATTTATCTGCATATTGAAATCTATATGTAATTTGCCAAAAGACAAAATGTTTCCCTTTTCAGTACTGTTGGTAAGTTTTGATAAGAGTTATATTTATTCCATGAAGACGATGAGATCGAGGAGCAGAGAAGGAAGTCTTGCTGTTGGTGTGATAACTCCTTTCCAGATGAAGCCGCTCTTGTATCTTGGTTTGGCACTAAAATGATGACTTCAAGGACTGTTGGTATCTCTTCCCCAGCCCTTTGGTGTACAAACTCGTTAATGTGAAAGAGATTGTACATATGCAAATAGGCAGATGATAAGCAGCTGGCTGGGCCTGTGTTGATCCGCTGGCATTTTGGCTTCTTCCCACTTCCACCAGCTCTGCCCATGCCACTTTTCTGGAATCTGCTTGATCAGAGCATCTTACAAAGCCTTAAATGGAAGATAGTAGCATTTCTGATCTCATTTTCCAGTATTTCAGCTGTGCCATAATCTATTTACCACACAATTTGTGTCACTTTGATAAGCGGCTGCTTCAAGACTGCATTTATTAAAATCAAGAGCAGGGAGAGCTTTCAAGTCTCTCAAGTGTTGTAATAAATGTTTGAAATTAGTCATTACAGTGTTTGCCATGGTTCATATCATAGACTCTATCTAAATGACAAATGATCACAGCTTGGACATGCAGGGTTTTTTTTTTGGTGGTACGTTCGCAGCGGGATGGAGATGACGTTGGACTAGCCCAGCCAGAAACAGTGCAAGTCGGAGCAGGGCTGGGAAGGGAGGAGTGGAGAAGAGGGAAGGTTGAAACCTTATCAGAGTCTCAGGGCAATGGTTTTGAGCAGAGAAGTGCTGGCTCAGCTCTTACTTTCCTGGGTGAAAATGAAATAAATCTGACAAACAGCCAAAAGCCCAAAGAAGAAGCTGCGCACTTTTTGCAGCGTGGAGCAATTTGTTGTTACCGTGTCTGGATTATGCAAAGTTTTGCTCTTCCGCCATCAAACAGCTCCAGTACAAGAAATTCGTGTTGTTGCTCTGTTACAGATGGCTTCCTCATGTGTGCTTGCCTGGCCATAGTTTTTTGCTGATGTGATTGTTTAAGAAGAAAAAAAAATGCCAAAGAACCAAAAAAAACCCCCAAAATCAAACATAGACCCCCCCTTTGCTAAATACAGTTATATGTATGTGTGCACGTATATACACATAGATGTATTAAACACATACGGCATAGAAAAGAGACAATTATTAAGACAAATATTCTGTCTCAATTCATTTTGTTCTTCATTTTCCCATCAGGAATGTAATAGCTAAATTTATAGTGTTGAGCCTGGGCTATAAATTCCATTATTTTCAGTGACTATATCAATTACATCCCTTGAAAGGGACCCCAAGGCAAGGGGAGGAAATTGGAGACAAAATCTTCAGAAGGGAGGATGCAGGAGGTGGAGGGGAAAAGCATTCCCTCCAGTTTTTTCTTCTTACTTGTTACCAATAACCAGCACCTTATCCCTGCACAGAAGTCTCCTTAGTTTCTTGGTGTTCCGGCTGGCGTCCAGCCCAGCACCCAAAGCAACTGAGATCACGAGCGTGTCCCTGCGAAAATAATTGCGGTGCTACACGCACAGGTGCCGACTCACAAGGGGAGCAGGAGACGGTCTTGTCTGAATATAAACGGTATTTATTTTGAAAAAGTTCCATTATTGGAAAAGAAAACAATGTATCTTTTTTGAAAAGAAACTGGAATGAATGAACTGCTCATGTCCTATCCTTGAGCTGAAAATGATTTTTTTTTTTTTTTTAAGGCTTTTTGCATTGGGAAAACCTTGAAAAGGGGAAAGTATGATATCAAAGAGTAGTGTGCTGAGATGAGAAGTTGTTTCTCTGGTGATTCCTGTGACTTTTTTAAGGGTTTTACTACTTCTCCTTCTCTCTTAGTGGAAATGATTGGATAATGTTGGCTGCAGGTGGCTGAGCGCTTATAGTTTGCGTGGACGTGGCTGCTGAGAATGCTGTGTTTGCTACGGGATTGGGTTTTTTCGGTGCCCCTCACCATGTTGCAGAGCCAGGCTATGAAAGGCAGCTCAGATATTGAGGGAACACTAAAGCAGGAGCCTGTCCTTGTTACTACGAAGGGAAAGGATCCCGTGCCAGGTGTTGAAGAGCTGGAAGGTGCTGCACTTCTAAAATGGGTGAAAACTTTGTCCCAGATGCGTGCCAAACTCTAACACATTAATGTTTCAGAAAAAAAACATTGTTAATATTTCCAAATGGCACAGGCTGCTGAGCTTGCCTGTAACGGCACAAGACAGCTGCGCAGAGCCTGTCTGCGTAATTATTTCAGGTCCCTTCTGCACTGGAGCTGTATTTCTCTTTATGCCCATGTTATGCAGCATCGTACTTAGCTTGAATAGCTCCTCTTCTTCACCCAAACGTTTACACCCTCAGTGCGTTTAGTAGCAGTTTCTTCTGTCCTCAGCCTTCGCTTTAGCTGGTTGCACAACTTTAAAGTGTTTGAATCGCCCATTGTAGGATGGCCCTTCTGCTCCCCCCAGCCACCTTTGTAGCCTGTGTCTCTTCTAGCTCAAGGTTGATGTGACTTTCTTGGACATAAGTGATGAGAGCTGCCAGACATCCCTGCTTCTACTGGAAATGCTATGCCTGATGACTCCAGGCATCATACTGGTCTTCCAAGTGATGAACTTCCCAGTTAGCAACAGAAATTTTCGTTTATCCCCCAGTGCGTCATCTCTGTGTCTGGTTTTGACCCTGGGGGAGGGGAGGACAAGTGACAGGAGGAGAGGGAGATTGTATCCCTTGGAGACAGGAGGCTCTGGAACGGGTAGCACAGTCTAGAGCTGGGAAGGGTGCAGGGAGTGAAGGGAAGTGACCTTTACTGAGGTGTGAGATGAGATCAAGGAGAACATTGCTAGCAACCACAGCCCATCAAATCCTGCCCCAACACCTCTGGGCAGCAGGGCTGGAGCCTACCTCTTCTGACGAGAAGAAAGATCAGAAGAAAAGGTCAGAAAGGATCATGGAGTCCAACCACTAACCTAACATTGCCAAGTCCACCACAAAACCATGTCCCTAAGCACCACATCTAGATATCTTTTAAATACCTCCAGGGAACGGCAACTCCACCACTTCTGTGGGCGGCCTGTTCCAATGC
>Ga0181612_128421_pt1 | contig 12429 bp, 6 predicted proteins | sample HoacroProtozoa21_FD_119630 | JGI IMG/M metagenome (GOLD analysis project Ga0181612, IMG submission 119630) | Hoatzin crop microbial communities from Cojedes, Venezuel. Combined Assembly of Gp0051906, Gp0051904, Gp0051908 | reverse complement strand
TTTCCTGTGTTTGTCCTAATTCTCTGCTCTCTCATCCTAGGAATAGCCTCCATAGGTTTGGCCGCCGCTTATTATAGCGCAGGTAATGGCCTATCTTTTTTTGAAGAATTGTTTATTTGCTGTTGATCGGTTTCTCGTGCTGATGGCTCCTCTCTGCAGCTCCCGGCTGGCCTCACAGAGGCTGTGTAGGTACTTACCACGCTTTGGGGCCTGAACATTAAAATCCAATAATAATCGTTGCCCGTGTGTGACGTACTGTGCTTTAATGCTCTATTTCTTACTCAGCCTCCCTTTCCATTTGCAAGAGTATTTTTAATCATGATGTTTAGTACTTTGGCATTTTGTACTTTCAGTGTGTTTTATAAATGTGATTAGCTGGTCCTCACAGCTCTCCTGGGAAGACACAGAGTGATTGTTTGCCACCGTAATGAAATGATTACCTTGCCTTTGATGGAAGTGCTCTGCTTCTCTGGAAGCTGTTAAATCATCACTAGCAGAGATTACTCTTATAAACCCCTTTAGAGAGCAGACAGCTGCTGCTGCTTCCTGCCCGCTGCAACAGAGCTGGCTGCACCAAATGCCAGCCATCCTTCTGTCGCTGGAATTTATCCTGCAGGCTGTCTGGTGATTCTCTTGCTGCATCTTCTTAACATGAAATTTTAAAAGTTAATAGTGTGTAGGAATATGCTACCAATATAATTAACGTATTTTTATTTTAAGGGCAAAGTCCAGTGAAAGCTGCCTGAGACACCAGCTATATCAGCCTTTTTTCTTAAGACATTGCAACAAAGTTTTCTGAAATGATACTGAGCACTGTTCTGCTCTGCCCTCAGTAACAGCCTGAGCAAGCAAATTGCTTAGGCTGCTAGATGTAAACATCTCCAGGAGACAAAATGCAAGTGTTTGTTTGCCAAGAGGGCCAACTGCTTCCTTTTGTGAAGAAGCGTGATGGCTGCGGTGATTTCTGTTGTCGCTTACCCCTGTCCTCTGCAGCACAGATACTTGGTGGTTGACAGCAGGTTGAGAGTTTTGTGAATGCCTTTGCTCTTAGAGAAGAGAAAGATGTGTAGTGACGTTACAACCTTGCCAATAACGCATACACTTACAATCCTGCATGGTTTGGAGCCTGGTGTGCATGGAGTCTTTGAAAAATATGTGAAGAGTTTCTGTGGTTTTATGCTGGGAAGGAGCTGTAAAATAGCTTGCATTACAACTAAAGGCGAAAGTGTTGCATCGGAGAAACCTTTTTTCCTTTTGTTGCCTTTAAAGGGAGCGTGTTGCTTTTAAAACTGTTTGATTACTGAAGAAGGAAAAAACGCCTAACTTTGTGGATTTTTTGCATTGTTCAGACAGCTTGGCATGGAAGCTCTTCTATATGGCCGGGTGTTTCTTTGTGGCAGCTCAGAATCTGGAGCAGTGGGAGGTAAGATGCTGAACTCGGGAAATGAGGTCGTGCTGGCTTAGAAGCAGTCGGCAGATGTGAATTCCAGCAGCCCCACGCACTTGCTCGGTCGCAACAGACAGGTTAGGCTGCTGGCTTTGGGGAAACCCTGCGGGGTTGGTAGACTACGACTAGAATTAGGGCAGTAATTCTTTCACTACACAAGCATGAATATGTGAAGCTAAACATAAGAGTGTTTTTTAAGGGGAGGCTTACCCCAGACTGTTCTGTGGCCTTTCTTCCTTGTATGTATAAGAGGGAGAAAGAATAGCACGTCCAGCTGCTGCAACATGATTTCTTACTTACCGTCCCAGCTAATGACGGAATGACCATTAAATAGGGTAGCTCTCACCTTCCAGGCTACTTGGCCATTTCCCACTGGGAAGGGAGTGCTGTTTTTATAATCCTGTGGGCGTTGGTTTGCTGGGAGTCGGACTGAGAGCAATAACCCGTTATGTAGGTGTGTCACCTTGTGACGTAAGAGACATCCTCTTTTCATCAACTCTCAAGGGTATTTTAAGTCTGGTGTAAGCCTGGCCTGTATAGCCCAACACTGGAATTTTGGTGGAGTTAGTGACTGTGTTAGTGAAACGTGTAACGAGAACTTACGTTCACTGCAGGCCAAATGCATACACCAAAAGTGAAAATTGCAGGAGCTCCAAGTTAGTGTTCAAATCTGATTCCAGGCAAAGTTTTTATTACATAAGGAATGTGGCAAGAGAGGGAGTGAAATCAGCTTTGACTTCCTTCTGGAAGTAACACGGGAGACGTGGTAGAGTCTCTGTTAAAGCCAAGAGCAAGTTTGTGATTTTCAGTCTAATAATAGAGGAATGTCTTTAAAATAGCTGTGTATTTTTCTGTGTTACCCAGATTATTTTCCCATTTTCCCAAAGTAACTATTTTACTTTGAAGCATAGCTACTGATGGTGCTTTTAAGAAAATCTTGATTTTTATTTTTCAATTTTACAGGAAGCTGTATTTGATAAGAACAAGGGAACAGTCTGCCTAAAAACATTCAATCTTTACAAAAAAATACTGACCTTCTCAAAAGGAGGCAATGAACAAGGTGAGAAAGCAGTGTCTGTTAGTGAGTGTGAGTGAGCAGACGGAAGAAATGCATGCATACCCATTTAATAAACCTCTCTGGAGTTCCGTGCTCAGATTAGTCACATCTGCTTTCAGATGTGCTTTGTTCCCAAGCAGCAGATGCAATAATCTGCCTCTCAGGACCCAAATGCTTTTTCAGGTCAGGGAGCTGAATGCATCTGCTTAGTTGTTTTCATCCAAGATAGCTAGGTGTACGTGGTTTTTTCCATTATAGTCCTAGCTGTTCCTTTGGGATGTTAACGGTTTGTATTGCCCTTGGCTAGCCTGCTTTGCGGGTGGGACTGGTGAAAAACTTGAATTTTGGATCCAGGAGTGGAGATTTCTGTAATCTAATCTGGTTTTGGTGGCAGGCAAATCTTTAGATATGATACACAAGCAGGCATGTTGTATCCTGCAGATATATAATATGCATTTAAACCAGCGTATTCTGTAGTTGAAGTATGGTACGTGACTTGGCTCAGTCACTGCGAGGCAGGAGCTCCATCACAAACTGAAGTAGGATCCTCTTTAATGTCAGAATTTTTATTCTGCTTGCTAGTCAAAATCAAACCAACTCTCAGTGTGCTTAGAAAACTGAAAAAATTTGGAATGCCCTTTGGCTGAATTGGTTTTTAAACAGCTCGTTTTGGAGATGGAAGATAAGAGATGTGGAGAGAAGGACTTTTAATGTTTCTGATCTTTTCTTTAGGTTATGTTTGTATGTTGAGAAGCTGAGCACATCTCTTCCCGAGAGGTTATTTGGTAATATGTTTCAAGTACCATTAGCGTGGGGATGCAGAGATCAGCAGATGCTTGGAATAGTGAAATCTTTCAGTGTTTGTTCCTTCTCAGTAACCTTAACACCTGTTTACCTGCTCTGTACAGATAAGTAGTTAAAACTGTCACTAAAGTGGGAAACACAAGTAATAAACGAGTGGTGCTCAGTTCCTGGGAGGCAGTGTATCTTGTTCCTCAGGGTCTGTACCGCTAATAGGGGTGTGGTAAGATCTCCTCGGTTGTTTTGCCTGTTCAGCTCAGCGACTGTTTGCTCTTGCAGGAAGGAGTGCCTGGGTTGTACGGGATCAGAGCAATAGTACTCACAAGCAGAGAGCCCCGGGCCTGGCAGTCACTAGCGGCAGTGCCGAGAGCTTGCTGTAACGCTAACAGACTGCTTTGCTTTCCACGTCTGTTCACAGTAGTGGCTCTGCTCAATGAGATCCGAGACGTGAACGTGGAGGGGGAGACGGTGCGGTATTTCGGGAAGGGTTACCTGGTCGTGCTGCGATTCGTCACTGGATTTTCACACCCGCTGACTCAGAATGCAGTGTTGGGCTGTAGAAGGTGCAGTGTGGACGTTTTTTAATTGGAATGTATGAGGTGGGAAATACCAATCACATGGGTCAGTAATTGCCAACTATTGAGACTCATCTTAGCTCCATTTTCATACTTGCTGATATGACCTTGTGTTATTCAGTTTAACTTTTTTAAACCCTTAAATATCTGCAACTGAAAGCGTTAGGGCATCTCTCATTAGAGTACTCATTGTATTTAGATACCCAAGATCCCTTTAGTGCTGCCTGTCTGCTGTAGTTACCTTCGCTAGCTCAGCGGTGCAGTGGCAGAGGGGTTTCATTTTATTTTGCAAACATTCAGCGTATTTATCAGTTAACAGCAGATTTGTTTTAAGCATCGATCATAAGGAATCTTGCAGCGGGGACTGTGGGAAAAGGATTGATTTGTTCTGATGTGGAATTGATGGCTTGGCTTGATACGCCTGCATGAGTGAGATGCTGTCGGGGATACTCTGTGCCGTGTGTTGACTGGCTCTTCAGACAGGTCTCTAGAATTAGTGAGCCTGTTCTTGTCTTGTCAACACCACAGTTCCGCTGACTCTTACCTTGTTTTTTCCTTTCCAGTGATGTGGAAGCAGTTGCCAAACTCATTACAAGTTTTCTGGAACTGGACAGAGTAGAGAGCCAAGAAGATCTTTCTCAGAGCAGCGAAACAGAGGCTAGTGATGCAGATGAACCACAGGATAAATATTAATAGTCATCATGAGCTGAAGAAAGCAGAGGCTTTCCAACATCTGGAAAACTGATTGTTCTTCAGAAAAAGAAATCCCTCACAGCCTTGACCTGGGCATTTCTCTACACGTGCATTTACAAAGGGAGGAATCTGTCCTAGGGCACCTTTTTTAGTGCTAAACGGCTTCAGGACCCATACTCCCAGTATTGCCGTTGTCATGTCCAAAGCAAATTGTTTTATTTGCTCCCTTGCCTTAGTTCCTGCATGTGGACACTGCTGGCTTTTGAACTTTGTCAGCTCATCAAACTTGTTAGATATTTATTAATGAATTGGTTTGAAATCAGTTATTGCTTGCCCATTAATGAAGTGGAGATACGGATGTGAACTTCCACTTACTGCAAACATCTGCTGCAGGTACAGTATGTGAAATGCAGAAGAGCTGAACTTGTAACTCGTAACACAGTGCTTTGAGGTTTTTCTTGAAATGTTGTAAATGACTGAATATATTGCTAAATTGTTTTGAAGCAGCTTAATATATGCGATTAGGATAGTGGCGCTTTTTTATTCTCTACTACTGACTTTTCATTAGGTACCAGTGGAAATTAAAGTTTGAATGACTGTCTTGGAATTAGACACATCAGGTTGATCAACTTGCTACATTGTCTTGCTTCTCTTGGACTTGCCAAGGAGCCATAAATAGTAAGCAAGAAAATGATCATGTTGATGATTCAGCATCTTTGGGATGTTCTAGCTTAATCCTATTCTGCTTAACTTCTGGGCGTAGACTACCCCAAGATAGAATAGCATTTTTCTAGATCTCAACGTTTACTATTTTAACTGTGTATTTAGAAAGGAAGAGAAAACTGGTGTCACACAACATGGTAGCCTAGATTTGTTTAGTATTTCCTCACTTGAAATGATACCGAAGTGCTAAATAATAATTTTATTTTTAAGATAGCTGGGATAGATCCAATGTTTGACTTGCACCCGTGTTTTACTCCAAGGTGTATGAAAGCTACCTCTGTTAGTCAACAAGTTCTGTCTAGAACTAAAACTTTGTCGTGCCTGTATCAACATGTTAGTCCAAGAAAAATGTTGTAAAGAGCTGAAAGTTCCTTCAACATGCTAAAAGTGCTTGTATTAAAGCTCACTAGGTTTTACGTAGGAATTGTGTGGTGTTAAGACCTGCATTAGAAAATACTTGCACAGTTAACGTCTAGGAGATCTGAACAGGGTACCAGGTGACTGTGGTCTGCGCTCACATTTGGCCAGCAGCAAATGTCTTCTGGCAGCAGTTTCTTCAGGACTTGAAAGAACCTGTGTTCTTGTTTCAAAACACTCTACCTCTACAGAAGAGAAAGCCAGGAACGGATGCCAGCAGAAGCTGCATCCTGTTGTGAGTTCCAGCTATATCTGAAATTAGGCACCTGCTTATCTGACCACAGCGCAGGCTGTACCAGGATTTCACTTCATTAGGACCTGGTACGTGAGCTGTGAGACAGCGAGGCTCCTGCTGTCGGTTTGGGAGGGTGCTCCAGCTCTAACAGGGAGATAGCTGTCGGTGCAGCTGGACTGCAGCACAGAAGTGCATCTGTTTCTGTTAAGAAAAGAAACTTGTGATCACATCAGGTACCAAAGCAGACCTCTGCCAGTAGGCATGTGTGTGAAGTCTTCTGAGCTGGTGGGATAGTTGTGTGGCTTTCAGTCTCCACCCCACATCGCTGGGTTTGGGAAGTTCCTGGCTATCAATGTGGGAAAATTAGGTTGCAGGCAATTAGCTAAATTTGATCTTTATTCTGAAGCACAGCTGTAAGCTAAATAATTATCAAGCCTGTTGAAAAAAAACAAATACTGCAGGATGTAACACTATGGAAAGATCTTCATTTAAATCCACTCTAATATATATGCTAGGTAATGCTCATGTTGGGGAAAGGAGAGTGAGATTGGGAATTTGGAGAAGGCTGTTTGTTTTCTGGTGTGTCCCCCCCCCACGTAAAATGAGATTGTCAAGTGTTCTGAGGACTGCCAGTAAGAAATACTGAAGAAATTAGTGTATTTAATGGTATAATGTAAGCAAAAGAGCTCAACCTGCAGGTAATTGCTGCTTTGTAGCAGGGATATTCCGAGGGAGTACGCGACGTGGATGTGCATTGCACTGAATATTCTGAGCCCACAGATTTGACCATGGATGAAACAGACCAACCTGCCTGCTTTTAATCTTAGCTATATTTGGTTTCTTCTGTCTTTCCATGAGAGGTCACACACCATGGAAGATACAAACCACGCTGTGGTTTTCCAGTTAAAAATCAGCTTGAGAAAGGTAGGTCTCTTGATCTAACCCTGCGCTGCATCCTGTGCCCTGCATCTGCTGAGCTCTTTTGTGCGTCTAGCTTGCTGCACGCTGTTGGTGTTGGTAATGTATATAGTTATGGAGTATGCAATATCATTGTGCAAAGCCTGAAACAAAGGAAGGGAAACTCAGAATCCCTAGAAAGGGGAATGACCTTTAGGAAGATAGAACATAGCTTGAAATACGTTCTGCGGATTAAGTTGCATTTTGAGTTGATGTCCAATGATCGTCTCTTCAATGATGTTCTGCACCGTCCCCCTCACCCCTCGGTTTCCTACTGGTGGTAGGCTGGAGAGGACTGACTGCTGTGTGTGTAGGAGGAGCGTTGTGACTCCTCAGCCTTTTGATGAGCTGCTGCAATCCTCTCTGGTACCGTGCCCTTGCGCATTTGGCAGCTCTATCACCACAGGAACTAGTCAAGTCTCAGATGAGAACCTGAGTTCCGTACATGGAGCTGATGTGAAGGGGGACTGAGTAACTTCTCCGGATGTGGTGGGTGCTGCCCGCAGGCCATGCATTGGGCACTGCTGGCTGGTGCACACAGCTGGGGGCTTGTTGTCTCACGTTGGAAAATTAACTTGCAAACTGCTGTTGACATGGATCTGGTTATGGCAGCGTCTGTGGGCTCCTTGGCAGCGGGATGCAGCTCGGAGGATGTGTTTAGAGCAGCAGGTGCTAGCTCAGGGCGGGTTCTGCTCTTCTCTTTCCATTAGTCCTTTCTCCGATCCTCTTTTTCTTGCCACTTTTCACCATTTTGCTGAAGGTTTTGGATGGTTTTCCTCGCTTCTCTTGGGCCGAGCACAGTGACAGGGCCAGCACACGTAGCCTCGTGTGCCCTGTGTCAAGTGGCTTGTACTAAGAGGCATGGCGTGAAAGACTCGGTTCGGAGATCAGGTACTCCCAGGGGAGTATTACAGATGCATTTGTTCAGGTTTTTGCATCTCGGGCTGTCTAGTAACTTGAGACTAGACAGCTGTAGTTTGACTTACAAATGATTTGAAAACCTGCATAAAAGCTCTTGAGTTAGAGGCACCCCCTGCTCCGTAAAGCCAACGCTCTCTAGTACGTCCTTTAACAGAACCGTGTCGGAAGGGCCACTGGGGAGATCCTTCAGCTGCCACTGGAGCCACGTATGTGAAGTTACTTGTGTGAGGTTGGATGGGATCGTGGCCTCAGCTGTCGCACTGAACGAGAGCCACCCTGCACGTTGTACAGAGGGAGAAAGCTGCGTAATCGAAGATGTAATCTAACACTGCTATTTCACAAAATGAGATATTCCAGTAACTAGGATCCATTGTGCAAGTCTCAAAGAAAATCCCCGTATTTCTACTGTATAGCTGAGACAGTGACTCCTGTGCTGTATTTATGAAGTTACACAGATAAGAAAAACTAAGCTGGCTTACACAGGAAATGGAGTGCTAGTTCTGACACTGAAGTAGGTTACCGAGAGGCAAAAATACTTCTGGAGAATGTTTAGAAATTGCTTTTCTACTTTAAAATTGCAAGTAGAATTTCAGCAAGGCCTTGTATATTGTCTTTTTTTTTAAAAAGTCCATTGATAAAGTCAACTTTGATAACTTGTTTTGTGTCATTGTAGTCTTTTTTATTGGCTTTAATTAAAATGTATTAAAATACTACTGGCTGTCTGAATTGCCACTTGACAAGAGACTGACTGAAGGAGTTAATGGGGGGAGGACAGGGCAGAGGAAGCCCAAATACCTGGCTCCTTACTGACCCTGCTTTCGTTCTTTTCCTGCACTCCAGCTTTCCATTTCATACTGGCTGACAGAACCAACTCTCCATTCGCCCCCCTTTAAACCAAACCAACATGCAAAACAAAGGCAAGCTTCTATAAACTTTTTGAGTATCAAAGGATTTATTAAAGTAAAATAAATTAAGATCTTGTTTAGCTCATGGTATGTGACTTTTGTAATTAAGGTATACATAGCAATTGATTCTTTACAGGCAAAAATCAAACATGCGGGCCTAACTCCTGTAGCTCGCATGAAGTCTGTTAGAATTGTCCTACGCTGTACTTCTTGTACTTCCTGTATCTAGAGCTGTAATCTTTATAATAAATTGTTCCAAGAAAACTTCAATACCTGTGCTTCCAAAATAAGATTTCTGAGAAAGCAATGAATGAAGCAAACAAGAATATTCATGGTAGTGTACTTAATTACCAGACTTTTGAATTATTTTCCCTTGTGATTATCTTAATGCTCCATTTAAATCCACAAAATATATTGCTATACATTGTTAAAAGTTCAACATCAAAGCAGAGTAAAACTTAGCATTTTTCCCTCCTATTCAGTAGACTTGAGTCATGCTTCAACTTTGGACGAACCTGCAGTCTGAGTCGGGTTTTACATAGCTAAGTAGATGCTTTAAAGTGACTGGGATGGTGCTTTCCTGGGGGGATGAAACTGCTTAGCTTAGATGAAGCCCTAGCAAAAAGTCAAGAAGCCCAATACGTTAAGGCAGTTTTCCCTCAAAGTCCAAAAGCCACCTTTGCTCTTGGCACTCAGCTCCTTCTCTGAAGTTCCCCTGCTCCGTGCTGCGGTGGTTCGCGTTCTCCCACGCATCTGCTGTAACCCAGCCAGCATCTCGACAGCAGTTCCTTGTTCTGACATGAGCAAAAAGCCGGGTGTTAATTCCTGATCTCCAGCTAATCAAAGCTGGATTTAAGACCAAAGGTTTTATGTATTTCAAAGACTGAAAAAGTCCAAAACAGTATCTGGAACACATCAGCTGCTGTGTGCTGTGAAAGCACTCGTCAGGATGGAATGGTAGGACACACCTCTCAATGTACCCGAAAGAGGAATGAGTCACAGTACAGCCCAAAAGCACCTCAAGCGTGTCTGAAGTACCCTAAAGCTGTCATCTTACGGAAATTGGCAAGGGAGGACAGGTTGGCTACTGACTGGAGTAGAACTTGTGGAACTTTTCCAAGTCATTGTTTTGTATGAAAGTCTATTACTACAAATACCAAACTTGGAAGAAAGAGTTTTTTTTCTCCTGCCTTGTAATACAGCTGAGTTGTGACTCACTCCTGCCTTCTGTTACTCAAGGGGAGCAAATCTGACTTAAGAGGGCAGGTGATTTAAGGCTTAGTAATGTGTTAGGACAGGAAAATTGAAATGGAGTTGAAACCTATTAGCTAATAAATTCCTTTATGCCTTCAGGTCACTTTTATTTAAGAACAGTTGTTGCTTCAGCTCTCAAGATGGCAAACTTCATGACTAGTTGCAGATTTCCACTAGCCACGTTTTCCCATAGAATAAGACAGCCTAATTGAAATGCCCCTAATTTTGTGCTTTTATTGCTTTATCTAAATCATCCACCACTTGCTGCAGCTTCTGTAGGCTGGGGTGGACGTTTTCCTCCATCCACTCCTCTACAGTACACTCGTGGAAAACTTGCTCCATGGCTGCCTGGAGGTCCTGCACCACAGCATTCCACTTGGCGAGAAGACTATGCAGAAATCAGAAGGAAGAAACAATCACATTTGCAGCTGAGCTCTGCCTCAGGGGAAGGTGAGCTCACTGGGCCTTAAAACGACTTTACAGGAAAAGAAGAGTTTATTACAAGAGCTCAAAGGACTTGATTTTGCGCAGATGGCAAAGGCTGATGCTGTTTGTGTTTAAGTACCATTAATCTTGGCACTTTTCTTATGCAATGACTTTTAAAGTATCAAAATGTCAGCTCAAAAAAACCACTACATGCATTTTAAGTGTAACTGAAACCCACTGCGAGACCTGTTGGGAATTTAATTCTGGTTTTTGTCAGGAAGTGTAGATGCAGTTGGATATTCACCTCATCCCAGCAGAAAAAGTAGAAATTAGCCATTTAGCATGAACCAGCATCCTCTTCAGGACAAGCTCTGAAAAGAACACCCAGGGAGCGGGCGAAAGGGGTCTGGTTTTATTCCAGGGCCTGCCTGGAACCTGGCCCCGGGGAGCTCCGACCCGAGGCTAACAGCTGCCGTAAGATGCAGCAGGTCTACAGCGGAGTAACTCCATATAGAAGGAAGAGTTTTCTGGAGACCAATTTTCTGCTTGTATTCAAAGAACTTGAACAGAAGGCAGACAAAGATAAACATGCTTTTCTGTTTAAAACCGTACTATGAATAATTCATATTGTTTGATTTCCACTGACGCTTCTGAAATAATTTTAGAAAGAGGCAAGGACTCAAAACTGTATGTACTCGAGTGCCCCAAACACGACAGACTCTATTTCCCTGCAATGCAAACTAAGTGGTGTTACCTGAGTGCATCTGGCTGGAAGTGATGCACGATTATAGGATGAAGAATCTTCCTTTTTCTGTGGTAGGGGCTGAACCAGCCTGTGACATATCTGAAAATGAATGTTAGCACGAGCAGTTTTTGAAACAGCAGTGACATGTGTGGTTGTAGGCTGACAGGGAGGCGATAGGGCTTCAGCTGAGCTTCTCCTGCACAAATAGACAACGCTTAAGGAGTAAGTAAATTTAAGTCTACCTATCTTTGGAACTAACTTGTAGAAGACTGTTCTTGGCAAATGAGAATAACTGATCATCTGTTGCGATTTAAATTTCATTTCAAGCTCCTTTTCTTTTAGTAACCATCCCATTAAACAAATCCATTTTAACTTTAAATAGCAGAAAGATTTAATTCAGGCAAGAACTTGATTCTTGAAATAAGGCAGTTCATAGTGTTTATTACGAATTCTGCTGAAATACTTTAAATTTGCAGCTAAGTATTAGATTCTGCTGAGGTGTCAACATACAGGGATGCGATGCCTGGAATGCGGAGCTTGACGTTTAAATCGCTCTGCTGGAGCGGTGCCCCATTTTGAGCTGACACAGCTCCCGCGCTCCTGCAGACAGCCCGAGGATCAACGCAAACCTCATTACCTGTTCCTTTCAAGAAGTTCATCCACTGATGACTTGAGGTAGAAACTAACTTGCGTCACAAGCGTAAGGATATTGCTCCCGGGAAAGGTCCCCAGACTCGTGCTGTCCAAAGAGGGTCCGTTAGCTTCTGAACTTACCACGCAGTGAGAAACATCGGGATCCCACAGCTGGAATTTTACCTCATGAAAGTATCGGTTTCCAGGTTGGACATTCCCAGGAGCTTTTCCACATTTTCTTTAATCTTTTCAGAATAGCCACCTGGCAGAAGACAGTGGAAGTAAGTCAAAGTTCATAAAAGAGGGTTTTCCTGGAGTACTCTGCATTGGCTTACTAGTTCTGGGATGAAGATTTTTTTAAAAGGTGAAATGGAAATAGAAGGAGGAAAAAAACTCGGGGGTGGCAGGAGTACATTGTCCTTCACACGATTGTCTTGTGCTAGGTAAAGCACTTCGTAGCTATGGGCTTTCCATTCAGCGTGCTGAGTACTTTTAGCGCCTTAGTTAAAAACAAGTAGGTTGTGGGGTTTTTATTTTGAAAATACGAAAAGCAGAAAGACAAAAAGAAAAATTCTGTTGCCAAATGCCTGTAAAGAAACCAGAAACTACAGGAAGAACAGTGTACTTCCCAGTTGATCAG
>Ga0181612_120913_pt1 | contig 12429 bp, 8 predicted proteins | sample HoacroProtozoa21_FD_119630 | JGI IMG/M metagenome (GOLD analysis project Ga0181612, IMG submission 119630) | Hoatzin crop microbial communities from Cojedes, Venezuel. Combined Assembly of Gp0051906, Gp0051904, Gp0051908 | reverse complement strand
TGGTTGACAACAATTCCATAGATAAGTCTCTACATATATGCAGGGAATTTTCAGAAAAGGCTTCTACTTCAGATTTCAATGTAAAGGTGACTGTAGAAACAATGCCAGGCGCACCAGCTGCACGCAACCAAGGAGTAAGATTGTCAACGGGAAATTACATCTCATTTTTTGATTCAGATGACGAGATGTCTGATGACTTTATTTCCTCAATGGTTTCTGCCTTTGAATTATCACCAAGCAGTGATTTGGCTATATGCCGTACAAGAATGATATTTGAGAATGGCGATTCTATGGTCAGAACTTTTTGGAAAAACGCAACAGCTGCAGACCAGATAATAGCAGGCATTGTCAACACCCAATCTTTTGTGGTTAGCAAAAAACTGTTGGAGGACATCAATTGCTGGAATGAAAGCGTGCCTGTTTGGAATGATTATGAGATAGGCGTACGGTTATTGCTGAATTCCAAATCCACCTTGTGGATAGACAAAACATTCAATAAGATTTATATCCATTCAGACAGCATTACATCTGATTCATTCGAATCAACTTATAAGGGTATTTTACGTTCCCTTGAGGCTGTTAATGATGATATTTCGGATTATTATGATAAGTATAGGACGGCAAACAAACGAAGCAAGTCGGTTTGCCTTAATTCCTTGTATTTGAGGTATAACCTTCTTGCTGGTTGGCTGAAGAAAGAGAATGCTGAACAAGCGGTGAAGGAAGTTGCTGCTGCGAGTGAAACTTTAGATGTACCAAAGAGCACACGTTTCTTTGGAAACATAATCAGAACATTGACCGGTTTGGGATGCCGAGGAACTTGGCGATTGGCGAAAATCTTCAGTCGATTATAAAGACCTGATAAAATGATTGCAGATTATCATCAATCAAAATTTATTCCAGAAATCCAAGTATTGTTTTGCCACCTTGATATGATTGTGGTGTTTATGTATATATTCGATGCTTTGCTTAGACAGGTCTTGGATTCTATTTCTGTTGTTAACCAACCATTCAAGTTTGTTGAAAACATCTTCTTCGTTAGGGAGTACGTTGATTATCGGTCTTAGTTCTGTTTCTTTTAATATATTGTAATTTTCGTTTTCGCCACCACCTACAACCACAAGGCCTTTTGCCATGGCAAGCAGCGCGTTCATAGCCGGTGTGTAAGAGTAAAGTTGGTCGAGAATCACATCGCTTCCGTTCATCATGCTTTCGTATTTCTCGTATGGCACAGATTCAGCAATGACCATTTCGCACTGGTCGGGATATTTGTTTTTCACTCTATGCAAAGCCCTTAGCATTATGTCAGTTCCTTTGTAGGCAGATCTTAGTTTTTGTACTCCAATAAAGAATCTGACATCATCATGTTCTTTATGTTCTATAGGCAGAATTTTTCCTGTGTTTATTGGGAAAGGAATATAAGTCAGTTTATCATTGAAATATGGACGATAACATGCGTCGTATTCATAGAGGCCAGAGATTATGCCGTCGCAGTCTTCGGCTATGTATTTGTTGAGTTTGCCTTTTTCTCCCTCATACCAGTCTCTGATGAATTCATCATTGTCTTTGTTTTTCCTTAGTTTATCACCTATATTAAAGTCAGAATATCTGAAAGTCTTTCGGTCAAGTCCAGCTTTCACCCAATAGTAATCCATTCCGAAGGCACCCATGAATACCTTGCTGTTGTTTCTTCTCAGATAATCATAGAACCTATATATTTTGTCTGCCTTCAGCTGGAGAAAGACGGGGTTGATGAGTTGCACAACGTCATACCCCTTGAATTTTCTGAAATTATATAATAATTTTCCCAGGAAAATTGCGGTGTCGATTTTGCCAGTAGATTTTCTTTTGATATCAATGTCTCTCTTGTAATTTTTCCAATTGTCGCCATCCGATGCCACTACGACATCATGCCCCAATGTCTTCAGACCTTCAGCCAGGGTCCAATGCACATTGCTGTAATCACCAATCAAAAGAATCCTCATAGACACTTCATTAAAGAAAAGAAAGGTATCTGCAAACATTTGTTTGCAGATACCAATTGCTGTAATTATTTAAGTTTAGCTTTTATTATGTTGACTGAGAATGGCAACACATCAAATGTCAATTTGTTGTTGTCTGCTCTTACATCACCCATTGCAGGAACAATATTGTACGGATTTTCAATTGTGTTTTCGTCCGTCCCCTTAGCAGATGACAACCTTTCCATTGTGGCATTTTCAACTGCGGCGTTCTTCAGGTTGATCGTACCCTTTGTAGAAGCAGCACCTACGTTGACGACTTTCACATATAATGTGTTGTCGTTTTCGTCAAGTGTTGATGTGGCATACACTCCTTCCATCATGGCGTTCTTGGTTTTTGCAGCCATCACCTCTTTGTCATTGATGAAGCATGTTATGCTGTCGCCATCTACGTCAACTCTAAGGTCATACCATTTTCCATTTTCCACTTTGAATGGTATTCCAGATGGTATCAACTGCATCTTTCCTCCATCGTTGGCCTGCTCAATATTGTTCTGTGTGTTCGACCATCCACCGATATTGAAGTAGTTGTATGTCAGTTTGTCCTTGAATCCGAAAACGAGTATGAAACCTTCATCTCCACGATTCTTTCTTGCTTTTGCCCTGAATGAATATTTAGACGCATTGATGAAATCAGGACTGACGATTGTTGCAGGTTGGTCATTGGCCGTTTGTTGGATTTCATTGCCGTTTGCATTCCAGTTGCCTTTTATTGTTTCCCACTTTGAGAAATCCGACAGCTGTATGTTCTTTCCGTCAGCGATTACGTATGCATCCTTGAATGTAGCATTGGTTGCCCATGTGGCGAATCCCACTTTCACTGGTTCTTGTTTGTTCTCAGTTATTACCTTAGGCAGTTTCACGTCAGCGTCTGTCTTGATAACGCGTGTACCTATGTTGTTTGGGAACAGTTTCTGTACATAGTATGAAGGTGTGCACATCACGTCTCTAGAGTTGAACCTTATCATATCAGGCTGCCATGCCACATTGTTCTCATTAACGAATATAGGCGCATAACTAGCCATAGTGACAACATCACTGTTGTTTTCCATACCCATCATATAAACGGCCTCTCCAAGAGCGGCATTAAGATTACCGACTTTTCCGAATTGGCTGGTTACAGCATATTCACCGGCATATATCTTATGAGAATTTCTTGCGTAGGTGTCATATTTATGGAATGCATCAGCAAACCAAGACGGATTTCTGTAATAGTGTTCGTCGATAATGTCCACTGGATGTTCATTGTCCCATTTAGGATTGTCGTCACCCCAAGCCACTACATTGCCTATGCATTTCATATTTGGATATTTGGCTTTTATGGCATTGTAGAATTGGATGTACCTTTCTGCGTAGTGATCACTCTGCTGTCTTCTGTCAGTCTGGTTGTTTTCGTTACCTATTTCCAGATATTCAATATTGAATGGTTCTGGATGACCATTGAGAGCTCTCATCCTTCCGTATTTCGATGTCACGGGTCCATTGGCGTATTCAAGCGCTTGCATGCATTCGTCAATCCATCCTTGGATTGAGTCGTAAGGTGTCATACCACCATGCCACAAGCCTACATTTACAACATAAAGAGGTTTTGCGCCCAGGTCTTCTGCCAGTTGGAGGAACTCATGGAATCCAAGTCCGTCTGTTGTGCGGTATCCCCAGTTGGCGTTCATGTGTCCAGGCCTTTCTTCAATAGGGCCGATTGTGCGTTCCCATTTGAATGCGTTGTCGGCTGAAACTTGTCCTTCTACGAAGCATCCGCCAGGGAATCTCATGAATTTAGGCTTCATGTCGGCAAGCAGTTGTGCCAATTCAGGTCTGCAACCATTCTCTCTGTTTTTGAATGTAGGAGGGAACAGCGAAACCACATCAAACATGATTTCCCCATCGGTATCAGAAGTGAGAGCAAACAAGGCTTTTGGATCATCGGCTGTAGCGGTTATTGTTGTAGTGACTTTCTGCCATTTGTTTTTCAGTTTCAATGGCATTTCTGTTTTGCCAAGTATTTGCCCGTTTTCATCTTGCAAAGATGCAGTGAGTGTTCCTTTGTATTTCTTAGATGGCTTTGCCCAGAACGTCAGTTTATATGTGCGTCCCTTTACAGCGTTGATGCCCCAATATCCAGTATTTGCAATACCGGCTTGCTGGTCTTTTGACGCATTGGCGAATTCCACCAGCAATGCTTTGGTCTGCGCTTGGTTGAGCAAACCTTTGTCAACAAGTTGCATGTCGGCATGTGCAGCTCCGTTGCTAAGTGTTTTCCAACATCTTGGAGTGTTGTTGTCGTCTTCAAACGAACGGTTTTGGATTAATTCTGCGTACAAACCTCCGTCAGCGGCATGATTGATGTCTTCAAAGAAGATGCCATAGAGGTCAGGGCTCACATTCACTCCTTTGTTGTTCAGGTCGATTGTGATGTTGACTTGCGCTTGTGCGACATTTGCCGATGCCAGCATTGCCGCTGCTAAAAATGTCTTGATTTTCATGTGTTACTAATGTTGTATGTGTTGTTATTTGATTTTCAAGTTTCTGAGTGCTGTTTCAAAGCAGATACCGTCTCTTGCTGTTTGATTAGTGAATTTCTCTGATGCGAGAAGACTTTGTCTCACGAAATTGGATGCTCTCCTCACCGATGTCTCAAAGTCAATTTTATTGACTGCATCTGCAGCAAGAACAGAAGCAAACACATCACCAGTGCCGGAACGTATGCGTTCTATAATCTGCTGTCTTTGGTATGTCACTTCACCTTTTTCATTCATTATGGCATTGCCAATGAAATTGGAACCTATCCTTATGCCAGTTATCACAATCTGCTTTGCGCCCAAGTCTCTTAATTTAAATATCATGTCATTAAGTTCCTGGTGTTTCCAGTCCGACGGTTTGTATTTCGTATTTGTGAGAAAACAAGCTTCAGTCAGATTAGGTGTGATTATATGTGCATTTTCAATCAATTTCTTCATTGCCTTACACATCGTTGGTGTATATGTGCTGTAGATCTTTCCGTTGTCGCCCATAACTGGATCTACAATCACAATGGTGTTTTCACCTTTGAAATATTCGATGAAGTTTCTGCAGATTCCGATTTGCTTATGAGAGCCAAGAAATCCAGTCATGATGCCATCAAAACTTAATCCGAGTTTTTTCCATTCATTGATGTATGAATCCATATATCTTGTGAAATCAAGCCGGAAAAAGCTCTCAAAACCTGTATGATTGGAGAAAATAGCAGTTGGAACAGGACATCCTTGAATGCCAAGATGCGATATGATAGGCAATATCACAGCTATGGAGCATCTGCCGAATCCTGAGATATCGTTGATTATGGCAATCTTGTTTTGTTTCATATTTTTGAGTTAATCACTATCTGTTTATGGCGATTTCTATAGAATGATTTTTCAGTTCTTAAATTCCCTCCTCATCTTGCGGGTCAATATTCATGTTCTCAGTTGATTGCGAGTAAGTATCCAGCAAGTCGTCTTTCTCTATTTTTATTTCTTTTGATGGCATGATAGTGAGTTTCAAAGGGAAGAGCAGTTCATCGTCTTCTGGGTCACCCACACTTGCGGCGAAACAGAATTTGCCATGTTCCTGTTGCATGTCATAGTTGAACACGATGCCCAGCAAAACACTTTTATTAAGGAATGAAGCAGGGATATATTCTTTAAATGAATTTTTGGTGAATGTTTTTTGGAAGAACACACTTTTGTCATCCCTGCGCTTTATCGTTAAGGTTATGTTGTTGTCATAAAAAATCTTATTTGATTCCACCTCAACTTTTTGCAATGAATCATTAGGAGTTCTTTTTATTGAAAATTCGTACTTGGTGTTGTTGACTGTTAGTGTGTCGCTCAAATCATACTCTTGCATTTTTTGAGGACCAGTGTCCTTGACGATATCTATTTTTTCTTGTTCCTCGGTTGTTTGCGGCTTTTCCTTGCATGCTGTTGCAGAAAACAGAATGACTATTGCTGCCAAAAATGTTATTTTTTTAGATTTCATTTTATTGCTATTGATTTTTGTTTCGTACAAAGGTAATCAAAAAAATCAATGTAAACGATATTATCTTTCATATTATAGCCCCATAAACCAACTTTGTCCGCCTCACTTGGGCTTTAAGTCGGTTGTATGGGGCTATTTTATCTGTGTTATCTTAGTTCTTTTTTATTTCAGTATCATGACGAATCCGCCTCCCGATGCCAAATGAATATTCATTTTAGTCGATTTGTTGACTGTTGTTTTCTCAATCTTGTAATCAGTTGCCACTTTGTCGGCATTGGTTCCGTCGGACATTAACATGACGTCAAAGTCTTTGCCTTCGGGCAGGAATGAGAAGTCCATGCTTATGTCTCTTGAAGTCCAGTTTGTAAGTCCTCCAACATACCAGTCATTTCCGTTTTGCCGTGCCGTTATGATGTATTCACCGATTTTGCCATCCACTATTGTCATGTCGTCAAATACCGTTGGCATTGATGAAATGATTTTTGTGTATTCCGGTTCTTTCTTGTATGCTGTTGGATTGTCGGCAAGCATGGTGAATGGCGAATCATACACCACATACATGGCAGCTTGGTGACATCTCGTGCCCATCGTCATCGGATTGCTGTATACAGGTTGGAAATCTTTTCTGCTAGCATTTCTCATACCGCCTTGGGTGAAATCGCTGAATCCGCATTGCTGGCGGATGAAAGGGAATGTGACATCATAAAGCGGCATGTCTTTATCGTCGGCCTTGCTCCATTTAGCTTCTTCCATTCCAAAAACACTTTCAACATTTACTATGTTGGGGAAAGTCCGGTTGTATCCTGTAGGCTTGTATGTTCCGTGAAGGTCAACAAACAAGTGATGCTTAGCGGTTGCTTCAGCTATTCTGTATAGCATTTCCACAGCCTCTTGGTCGTCACGGTCGAGGAAGTCGATCTTGAATCCTTTTATTCCCATTTCAGAGTATTTTTTGCATGCTTCCTCTAATTGGTCATCCAAGACATTGAATACAGTCCACAATACAAGTCCTACGTTCTTTTTCTTACCATATTCCACAAGTTCAGGCAAGTTTATCTCCGGAATAGTTGTTAGCATGTCTCCACTTTTTGGTTCATACCATCCTTCGTCAAGAACCAGATAATCCAATCCGTATTCCGACGCAAAGTCAATATAGTATTTATATGTATCCATGTTGATTCCGCTTTTGAAATCAACGCCGCTAATATTCCAGTCATTCCACCATTCCCAAGCCACAAGTCCAGGCTTAATCCATGATGTGTCGCCAATTCTGTTTTTGCTTGCCAAGGCATACACCATGTTGTTTTGAGGCATATCTTTGTCTTCTGCAGCTATTGCGATTATTCTCCAAGGAAATGTCCTGTTAGTGCTGCATTTTGCAATGTAGTCTTCTGTTGCAGTCACATATTTTTGTTTGCGCCATGGATAGTAATCAAATGTTTTGGGATATTTTGCGAAAACGCCTTTAATCTTGCTTCCTTCTGCTTTTACAAACATTCCAGGATACGCTTCAAGGTCGCTTTCCATAATTGTGACCTTCACGCCATTGCAGTCGATTGCAGATGGCAGGAATGCTAGTTTTTCTCCGAGTGAGGACAATTGGTTATTATCGTATGTTGCCTGGAATGCCATTGCCATTGGCTTCTTGTCATTGGTTGAGAACGGCAGCCATGCACGATAATTATCGGCGAAAGCAAATTCCGCTTTTTCGTCAATAATCTTGAATGCACGTTTGTTCTTGAATTTAGTTTCAAATCTGTATGCCACACCCTCATCGTATGCTCTGAATGTGAGCCACACATTGTTTTTCAACTTCAGTGTCATCTCATTGTATTCCGAATCAAAATCACCGGTTCGGTATAAAAAGGTTTTCACCTTTTCCTTCTTATTAGCAGTTTTGCTTCCAACAACTTTGGTTGACTGGTCAACTGAAACACCATTGTCAAATTTTATTCCAAGTTTGGAGTTGCGCAAAAGTTCGTTGGAATTCTTATATACGTTGTACGACAAGTCATCATTTATTTCTACCTTGATTGTTTTGTCGGGAGACATAAGAGTTCTTACTTGAGCAATTGCTGGTATTGAGGCAACAGCTAAAATCAGTGTTGTTATTATTTTGTTTGATTTTATCATCTTCTCTTGCTTGTTATTTTAGTGTTAAATAGTGATGACTGTATTTATTTGATTTTGACAGCGTAAGGATATTCCACGTAATCCTGATGCTCAAAATCATATTTTTCAGCATTGTAATCTTGAGGCGCTCCCATGACCACCAGCCATATATGTTTGTAATTTACGTTTTTGTCTGTTTTGAATGTTATTTTCCCATTCTTACTGCTTCCGCATTCACCGTATATTGGTTTGTCTTTATCAGTTACACCTACAAATCCATATCTCCATCCGCAGTTGTCATTTTCAGACAATCCCTTGAATGTGACTTTGACCGACTTTCCAGGTTTGGGTATTTCCAATGGAATCACATTGAATCCTAATCTTTGAGGTATTCTGTCCTTTGCTGGTTTCAACCAACCTTTCCCCATCGTTGTTGCCATTTCTGTTGGAGTGGATATCTCATTGGCATATTGGCGGTCGATAGTTCTGACACGGTCGAAATCAAATGTGATGAGCTTTCTGTAGCATTCAAACATTTCATCATTCATTTGTTGTGTGTTTATGCCATACATTCTCATATAGGTTTGTGCAGGGTCTTCACCTCTTTTTCCTTGTCTGAACAAGTCGGCAATAGTGGTTTTACCATGTTTCTCTGCCCAATATTCAATTACATAAGGTGAATGATAGATGTTCTCAAGATGAAGGAACGCCAGGTGGGTGAGGTTCTTGAATGCCTCCCAATGGTAGTTCTCGTCTGTTAGCCAATATGGGTTTACTTGCCAAAGCATCCATTGTGATGTCATTTCAAAGAATCCAGAACCGCCCCATGCTTCTCCTTGTCCGTCGCAACTGATTTGCGATTGGAAACTATGTCCGAGCTCATGCGCTATGCAGTTTAGTTTTTTGTCTTGAACACGGTTGGGAGCTATCCACAGCGCTCCAATCTTACCATCGTAGTCACCTCCGTATGCTGTACCTTCCAATGAATAGTTGAGCATCACCATCATTCTGTATTTGTCGGCATTTGAGCCTGGACGTATAAATTCCAGTGTGTCGCGGAAATAGTCGTAGAATGATTGCACTTTTTCAATCAAGTTGTTCAGGTCAACTTTCATGTTCTTTCCTTCCAGGTCAGGTGCTTTGGAGAGGTCGTCACCAAAATCTTTTTCCCAGAATATCACCACATCATTAGTGTATGCCATTCTTGCATAGCTCCATTTCGATTCCGGATTTGTGAAATCGTTTTCTTCGAGGTCATGCGGAATGTATATGGCTTTGCCTGGAGGAGCAGAATAGGTTGATGTTTGAGCGTTAACACTTAATGTTGCAAACAGAATAATAATTGATGCGAATAATTTTTTCATTTCTGGTTAGTAGTTTTTGTTTTTAAACTTAAGTTGTCACAACAAAATTACTATAATTATGCTTTTATCGATACAAAATCAGTGATTTTTTTTCAAAAAGGAGTAAATTTGCATTATTAATCAAGTAAAATCAAATAAAATGAGTAAACCAGTTATTTCAAAGGATATTTATTTCGTTGGAGAGAATGATAAGGACTTGGACTTTTTTGAAGGCCAATATATAGTCCCTGAGGGTATGTCGTATAATTCTTATGTCATAGTTGATGATAAGATTGCAATACTCGATACGATAGATTCACGCAAGACATCAGAGTGGATATCTGATGTTGACGCTGTTCTTGACGGACGTCAACCAGCATATTTGGTGGTTCATCATTTGGAGCCCGACCATTCAGCAAATATTAAATACATTGCCGATAGATTCCCTGAATGCAAGATTGTTTGCACTGCTAAGGCTGCATCTATGATGCCTCAATTCTTCGATGATGATTTTTCCGACCGTATAATAAAGGTTAAGGAAGGTGACACACTTGAATTGGGTCATCACACATTGCGCTTTATCATGGCACCAATGATACATTGGCCAGAAGTGATGATGAGTTATGAGCAATCAGAGAAAGTTCTCTTTTCAGCTGATGCTTTCGGAAAATTCGGATACTACGACAGTGACCTGGATGATTGGGACTGTGAGGCACGCCGTTATTATTTCAATATATGTGGAAAATATGGCGCACAGGTTCAAATGCTGCTTAAGAAAGCTGCAAACCTTGACATTACGACCATTTGTCCTTTGCATGGCCCTGTGTTGACGGGTGATTTATCACATTACATCAATCTCTACGACACATGGAGCAAATATGAACCAGAGACCGATGGAGTATTTATCGCTTATTGTTCTTTGCATGGCAACACTGCTAAGGCTGCGCTTCGGTTGGCTGAAATCTTAAAGAGCAAAACCGACAAGAAGATAAGTACAGCTGATTTGATGCGAACAGATTTGGCGGAAGATGTAGAGGATGCTTTCAGATATAGCAACATGGTGTTGGCAGCACCAACTTATGATTGCGGCATTATGCCTGTAATGGGCGATTTCTTGTCGCATTTGAAAGCAAAGTCATATCAAAAACGTCGTGTCGCAATAATCGAGAATGGTTCTTGGGCACCAGTAGCAGCCAAACTCATCAAAGAGGAGCTTAATCAAATGAAGAACATTCAGGTTATTGATAATGTGGTGACTATACGCACTACAATGAAACCGGAAACGGAAACTGCTTTGCAGGCTCTGGCAGATGAAATCTTGTCATAAAGTCCCCTTTCGTAAAAATCAATAAATCTGTAACTATGTATCTTTATGGAGCTGGCGGAAACGCCAAAGTGATAAGGGACATAATAGAAGCCTGCGGATTAGAATTCTCAGGCGTGATTGACGACAATCCAGAACAAGACTTCTTCATGGGAAAACCTGTGAAGCATGATTTAGATGGAGTTGAGGACGTCATAATCAGCATTGGGTACAACCGTGTCAGAAAGACTATTGCAGAAAGGATAAACGACAAGGTGAAATTCGGAGTTGCCGTTCATCCATCGTGTGTTAAATCCCCATACGCAGAAGTAGGTGAGGGTAGTGTAGTGATGCAAGGCACTATTCTGCAAAGCTGTTCCAAAGTGGGACGTCATTGCATAGTCAATAGCGGAGCTTCCATTGACCATGATTGTGTGATAGGAGATTATGCGCATATTTCTCCGCATTCCACTCTATGCGGTAATGTCCATGTTGGCGAAGGAACTTGGATAGGAGCCGGTTCTGTAGTTATTCCTGGCATCAAGATTGGCAAATGGAGTGTGATAGGAGCTGGTTCGGTGGTAGTAAGAGATATTCCTGATGGAGTCATGGCTTACGGAAATCCATGCAGGATAATCAAATTATTGGAATGAATCGATCATATTTCCAAATTGTGCATTAATCATTTATTGCTATCAATTTTGGAATGAGAAATCGTAATCACAATATGAACCCCAAAAGTCAAGTGAAAGGCTTTTGGGGTTCATTCGGTTTTGCAAACCAAAGCAGTTTGTATATTCTGTCAAGTGCTGTACCTTATTGGGAAACTGTTTGATAATCTGATTGTTTTATCGTTGGATAAAAGTGTTGATTGAGTGTGGTAGGAGAGTGACCTCAAGATATTTTTTGCCTACTTTTATTGTCATGTTTGCATTCTGGTCAGACGTGTTGCAGGCTTCAACAACATATTTTCCTTGCGGATTGATGAATAGCATTGCATTAATTGGGTTGGTGTCTGATTGCTCTTTGAATGCTATTATCTTGCTGTCGGGACGCATGAAGTGAGAAAAGTGCTTCACTGCGTAGAATTCCGGCGTTAGCGTGAAAGTTTTGTTTTTTGAATCAACTCTCACTAATGCATTTTGCTTCCATCCCCATGGGCTCATTCCGTCGTCGGCAAGTATGCAGTTCCAGAATGTATATTTGTAGCATCCGTTGCCAATGTAGCTTGTCATAAGAAAGAATGTGTGTTCGGCTGCACTCCAGTCGAATGACCCCCATCCGCATTCACTTTCAGTGCTCATGTATTTGTAGTAAGGGAATTCCGCCCTTATCTTCGGCAGTATCTGCCTGCCTTCCCATTGAAATCCGATGCCTTTAATATTACTGCTCATTCTGCTGTCGCTTAAGAGCTTTTTCACATGATCATATCTGTTGGTGTTGAATGTTCCTAGATATAGATCCACTTCAGGATGTTTTTCCTTTAGTGTCGGGGCAAGATATTCCATGTTGAACCTAATGATTCCTTCATCCGTCCAAGCGCATCCAGGGTATGGGGTGTAGCTGTAGGCTTCGTTTTGATACATGACCATTGAAATCGGAATGCCTTGCTCTTTGTAAGCGTCGATAAATTTGCAGAAGTAGTTTGCGTAGG
>Ga0181612_107874_pt1 | contig 12429 bp, 4 predicted proteins | sample HoacroProtozoa21_FD_119630 | JGI IMG/M metagenome (GOLD analysis project Ga0181612, IMG submission 119630) | Hoatzin crop microbial communities from Cojedes, Venezuel. Combined Assembly of Gp0051906, Gp0051904, Gp0051908 | reverse complement strand
GATGCACCCAAGGATCCCATTGGCCTTCTTGGCAACCAGGGCACACTGCTGGCTCATGATCAACTTGTCGTCCACCAGCACTCCCAGGTCCCTCTCCACAGAGCTGCTCTCCAGCAAGTCCGCCCCAAGCCTGTACTGGTGCATGGGGTTGCTCCTCCCTAGGTGCAGGACCCTGCACTTGCCCTTGTTGAACTTCATCAGGTTCCTCTGTGCCCAACTCTCCAGCCTGTCCAGGTCTCGCTGAATGACAGCACAGCCAGAGACTTTCCAGTCTCTGCCTCATGGGGGGAAGAAGGGGAAGGTCTGTTTCAAGCACCTGACTGCTGTGGGGTTTCAGATGCTCACAAGTGCATGATTGTGGATGAGACTGTTGGCCTCCTCTGAAATGTTATGGCCGGGCTGCGAGGAAGCGGTGCTAGGCTGTGTATGATGTGGTGCAGAGGTGGACGAGTACATGCTTGGCTCTTCTGCAAAGGCAAAAGGGCCACCGACAGAGTCATGTACTTGGAGCAGGAGATTCTGAAGTGAGAGATACCTTAGGGATGTGCTTAGACATGCCTGGGAGGTACCTGATCTGCTGTCCCTGGGCCGAGCCCCCGGCTCTCCAGCACCCACCGACAACTGCACACCAGTTCGGTGCCCTCTCTCTCCCTCTGCTCGGCTCTCAGCACTGGGCCTCGGCACGCAACACGACCCTGTTGGGCTTCTAGCTCATTGTCCAAGGAGGCTGAGCACCACACACACCACCTCTTCGCAAGCAGTGCTTTGAGCTCCCCTTTACATGCTGTTTGCAATTCACTTTCCTGGCACGTATTTTACCTTGATACTAAGTAATCCTGGGTGCTAGTTAGTACTCTTTCCTTTAGCTCACAATCTTTAGACCTCTGTTTACACAAGTCTTTGCTTTTCAAGCAAACCAAAAAAGTGTTTCAGCGAAACCAGCCCCTACATACCATTGTAAACTTTTGTTCCACAAAAACTTTAAAAAGCTGAAAGGACTAGAAGTTTATTTATAATGCTGGTTATTCAAAGTGGTGAAGGAAAACCTTTATAGATAGCAGCTCTAACAACTACCTGCATCACACAGCCACACTGTCTTCATCAGTCTGATTAGAGGCAGTCTCCCGGGATTATTTTGTTGTCTACCAGGTTCTGAGGTGGCCGCTTAGGTCTTGTCTTCTGCAGGCTTTTTAAGTTCCAGTTGTATATGAGCTGAACATAGGTTTTTCTTTGGCAGGTTTTGGCTCTAGTGAGTACAGTCTTCTCCTCCCTCAGCTACCAGTCATGTGTGTCTCCTGCTATTGTTTGAATTAATGAATTTTTAATTATACCACAAGTGTCCTTAGAAATAGCAGAGGTTAAGCAAAACAGTCCTGCTCTGTTCACTGGTCCTAATGAGTAAGAGTTGACTGTTTCTGATTAACCTGTGTTCGCTCTGCAGATTGATACCACTACACTCAGTCTAAGGGAAATACGAAAGCGCCTCCCTAGAACTGACAATTTAGTATATGGCTATTCTGCACTGCCCATAAACCTTTTAAAAACTTTTTTCTCCTAGGGAAAACTGCTCATGTGACATTGACGGTGGCAGAAATTCTCTGGTAATTCCCAAAACACATTGCAAGGGCATTGGATGTCACAGTGTGAGCAAGCAATCTCTCCAGCTCCTGCTGCAAATATCTCCTCAGGACCTCTTGCTTCCTGTGGTGTTTGCTTTGGGTTTGCTCATTGCTACTTTGAGTGTTCTTTTGGTTTCAAACTGTGGCTCATCCTCAGATTGTACTTCACGATCAAAGCTGCCCCCTACTCAGTGTGGTGGCATCTTGATCAAGTAGTGTGCCTCATAGCAATAGCTTAGATGGTAGCAAGAAGGGTTTTTCTGTTTTGATTAGAATAGGCAGCAATTTAAAGCTTATTTTTCAGAGTAAATATTTTGTTGTGTTCTTTTACATAGGAACAGTCGTACCGGGTCAGGCAGAAAGTCCTTCTAAGTCCATTATCTTCTCTCTGAGGAGAGCTGGCAGTCGGTACATAGGAAAAGAGTGTAAGACCCAGGCAAGTACAGAGAGATCCTTGTCCTGGTACACCCTCCTGTCTTGCTGAAGCTTAGGCAGTACAAGTTCAAAACGCTAGCTATGCCTTTGTATGTAATCACCTTGAGTGATCTTTTTTATAACAGTGTCTAGAGACACTTTTTGAACACATTTATACTTTTGGTATCCACTCCATCCCTCCAGCAAGCTGTTCTACAGCACACCTAGCTTTTGGGCTTATGAAAAAGTATTTCGTGATTGTTTTAATCTTCCGTTTAGAAAAAGTGTATGTCAAACTGAAAATCAAGCAACAGTGGGAAAGTTCTATCTATCTTCAGTGATATTTGCATTAGTTTAGATAAAGCTCTTTAATCCTCTGCATTTGAAAAAAAAAAACGGGTCACTGAACAGGTAATAGCTGCGTACAGGGCCACTACTTTTACCAGAGGAAGAAGGCCCACACTTCTTGTGTACTTAGATCTCAATTTTTTTGAGACAGTCTTTTTGCCCTGAGTTTCCACAGCACCTACCGGATTAAAGTCTTGATCCTGGACTCAGGCTCCAAGACACTATGACAGCACAAACGATAATAATGGATTGCTGGAATGATAAATAAAAAGCAAATAAATAATTGGTGTGGTGGCTAGGCTGTGGATGCCGAACACTGTTGAGGTGTGTGACATGCATTTCAGTCCCTTTCTGAGGGACTTGATGCAGACACAAACATTTTCTTAGATGAGCAGTAGAATGACTGGGTTCCTTGAATTCATTATTACATTCCCTATCTATCTTTTGTTTCCGAACAATTTTCATCACCAGTGATGATGCTAGTCACAGCTTCTTCCCTGAGCTGACAGAGTTAGTCACCAGCATTTCAGAAATTTCTTCCAAGATGATTCTCCAGGTATGTGTGTGGCCTGGAGAACCCCAGGAGGGTTTTCTGACCATTTTACTATGAACTCTCCACAAACTAAATCAGAAACTCTGGAGCTGAAGACATCAGCAAGGCTATGGAAGGTTGACATGAGTCACAGTCACCCTCCACTTCAAAAGGCAGCTTCTCTCAGCTCTTTGCATTTGTAACCTTTAGGGGGGTGGAAGGAAATAGAAAAAACAGCACTGCCCTGCAGCACGTTCCAGAGCCTCAGGAAGTGATGTGACTTATGAAATAATTTTCCTGCACATGCCAGCTAATGGCTTCTCTGGCATCTCAGCTCTCCCTCCCTAGGGCTGGTGTGGTAAATGATAATGAACTGGCCTGTAAAGGTGGTATGGGAGCAGAGTGGGGCAGGGAATCTAGTTTACCACACTGTTTGAAATTACAGTATCCAGCCATGAAGTCCAGTTTGCTTTCCTCTTTCTCTGTCTGCAAACTCTGCCTCACACCAGTACAGAGTGAAAGAAGGGCTGGAGCTGGTTTGTAAGCCACTGCTGTTTGTAAGTTCCCCTCCCTTCTGGACGCTACAGACTTGATACATCTGAAAGTCTGGGGGCTTTTTCATCACATTTAAATCTCCCTTGTGCAATAAATCAGGTGAATAATTTGTATTTCCTGTGTGGCATTCCTTTGTTTGCAGGCTCCGTTTCTTTCTGGGATGTTTCTTTCCAGGGATATTAAGAAGCTTTACCTCTTCCCTTCTGCTTCATCCTTTCCCATTCACTAATGTAAATCTGGCAGCTGGGGTTTGCTGACAGCCGCCTTTCCTCTCTGCCTGGATCGTATCCACAGGCCTGGAGGTTAATCACGTGGGGATGCTGATTTTTTTCCTCATATATTTCTTCCTTTCCAGGCATGGGTTCGAGAAAAGAAAGGCTTTTGTTCTGGAAGAGCATAATAGCATGCTGGTGAAGAGTGTGGTAAAGCTCCTGCTTTAGTGCTGCAGATGGCTTAGGAGGTTAATGCGTAGCTACTATTCCTGTCTCCTTCCTCAGCTCGGGGTATGCCTGCGCAGACTTACAGAGCCACATCTTTCCAGTGAGCAAAGCAGGGCCAGAGCAAGGACTTGAGCACGAACATATCACTGCCTGTGCTGTTTAATTTCTATCCTCACATGCGTGGGTGTGATGGTAGCCTGTGCTAACTAGCGCTCTGAGATGATGGCCAGGCATGGCTTGCAAGAGAGCACAGGCCAAGGGCTGCTTCTCTTTGGCACTGTAGTTACAGCAAACTGGGGTGGGATGGATTTAGAGTTAGCTGTACACAGACTCTGTCAGTGGCTTCTTTAGTGTATTATAGCTGTAAGGATCTCAGAAGAATGTTTTGTAGCAGGGACTAGTGTGTGTCTGCATATAATATGCTGGGATCAGGAGAAGAGTATTGTATCAGGTAAGAACAATATGGGTTATTCATTGCCAAGAGAATGCTAAGAAGGCAAGAGTGTGTGGTTATGTAGCAGAAAAAAACAACACAAAGAAACCAGGCATTCATTTGTGAAGGACTTTTGTAGCTTTCTGCTGCATGCACCTTGTCATGCTCAGCCTGAGTTGCCACATTCCCATCCGCTGTGACCTTGGGGACTGCTGGTAAAATCCCCAATGAGGGTTAAGATGCAGGTGCCTGAAAGTATGGGAGCTCTGTGAAACAGTTTCACACTGCTGACCACCTCCCCACGCACCCCAAGAAAACCCCACTCTGGACCAGTTACGTGTGGTAGCAAGCTGCTACATGCTGTGGCTTGGTATTTGCTGCTTCTGCTGTTACCTGACAGCTCCTTGTTAACATACCTTTGTCATGTTATCTCAGGAGCGCATGTCAGTCATAAGACAGAGGGACCAAGAAAGGTTTTAGTGAAGTTTTCATAGTCGTGATGGGGATGGGCCCCACTACGCCCTTGGTCAGAGCCACTCCTGGACACACTGCATTTGCTTTCTGGGGAGTGGAGAAGAGGCTCTGACTGTGTTTACTCCTACATAGCCAAAGACATCAAGCACAAGACAAAACAGATTAAACTGATGAAAGAAATTAATGTGGCAGATAGTGTTGCCAGAAAAGATTTCCTCCCACCAAGTGTATGAAAGGCAAGTATAAAAGTTTCCGCTTAGTCTCTAGGGCCACACTGTCTTGGAGAAGGGGCAACATCTCATCATCGCAGGGGACACACACGCCTTTTCAATTTTTACTGCTCTGCTCTTAGAAGAGCTCTAGTTGACCACCTTCTCCCTTTTTTAAATCCCTTTACTCTTTTGCTCTCTTTTTAAGTGTATCTATTGTACATATCCTGACTAGCTTGCAAGATGTGAAGGGACACTGAATCAGTGCGACACAGAGATTTGCAACAGGCTCAGCTCAAGGACAAAACCCCCTCAGAGCAGTGTGAGAGGGCTCAATGGGTGACTTCACAGACAGGTGAAGTGAGCAGAAGCTTGCTGAACCTGAAGTTCAGCTGCCAGTGTTTGCCATCCGAGCCATCTTTAGGAGCTGTTGCTGGGTCCCGGGATGACCTAGGGCCTGATGCCTCACAGTTCTTGCATTTTCTGCTTCACTATAAATACCTTCACATTTGGCATAAAATATGATATGTGAATGCCAGGCTAACTTCAGTTAGATGGCAAGGGTTATGAGGTTATTATTTACATTGCGGCATCTAGAGAGTGAGGGATGTAGCCTCGTTGACTCTGCCTTGCACAGCCATCACAGTCATGTGCTGTGGTGTGCCCTTAATGAGGGTCAGAGAAGCAGTTCAGCAGGGGCAGTGACAGACCATCTGCAGTTTGCAGTATCAGGTGCTCAGCATCTCTCAAAATCAGACCATTTTTTTGCATCCTTTAATTAAAACGCTCTCAGTTCTCTTAAAGTCTGACTATTAAGGGAGAATGAAGATTGCTGCTTAGGAAAACAGCTGATCATTTTTGCTTAATGAAATGCATATATCTCATTGCTGTATATCTAGATGGGAAAAATGTGATTATGTTTATCCTCTGTAAAGAACACTTACACTCCACATATTCAAACCTTCTGCCGTGACAGAGGCCATTGGATTAAGCTCAGGTATGCCCCACAGCAGATTTAGCATGGTATATGGGATAGGTTATGTTGGGTTATTCTTCTCCAAAGAAAAATACAGAGGCCAAGGTTCCCTCTTGGAAAAAGGAAATGCCACAACTTCTATGGACAAGGGGTGGGAAAGGAGATGTACAGCAGTGAATAACTGAAGAACAAGAAAGAGTACGGGACTTTAAAAAGCATGAATTTTGCCTCATGGTGGATGGGAAAGGAAGAATGCAATGGGAAGTCACTCAGAAGAAAACCATGAAACTTCCTGTTACCAGAAAAATTCATTACAGAGTTACCAAAATGTGAAAACTGAATATGATACGCAGCTGAGAGGGAGGACACGGATGCTTATATCCTGATTTACAACTAGATTATGTCACGAAGAAGTTTAAAATCTCTTTCTTAGATTTAGTAACTTTCATTCCGGTTGTCCACTGGGGCTTTAGTGGCTTTCTTCGAGCCAACATACATCAATGCATATATTCAGGTAGTGAAAAGAACTACAGAAGCTGGCAAAAATCTCCATGCTTTCCTCCTTCCTTCAAAAGTGAGGAAGTCCTCCATATTTTGTATTTTTCTAAAGTTTAGAGACTATGTAATACAATTATTCATCCAAAGTGATAACTGCCTAAGAAATTAGTTGGCTATGTCAGCCCTTAGTAAGTATAAAATCTAGTCCTAATTATAACAAACAGTGTAGGGGTCTGAGGGAATCTTGAGATGAGAGCCACTAGAGAAATCTTGATCATTTTCACTGTTAAATTACTGGGTAACTACATTTAACAGATTACTTCTTTAGGCAGATTGTTGGCTCTGGGAATGCATGTTTTTATATTCTGGAAATTGTATTTTCCACTTGGCTGGGTGCTGCTGTTCTGTCAGCTGCTGTGATCACGCCTGCGCACATGCACACAAACGCACAGAGGCTGGTATCTGAGCAGTATGCAACTGGAAATGTATGAGCTTGATTAGCAAAAGGAAGAAATGTTAATTACAGGGCAAAATGGTGTGCAGTACACTTGCAGCTACAGGTAATAGTGCCCTTACTCAGCACACCATTATAATATAGCTGGCACCTCAAGCTGAAAGGTTTGCTGTAGTGTCTAAAAAGGTAATGTAAACAACAACTTCAGATCTCAGCTTGGTAATGAAAAAAAAATTATGTCTTTTTCCCCAAAGAGAAATGCTTTGCATAAATACTGATCATGAGAACTATTGGTGTCAGCAGTGCTTGTAGAAATATGCCAATGCTGATAAAAAACTCGGTAGCATGGGGATGACTTCTGAAAATGGCAAAAAAAGCATAATGTCTACTTCAATACACGCCAAAGTGCCAGTAACAGAATTCAGCTCTGAAGAGGGCAAGCTGGAATTCAGTGGAGGGAAAATATATTTCGTTCCACTTCAGCACAACCTGAAGCAATTTTAATTGAAGAAAAGGGTATGGAATAGTCTCTGCTGTGTTCCACTTTATTGTGCTTTCTCCTAATTTCTGCAGGCGTTGCCTTTTCTCGAATTTGTTGCTCTTCTGTTTGATTATTAGGTGGGTGATTTCCTGCCATGTTGCATCATTGCTGTATTTCTTTCTCTGTCCCTTTTGTACATTGTCTTTGTTTGTTTGTTTGCTTTTTTGTTTGTTTCTATTCTCTTCTGTTTTTCCTGTCTTTTCTTAGAATGATTTCTATTAAAATTGCATTTGGAAGATTAGACTGAAGATGGAGTGTCCACTATGTGAGGACTGCAGGTCATATTAGTAGACAACAGTCTCTTTTTCGTGTCTAAGTAGACAAACCAGCAAAAGGGCATAAATGAGAACAAAACCACTGGCAGGTGAGGTAACTTCTCAGCTTTCTTACTTCTTCAAGCTCACTCATATTCACCTGAACAATTTTGTTACTTTTTTACGGAGGGAAGGTTCAAAGCAACAAAATAGCAACAGTGTTAAAAAATATGTAATGTACCCTATAAGTTGAGGAAAAGAAAGCTGTGGAGAACAGAGAAGAGGAAATTCCCACCTACTTAAAATAAAGAAGAGCTTCCCTTCCATGTCATCAGTACTAAGAAAGTGTGCCTTCGCTCTCTCAAATTCACATTTCAAAATCCTTGTGAGTGAGCACATGTAAGCAAGGATAATTGCACGAGGTAAACTACACCCCATAGCACATTCTGATGTTACAACAGTCTTTCCCTTTGGATTTCTTAAGAGCATTTTGTTCAGCCAGACTCCTTGCTAGAAAACCCAGAGCTTCATTCCCTGCTAAAAGGCTATCAGAATTATTTTGATAACAAGCACCTTTGGTCTTTGCCCTAGAGTGTGGCCAATTTTCTTCTGGTTCAGGTTTGTTGAAGATTTACTGAAGTCTGTGGAGGTCAGTCACTCTCCCTGAGAGGAAGAGTCTTTGTCATCTTGGAGATGTTTTCAAAACTAATGAGAACTTGCTGAAGTGAATAACTGCCTCCTCCCTGATGTAAAAAAAGCAGGTCTAACAATCTGAATCTTATGAGTAGTTAGATCTGTTTTCTGCAGGAAAGGTCATGACATCAGTCAACAGGAAGACAGAGGAGCTATCTACACAATCTTATTCAAAACGCACTTAGGATCCATGCTGGAGAAGAAGAGAGACAAACAGTAGAGGAGCAATAGCTAAAGGAAAGCGTGGCTTTCACGGTGACTGAACGGTGTGTATGTGTTTGTCTCAGTGCTGTCAAGTCCAGCATCCCTTGCTTTAAGTACTTTTTTACACTGCTCATGGATATTTGTGCAGATTTTGACTGAATGAGACCAACATGCCTTTTTCTATAGCTAGATCAGTATTTGCCACTGCTTGCTTCCACCAAGTGCTGACTTCCACGAAGACTGCAGGACTTCTTGAAAAAAATCCTCCTCACCTTTCTTTATCCTTCTTAATCCAGAAAGATATTGATAAATTTCCAACCCATCTTGGCATTAAATAGCTGCTCCTGGTTATTTTAAAGAAATTTTTGTGTGTGGTTCTGATTGACTAAAAAGTAAATAGACCATGCAAGATAGATAAAGTTTAATTTAAGTTAAAATTATTCGGGTTTGCTCAGACATCTCTAAGTCTTTTTGTTTTCTGCTGCTTTGATTCATATTTAGAACATTCCATTGCAAAATGAAAAGCCCAGGGACATATTTATTGCAAAGGTTTTGAATCTTCCGTTATTAAACAACTTGACTGACTGTATTGTTCTTAAACAGACTGAGCTCAGGTGAAGATATGGAAGCATAGATGAGACAAATATTCTAATGGTTTCTAAATAAATGCAGCTTTCCATGACAGCCTTTGCTTTTAAAGATCCTGCTCTCTCAAATAGCTTATTGCATCATTAATGAATAGTGTATAGCTGGCTGATTGTTCACCTTCTTTTGTGCAAGAGCTTGGTGGATTTGGTTTGAATACAGACTATGGAATGAATGTATCTGAGATTTTTAAAGTCTCTGTTTTGTGCAAAGCATCTTTGTCACAAAGCTACATCTCTGGAAATGTGTAACATTATCTTTTTTTTTTTCTTTTTAAGTTTCTTGGCTTGTAAAAAAGTAAATCATATTTTCGGACCCCCACCAATCTACCTGTATATTTTCCTCTGTTCCTGAATAAGGATACTCTTTCAAAGCTCAGATCAATCTGAAACTGTTTCAAGTTCTGCGGAAAGAATACAGGAGAAGTTTCTTCTGTGTATTTTCTAAATAAATCACTAGATTATGCCTTTATTTTTCAAGATGTATTTAAATGTAATTTTGTAAGTGATGGTGAGACTGTCGTGGGGAAGTACTGGTGGTCAGCATGTTTCCAGAAAAAAAAAAGAAGAAACATGGCTTTATATTGAGCACTTGCATATTGCATGAGATGCCCAAGGTCTGAGGCTGGTAAAGTTCTTGGTCATTCACTACAGTCAGCCTTCCAGTTATTCACAATGGAGGGAAGACTTCTAGTGACAGCTGCCTTTCTCCAAAGACAAGAAGATCAAGGAAGTTACTGGCAGTTCTGCTTTTACCCTGAAAAGATTTAGCTACACACCCTAGCCTTTCCCAATAGATAAGTATCTCTCTTAAGTTTTCTGCCTTGCATTACTCTCCCCTCTGCCTTCCCTCTTTTTTGAGAGATGCTTGGCTCCCTCTGTCATCATGGAGATCTGAATATTTTTGTTTCCTACTTTTCCCAGAAACATCCACTTTTCTACATATTTTTTCTCTCCCTCCATTTTTATTTTTCTGCCTCTTTTATCTTTCAAACCCTTGCATGCATCCAAAGGCACTGGACCTCTACCTGCTTCCTCATAGAGAAAGACACCTCCTGAGGTGTGTTATTCCCTGTAATTCCTGTGCTGTGCACATGTTTTTCTTTCTCAGGCTCCATTCTACTCCCCCACCTCTAATAAAACCTTTGGTCTTAACATTTAGCAGGGACAATCTTTCAAAATAATTTTCGTACACCTAAGGGCAACTCTTGCTTCCTACTCCTGTTTTGTCTTAGAATAGAGATTTATCACATCCATAATATTAAGATTTATTTGATATAGAAGAAACCAGTGGCTCATTAGTACACTCCTGGCATTGTCTCTGTGAAGTTCAGATACTGCTTTCTTTGAGCCTTAACCATTATCTGCCTGTTGTTACTTTTATGAAAAAATCTTTGCAAAGAATGAATAAAGTCTTAGGTGAAAACCAAGATTCCTCCTAAGTACATTCTGCTGTCTACTGGAAGACTTGCAAGTTTCTTTCCTGAGCTTCTGTAAGCATGTAAGAACATGAGGACTTCATCCACAAATCTGTTGGTGAATCATGGAAAGCAGTTGTAGTTAATAATAAGATACACTCAAAGCTATAAATATATTATTTTGAGTTTATAAATTTAAGAATTGATCTGCTTTGTGGGTGAGGAGGAGGGTGAGGCTAGGGAGCCAGCTAGCTTTGTTTAATATCAGATGCAGCTGGGAAACAGCCAGGTGATTTCCATAAAGGTACAGAAACACATTAGGTGGGTTTGGTTGTTTGAAGGAGGTGGGGGGCTGGAGTGACTGTGTTGGCCACGTGGGTGGCTGGGTTCTCTACTTCAGGAATACAGTGTGTCCTGGAGAACAAAACATTAGCTGCAGCTCTAGACCTTCTGGGCAAGCAGTTAGTCTTCTTTGGTGCTCTGCAACTGGAGGTTTAACTATTGAAAGAGAAGAAGACCTAGAGCAGGGGTTCTGGAGTTGGCACCTGAAGCGGCAGTGTTCAGGCTGCAGGCAAAAGCTTTGGCCTGATGGATGGAAGGGAAAAGGCAAGTACAGTCAAGTTCACAACATATCTCTCCTCTCACCTGTCACACTGAAGTCAAGGTAAGGTAGTTTATGACTGATGCATTTGCATTTTGCTCAGGTTATGTGCAGATGAAGGTAGTATCTGGCTACCACCTCTGCAGGAGTTATCTTGCAGGGTATGGGCTCCAGCACCACCCAGGTCTGCCACTGGGGCTTCTCGTGTGAACTGTAGGTGCTCCAGGGTCTTGGCTTTGTTGGTTGTGTCCACCTCACTGTTGTGTGACTCTCAAGGCTGTTTTAAGAAGCAGAGTAAAGACGGTTTTGATGCATGTTGTACCTAATGGTGAGGAAGTGCCTGACATGGAGCACTTAGCCTCATTGCTAAGATCCTCTGGTTGGTGGGTGACACGGCCTTTAGTGGAAGTGTTTGTGACTGTAAAGTAGTGGTGGTGAGTCCTACTGTTCTGCAAAGTTTAAGTTTCATCTGACCATGCTTTAGAGAATGTAAAATTGTATTTTGTAATTAATCTTAAGATAAATATGTGAATATACTGCTGAAGATGCACAACTCCTAGCGCTACCCTGTTTCCACACTTGTTTGTCTTAGGAAAACCATCCTTTTATGACAACCCTTTCCAATATAGGGTTGGAAAAACCCAAAGGTTCATCAGAATGGCTCCTGACGTATTACTGAGAGATACTGCCTGAGATACTCTGTACTCTAGAATAGTCTTTTTAGTATCTGTCGGACTCTTCCTGCTCTCCCGCTATTAAAGCTGACTTTCCTTTACCCTTTCTTGAAGAAATTGAATATGCTGAGCTTTAGGATGTCCTGTTTATATTATATTGATGATGATACAACATATATTCAACTGAAGTAGAACATCTATTTTGGCTGAATATTAAGCTGAAATGCTGCAAGTTCTGCAAAAAAAGACCATGAGAAATGTTGTGCATTAATTATTTGATGTAAAACTCATCAAGCAGAAAACTGTTGGGCTCCTTCTTTCTATCCAAAGAAGTACACCTGTGGACTCTGCACAATGAAAGTTGTTATTTGCTGAGATTATGTGTAGGAATATGCAAAATATCTTCAGGATTTGTTGCTTTGACTTTGCAAATTTATATAGCACATAT
>Ga0181612_145966_pt1 | contig 12430 bp, 5 predicted proteins | sample HoacroProtozoa21_FD_119630 | JGI IMG/M metagenome (GOLD analysis project Ga0181612, IMG submission 119630) | Hoatzin crop microbial communities from Cojedes, Venezuel. Combined Assembly of Gp0051906, Gp0051904, Gp0051908 | reverse complement strand
CACTTACCGAGTGGTCAGGGAGCCTCACGTTTTTTTTTTTTTAGCTTTTTTTTTTTTAACCCGCTTTTAAACCCCGGGGGGGCCTGTGGGGGCTCGTCCCGGACAAAAGCCCCCGCCACACAGATGCAGCTGAGCCGCGGCACAGCCCCGCTGGCGGAGTACGCCGCGTTCCGTCTGTTTGAACGCGGGGCTGCGCGTGTCTCCGAGCACGCAGGAGGAGCCCGGAGCCCGCCTTTGTGTAGCGGGGTGTGTGTGCCGTGTGTAGCTGTGTGTGTGGTGTGTAGCAGCGCTCCGTCCCGGTTGGAGTTGGTCCCAGGTGTTGCCGTCCCCGGAACGTGAAATTACAGAGATCAGCGGTGGGATTTATTTTCTTGACTTCTTGATTTGCCGGGTCACAGCTGGGTTGCGAGGTATTGATCAGTCCTGCCCACCCGCCTGTCTTTACGAGGACGGGCAGAGGCTTAAGAACCGCCCTGGGACTCCCTGGAATGGCATGCTGGATATTAGCAGTCAAGTATTTCAAGCCGCAGCCCTCCTCCCTGTCCATTTGTTGTTGGTTTTCTTTTTTTTTTTTGGTTTTTGTTTTTTTTAGTTTCGAGCATAGTGTGCTATTTCACAACTGAAGCAATTTTTTTCCTGATTTATGAGCTAAAAGTCACTATGGAGCATCTTTGCTAATACTGGAAACAAGCAGTCAAACGTTGTTCCCCTCGTTGGAATAACTACCCCCGGTTGCTAAACAATCAAGTGATAGCCCTTAAATAAAAGTTTCTATGTTTAGTAAACCTTTTGAGGTACTTGCACATGGATCACTGTCCAGCTCTTGCCCACTTGACAGGGCTGGTGTCACTGAAATCTTATCCCTGCTGAAGAGATACAGTTGCAGTTTCTGAATAGTGGGCTTCCTTTGGATTGACTAGAAAATGTAGTTCGCTACAAAGATCCTCTTTATTTGTGTAAATATAATATAGTCACAAAAAAGATGCTTATTCTTATTTCAGTTCATTCCATGGTTTTCTGTAATTTGCTTTCCAAAGGCTATTCAAGATGGTAACAAAAAGCCACTGTTCAGTTTGGGTCCTCCTGTGCCCCTAGGATGGGGGTGATACCGTAGTTCATGTGACCACTGCAGAATGTTGAAGTACTAACATAAAGTAATTTAATTTTTCTCTTGGAATGTGTTTTATGCTTTGTGCTCACTCACCTGCGTGATGAGTGCTGTCTGCAAAATCTTCACACCCAATTACCGTATGAGCTATTGTGCTCTGTAGCAGTGGTCGGGGAAGCAGGAGAAATAGTTGTATCTTGCCGCAGAATTCTTTAAACTACATACAAAGTAAATTTCATAGATCAAACCTGCATTTTGCACCACAGATCTGCTTATATATCTTAATTTTTTTCTTCTTTTTTGGTAATGAAATTATTATGTTTCCGAACAGTTTTTTTAATACCAATATATTTATCTGCCCCGGTGAAATAGGTGCATTATAAACCCCCTTTGAGAATCCCTATTAGCTGTGCCAAGCATATGTATCCTTTGTATAAAAGAGCTCAAGGCTTGCATCGACATCAGACCTCATCTGCATTTTTCAATCTGAATTTTGCAGCACATGCTGTGTGCTGTGCATTTCTACTGTGACATGCCAAAATGGATGAATAACCAGGCAACAGCCACCTGGTTGCACTGAAGGGTTGCTGGTGACCAGGTGGCTGTTGCTCACTTGCACAGCCTGACTGATTCCCACTTTGAGGGGTAGTTAATACAAGTAACAGTCATCTTCAAATCTTTAAACTTCTGCCTGCTAGCCACTGATAATACCTAATTGCTTTTTACTGAGCAGGTTGCTTTAGTCAGAGTTCATTTACTATTAGGCAGACACACTGCCAGTTCACTTCCTAGTAGAGAAATATACTGTGGTAATGAAGAACATTATTACACTTATGTGGTGCCCTTTGTACTGCAGTTATGTGTTTTTATTTCTAAAGCTATAGTTTTTGTCGGTTATCTATTATCTCTCAGGGTGCTAAAGGTGAAATAAGCACTGGAGTATTTCTGGTTCTGAGAGTGTGCTTTGTCTGGGTTTTGATTTCTTTATTTTCAGAACAGAAGGTTAAACTTCTGTATTTCATTTTGAAATTCCATGTGTTTTGAATAGCACCTTAAGGTGTTGTGTCAAACTAGTGATGGCATCGCACAAAGGATCCAGTGGTCAGCTATGTGGAGTATTTAGCACAAAGTATGCTGATGTAAGGGTAGGAGAAGTAAGATTTTTTTTTTTGCTGTTAATAGTGAAATCTGGTAGATGTTAAATAGAGTTGGCTTACATAGATGCTATGTGCTGCTCTATGTGAATTTAGAAGCTAACAGAACAACGTTGTGTAGAACAATAACCAATCCCTCTGTTAAAATCAGTCATTTAAGACTGTGTAGCTGTGGATGCTCTGTGAGCAGCAAAATGGTAAGTGTAGCTTTCAAAGGTGACTCTTACTGGATGGTACAAACTGGAAACTTTTAGCTGTAATAAATAAATCACAGGACTACATATTATCTTGTAGCTGCTGTTTGGAGTAAAGATAGAAGTTCTGTTTAATAGCCTGAATATGGAGGATCAGTTTTTCTTTGTCTCGCTGGATCTGTAGATTCACCTGAATCTGTAAGGATGCAGTTACGCTTTCTGGAATGTGATTTACCTACACAAAGCTGCTCAGCATTTCTCGGGAAGGCACTTTTTGGATTAGGATGGAAAGAGTAATGAAGGAGAATTAATTAAAAATAGTTGCCGAATGCATCATCTAACTTATAAGCAGAACGTTATTCCAGATCCTGAAGTCACTCCGTACAGCATAACTCACTATAACTCAGACAAGTTTAAATAGTGCTTGGTATTTTTAGTGTGGTTAAGCCATAAATCTGCCTTCCCAAGGGGGTATGAAGTGTGGCCATCTCCTATTTTATAGACAGAGAAACAAAAGGATCAAAGGACTCTGTGCTGTAAGCTGAGGCTTATAGGAGGAAAAAGACAGGGGTGTATTAGTTGATCACAGGAGTGCTACTGACTAGCAGATAGACAAAAGCCAAATCAATTGGCTTGTGCCCTGCTCTTTTGAGTTGCAGCCAGACTAGCCTTGCTAGGAATCCTCTTGAAAGATAGTGAAGACATCTTTATCTTTGTACTACGATTGCTTTTTGGACTGCAAGTTAACTTTACTGTAAATGAGCTTGGTTTATTTAGCTCAACAACAAAAAGACAGACTAGTATGTAGTTAATGTCACATCAACAACTGTGCTAGACTTCTAATATAATGTGTTTTTGTTTAACACCAACACTTCATCAGCTTTTCACCCATCCACAAATAGAACAAATGAAGCCTTCAATCTCATTTCTTCTGTTCTCCTGTGTTGATTTTGCCTCGCATTTCTATGTGGGTTTCAGTTTGTATTTTTGCTTTACACTAATATGGCCACTAATAATCATCTATATCCAAAAGTTCTGTCAAGCTGCCCCAAAACTGTTCAGGGGTGAGGCAGGGCAAAACACAGTGCACTTTAGGGCTCATGAACCACACATATGGCTAATGAACAGTTGGAGGATGGTATTTATTTTCTTGTTGGAGCTTGTGATGCTTTGTGGGGCTGGTCACCTGCAAGCAGGTGAAGGTGAGGTACCATGCATCACTGAGAGTGAAGTTGGCAGGATACCAGTGCTCCCTTCAGGTCACTGGGGCCATGGGAGCCCATTAGCATTTCATGAAATAGCTAAAACTCGGGGAATATCTGAGATGGAAAATGTGTGGGTCTTTGCTATAGGAAGACTTTTGACACATGACGCATTATCACAGAGGCTTTTACATCAGTTTAGGTTGTCAGACAGATAAAGAGGATATTTTCTGGTTCTTCTATATAAGCAGTAACTTTCAGTATCTTTCCAAAATGGAATGATCTCAACCCACAGCTTTTGGACAAAAAAAAAAAAAAACAAACTACTGACTATATTGCATTGGAGAGCAGAATATGCAGGTTGAGATTTTTAAGTCATTTTGGTCATAAGACTAGCCTTAACTTAAACAAGTGTAGATGAAATCGTGAAATTGCTGTGATATAAGACTAAATCAAGACTTCAAAATGGATTTTTTTTAACAGGTGCCTCCAAAAACCTGGAGTCTTTAGTGTGGATGTGATGTTTTGAAAGCCTTTATTATCTACTAAGGACAACCCAGAGCTGGTTGGTTCATCAGTGGCTTCTTACATAGTGCCCTTCAAAGATTTCATCTTTCCTCTTCACCACAGATCTGGAGCTACGGGGAAAGATTGTGAAGGCTGATGTTATTTCACAATTAGCTGTATACTGATGACACAGTTTTTCTTTCACTGTATTAAGGGTTTTTTTGCCACCATTCTCAGTATTGGACTTCTGTGGCTACCAGCTAGGTCAGATTTAGCCAAAAGATGACGGGATGATGGTGAATTAAACAATATGAGGAGTGAAGGTAAGAATGTGGTTTTCCTGCTGAAAGGGAGAATGTGTGTGGTTTTTTTTTTTTCAATCTAGCATATGCTAATGTAACCTGTGATTGCTTCTGGGAGCTCAGGCAGCATGTGATGGAGTCACTAACTTCTCTGTCAAGAAAGCTATGATTGGTTATTTTACTCCTACCATGTAGATATTGGCAACTTTTTGCACTGCTGCAAGAGTGTCTGCCTTTGACACATCTCTTTGCTTCCCTAAACTGCAGCCCAGAAATGAAACTTCAGAATAAAATAGGTTTCACAGTTATAGCCTGGTTCAAGGTGAACATGTTGTGTACCACATTCCATAGTTTCCAGTTCATTTCTGAGTGTAATTCACTGTGTAGGTTTTGGTCTATAAAGTCCTCCGTGATTTGAGTCTTGGGATCAGGGAAGATCCTGAGGAGAGCATTTTGACTGCTCGGATCATTTGTGACACTTGAATGTAGTCAGCAGCTGAGACAAGGCGCTTTCAGCAGAGGGTTTGCACCCTTAGGAGATGTGTTTCATTTCTGTAGTGTTGAGAGAGTGAGTGTTGTGCGTGGGTGGTTTTTTGGTGTCTTTTGTTTTTGTGCTACTGGATTTGTAGTTGATTCTGTGAAGGTACAGGGCAACAAACTAAGTAACCCCTCAAAGTCCTTTCAAGCTTATCTTTGTGGTTCTGCACAGAAGGGTTGAAATGTGAAGGTTTTGCTTCTCTTTCAGTCTGGAATTTCTTTTGTTACTGTAGGTTTTTTGTATGTAACTGTCTACATCACTGAGTAACCTTTTGTTGTGCTTTTCTTTGTTTTCTTGCTATTTGTTCTTTTGTGAGGAGCTGGGCAGAATGCCTTTGGGGTGACCACTGTCCTCTTCCCAGTGATTTGGAAGCCAGGAGACTAACCTGGAGGGAGATGTTGCTTTTTACTGATTAGTCACATGCATTTAATTTGTCATAAATGTCTCTAGCAGTATGTAATACAAAGGATTGATTTTTGTTTTGGAGGTGATCAATAAAAAACATAGGAAAATTAGTTTAGAAAGAGTTTTGAGAGATTTGGTCTGTACTGCTTTCTCATGGCTAAGTCAACTCTGTCACTTCTGAAGGATGTTTGCCAACATGTTCTTTAAAATGCTGATAACAGAGCATCTGCAACTTATGTAATGAGTGCTTAGCCATCTTACTACTAGAAAGTGTTTAGCACTAGAGTAGTTTTCCTTTTTTCATGTATTATGTGTATGTGAAGACTTGCTAAGACTGTCTCCTCTTCCTTGTATGAAGTGTCTCCAGTTATTTCATCCTTTCCAGATGGTGTTGTTCTTATCTTTGACCATTTGCTCTATTTTCAAAACTGGACAGGAATGCTTTATCAGGTAAAGCAGGAGAAGCTTTTAGGGTATGGTTTAGGCAATGTGTCTGCTTGTCATTCCTGGTGTGATGTTTGTTCCTTTGCAATAGCATCGCCTTGACTCACATTCAGTGAGGAACCGCTAATCAATCCTTAGGATTCTTTTCCAGAATACTGTTGTCTAGACAGTCAATCTCCATCCTGTATTCGTCAGCTGATGATTTCTGCTGATGTGTCCTTAGTGAACAGCACCTCTTTTCCATGGTATTCCTCCTGTTTGCCGGCCACCCTGGCTCCCAGATTTCCTCTCGCGTAAGCCTGTTGGAAGCACCTTGTCTGACTGCTTTGTTGTGAGAGATGTGATTTAGGAACTGTACTTGTTAAAAGCTGAGCCTGTTTAGAGCAGCAGTGCGTGATGAACAACTAAAGACACTTGGATGCCACAATGATTTGCCATTAGTTTGTATGTTTAAAGTAGTGTATTTTTCAGATCTTACAATGACAAGAAACTGAAGTGAAAGCTGTTTTCTGCTTCTCTTCGTAATGTATGTTTCCAGTTGTTCAGAATGTGTGTTCCCAGTTATATAGCTTAAATATGATATGATAACTTGTCAACTTTGCATTCTTGGGCACCTGAAATGTTTTGTTCAAAAATAATGCTGATCTGACTTCCAGATGCTCAAGGGTGGATAGGAGAGCTGCAAACGGTGCAGCTCTGAAAGTCACCTGGGCTGCAGGGACGAAGGAAGAAGCTTGGATTTTGCAATTTGTAATGCTTTGTGCTTGCTGTTTTTTGTTGTTTTGAGTAAGAGAATAGGATAAAATCAAATCAGTTTTTCAGGATTAAAATAACCCCCAGCCTTATTAAGGAATGAGGCAAAAAAAGTGCTCTTGAAGGAGAACTAATAGAAGGGGAAAACACTGTGCTGATACTCATTGCACCCTTCATCCTTCTCCAGTTAAGGAATCAAGTCAACTTATTTTTTCAGATTTGCATGCAGTTATTTATCTACTTCTTTAATAGTAACAGCTGGAATTATTACAGCTGAAAGTGGGTAAAGTCTGTTCACTCAGCTCTCTAGTACATTGTGTTTTGTTTTCTTGATAGTTTGTGTGTAGGACACAAATAGTAGATGAGGTAATAAACCTCCAAATGAGATTGTTTACAGAACTTGCAGTAAGGCATTTGAGGAATAACTTAAATTTACTTCAGTTTTGCTTTCTGTGTTACTGGATTTCAAGTGTCCATGTGTGTCCTTCCAGGGCTCTGGAAGCAGGCAGGGCCTGGTCTTAATGCAGTCAGCAGCTAAATAATGAGCTTGTTTGGCTCCTTCTGCAGCAGAGGAAGATGGAGTGCCCATTCAAATCCATTGCTTGGGATTTCTTTATTTGATTGTTGTTTGCACTGAACTTGTAATTTCCGGGTTTTATTTAGAAATGTAAAATGAGTTCTTAACTACAAAGGTGTGTACTGGCATGTTTTCATGAATAATTTGCATTGAGTGTGCGGGAATCTATATATGCTATGGATAAGAGGTGAGCACCAACAGCACAATAGGGGCTATTCTGTAACAGAAGTCACTGAATTCTGTTTAGTTATTTTTAAAACAGAGCATTGTTGCTTACTATCATAAATCATTGACAACATATAGTAGGGTAATGTTTCATTTTTTGAAACTCTATAAAATTACATGTTACAGTGCAAAAAGGAAACGATTACTCCATGAAGCCTTATTTTAACTTTTCTCCAGAGTAGTGTAGTGAGCTAAGCATGTATGAGATATAGGGGTGAGGGGGAACCAGTGCTTCTGGTGCTTTTTGTTACATAAATTAAAGGCAAGTTAGCAATAGAAGTTGTATTGTTTCATTATTGTATTACACAAACAGCTATAGGTAACAGTTTGATCCTTAATCAAGCTGTAGATATGTTTTAGAATATATGTGTGAAATAATTGTAATTATGAGAAGAGGCATTCATGCTTTTGTAGGTGGTTACCCATAAAACACAGAAATTGTTCTTCTGAGGAAAAACCCTGTGTAAGATGGCTATTGGATTTGAAGTGTACTTATTTTTTTGGGAAAAAAAGTAGCATTGGGAAACTTAAATGTCATCAGTGGTTCATAAGGTTACTTCTGATTCCATAGGTACAACTGTGAGGTACACTCCCTGTAACTAAGTCATATAGAGATGGGTCACAGGTTGTAAATGCTAATTTTTTTTGTAAGTGATAGTGGTAGGTTTTTATAAGAAATAAAGTTGGCTAATATTCTGTACCTTGAAGGAATAATGCCTCTTTCCTAGGCTGCATGGTTCCTTTCCTAACATCTGTACTAGGTCTGTTAGTACAGTGAGGATACCGAACTTAAATGGCAGTTTCTGCCTTTGCGTGGGATTCAGAACTGCTCCTTATTAGGATAAAGAAAGAAGAAATTTGAGCATGTATTTTTGAAACAATTAGTGGACAACAGCTGGCAGAGCTGCTGTGTTATTCATGGTTAATAGTGGAAAATTCTTAACCATTCTTTACTTATCTGTCTCTTCCCTATTCTTCTACCTTCCCCCCCTGCCCCCAGCTTCCTTCCTTTTTTTAGTCTGTAAAACTTCAGACAAAAAAAGAGGAAATCCTAAGGTGGAAAACAGAAGATCCCTGTTCTTCCGTTTCGGTGTAAGAGAGCACGTGTTGGTTCTGTACAGAGTTCATTACTGTAGCTATACTTGCTTCTCTTCTTCCACCCACCCATATCAGAAAAAAATGAATAGCTAATTATAACTCAAGCCAAAATTATATTACTTCATTATATCCTTTCTTCCACTTGGAATGACAAGACCCGAAAGCTAAAATTCCTCTCACTGGGTCAGATGTAGTTCTGAGCGCCCAGCTCTGTTGAACAAATGGGCTTATTCCTATTGCTTGCCAGCATAAATTGGTAAAGGTGGAGATATCTGCCTGCACATATTTTGCTGTTATATGTGTCTTGGGAAAATGTCGGTGATAATAGTAAGCACTTCAAGTTACGGATTCTCCAGTTGCTTACATTAATGGAAAGTTAAATTCAATACCCTAAAAACTGATTTTATTATTTTTTGCAAGTTGGATTGGAAGACAAAAGACTCTTTTCTGCATACCAGTTAGGCTTTTTATAATGATTTGGTTATCCAAAGACTTTGAACAATTTCTTTCCACCCATTAGTTGAAAAAGCATAGTAAAAGATGGTGAAAATAGGTAAAATATTGGAATAAGAAGTATTTTTCCAGGAAAGTGTGTGGTGTTCTTGCATATGAGGCAACTGTTGGGTTTAGAGTTTAGTCTTTGGAGGTGGTATTTGGAGATTTGGCATGGTAAATGATATTCAGAGGTATGTGAGGTAATGGGCTTTCCAACTTCAGAGACAGGGTAATATGGAACTCACTTCATAGTCACCTGCAGAGTTATATTTTTAAGCTACTGTCAGTGGTTGCCTCTGGAAAACACGATTGTTTTATTTTATAAATGTTTTTAATATTAGTAGCTTTATCTCAACCTGAACAATTACAATGTGCTTTAAGAAGCAGTATTTAAATCTTCTTCCCTGGATGAAAAGCCTTGGCTTCCTTGCAGCATGAAGGCTGAGTGATGTCAGTTATGCTGCTGCTATCTGTCTGTTCAGTGCTAGATCACGTCCACTGCTTCTGTATCTTCAAGCTTAAGTGTGGTCATGCTTGTTTACATTCAGAAAATTCAATGGGAAGCCTTTACAACTGAAAATTGTTGGGTTTTAATGTATTTGCATGCAAAGGAAGGTGTTTCTGTGTTTTAGTAGTGCAAAGACTCCATTCTACTGAATAGGCTGGGACTTGAACAGCAATGCCTGTAAAACTGTGTATTTAATAGATGTATTAAGTAACACCAGTTTTAAAGATGGCTGAGCTAAAGTACAGAGGTTAGTTGTCATATTAAACAAGCACAAATTATGATTCCCTGTTTTTCTCAGTGTAATCAGAAAAATGTTACCTAGTGAACAGAAAGTGCAACTGTAGCATTAGAGAATCACATAGATTTTTGTGATGATTCTTACAAAGATCTGTTTAAATTTATATTGATAAATATTGCCTCTAGCTCTCTTTGAGCAGCCAGTTAACAGCATTGTAATTGAGGCGTAAATGTGGTTGAACAGGTGAGAGGTCTGTGGTCTTTACTGTTGTGTTTGGCCTCTCCGTGGGTTCCTCGGCAAAATAATGACCAAGCAGAAAGGGACTGGACTGATGGGGAGGTGCCCGCTTTTAGAGGAGTAGAGGTCCAGAATAAACTTATTTAGCAGAAAGGTTTTGAATGGGCAGTGAAGCTAACAAGCTGGAATTGTTTTGGATAATCTGAGAAGTAGATTTATTGTTTACAGAACTGTAAGTTTGGCTTTTTAATGACCTGTGTAAAATGCTATTTAAGTTTCTACATACCTTATGTAAAACCTCAGAAGCACTCTGCAGGCTACAAATGGCAGATTTTGTATAAAATGTGAGGTTTGTGTAGAATAGGAATGTGCACTGCTACAGTACCATATGTTGAAGTAATTCAGGAAACTCAGAATAGCGTATTGTCTTGAGTATGTGTGTGGGGAAGCTTTGGCAAGTAGAATGTAATTGTCTGGGGACCAGCATGACCATGTCCACGCTGGGCCAGCTCTGGTGCTCACTCAGCTCTGGGCCATGTGCTTCCCCCCTGCTCCCTTGTAACAGCTTCTATGAAGAACAGTTAAGAGCTGATCTGGCTGAAAACTAATCACTTTTTTGGCAGGGACGGATTTCTGATGGATCAGCATCTCTAGCTGTGCTCAGATTGTCTGCCAAAGTACATGTGCCAGCATGGGGGGGGCGAAGCAGCTGAAAGTACAAAAGATGGCAGGACCCAAAGGCTTTCCATGTGCCTTGCTCGAAGTGCCTTGCAGCCACAGCATGCTGGTGCTTCCTCGTGCTATGTTGGTGCTGCCAAGCAGCAGGGATTTTTGGCTTTAAATGGGAGCACTGGGTGCACGGCTCCGAGGGCAGCGGCTTCCTCCCTGGTGAGGGATGACTGGCTTGCTGCTGTTAGCCTGGGGGCAAAAGAAGCTCGCTCGCTTGGTCTGACCCACAGGCACATCAGATGAGGAGTAATGGGAAGCTACAGCCTAATGAGAAAGTTAGTTGACCTGTCAAGAATGTATGGCTGTTTTTGTGGGAAGGAAGAAATAACGAGCTGAAGTAGATAGATTGTCCATCTTCTCACCTAGATGTTTGGTCTGGATTGATGAGTGCGCTGTTTACTGAACCCACTGTTACTGCTAAAACTTTTTTACAGGTTTTGAGTTACTCCTACTTGCTAATGCTGTTCAGATCAAGTCTTACTTGGAGCACTTTCACTAGCATGGCAGGAAGTGCTTTCCTACTCTAGAGGCTGCTTGGCAAGCAGTTGCCTGTTCTTGTTATCTCAAAAAACTGTCTTCACGTGCAACAAGCAGAACTGCCCAAGCACATATTTTGGACATTAAGTTGGGATCAATTCTGTCAGTTCAGCAGGCTGCTAAAATAGTTTGAGTGTCACAAGATTAGAAACTAAAAACTCTAAAGGTGCAGTTTCAGTTTGGATGTAAAATTTGTTTTGTGCCATGGCAAAATTGGACTTCTGGAAAAAAGTAGAACAATGACAGAACTGAGAACTAGTAAATGTACAGCAGCAGTTCAGTGAGATGTAAGTAACAAAGTAAAATGAACACATACATAATACCCTTTTGAGGCATCTGTGTCTCATTGCTGCATCCAGAACTTAAACAAGTAGACTTTGAGTCTTTTCAATATAGTGACATGGGAAAGAAAAATAAACACTTCTACCTGATATAATCAAAATACGTGTTTTGGAATGATAACATAATAGTGTGTTTGATATGAGAACTTGAATACACTCAGATTAATGAGATCTGCTGTTTTATCATGAAGTGATGGCTCTTGAGCATTACCATTGCCTCTGCAGTCAGGATAGTTCTGGGGTAATTCTGAGGAAAAAGCCTCGGCAGTTGTTCCCTCCAACTATCTCTACTAGTCTTGTCTCATTTTCCCCTTTGCTGTGGATGTCTCTGGCCCTCCTGGAAACTCAGTGGAGTGCCTGGGGCATCCAGCACTGCCACAGTCGTGTGCCCTTCTTTGGGCTCTTGTCCCTGTCACCCAGCTCCTTTGTCAGACTTCTGTCATTTCTTTAGGTCCGAAAACTGGGACTCAAGCTTAGAGGAAGTACTCTTTTGTTAATTGTGCAATGTTTGTTTTCTACCAAAGTAAGTTTTGGACGCATAGCAAGCACCTTTAGCGCAGGAGGAATTTTTTTTATTTGCCTGGGGTCTATGGGGGTACCAGACTTCCAAATGTCTGTTACATGTGAAACAGCATCCTTACAACTTCTCTAGTATGATAGCTGTAAAGCTAGAGGGCCACACACATATATAATGTTCATTGTATCGGAGGTGTGTTCTTGAGCATCTTCCCCTCTTTTTAGAGTAGTTGTGAGATGACTTTTACTGTGCTCAAAGCGGGTTTTTTTTATATTAAACACCACCACGAGTATGTGGTGGGTGTGCTTGATGTACAGAAAT
>Ga0181612_141709_pt1 | contig 12430 bp, 7 predicted proteins | sample HoacroProtozoa21_FD_119630 | JGI IMG/M metagenome (GOLD analysis project Ga0181612, IMG submission 119630) | Hoatzin crop microbial communities from Cojedes, Venezuel. Combined Assembly of Gp0051906, Gp0051904, Gp0051908 | reverse complement strand
CTGAAAGACAATAGATTTGGACTGGATATGAGAAAGAAATTATTTACCATGAGGGTGGTGAGGCACCGGAACAGGTTGCCCAGAGTGTTCAGTTGCCCAGAAGCTAGATGTTTTCAAGGCCAGGTTGGATCGGTCTTTGAGCAACCTGGTCTTGTGGAAGATGTCCCTGCCCACAGTATGGGGGTTGGACCTAGATGATCTTTTAGGTCCCTTCCAACCCTTACCATTCTGTGATTCTACGATTATTTCTCACCAAAATTCTGAAAATTATTATCTCTGCATTCCTGTATCTGAGACTGGATATGGATTACTGAAACTGTAGATCATGTAAACCCATGTAAACTCCTTTCAATAAGAATCATTGGAATTTTTCTCCCATTCAACCTAATCTGCAAAGATTCACAGCTACTGCAAATCAAACAAATTTTAATTGTAAGGTAAAGCCCTGTAATAACGACACCAAGAGAGTCAGTGGGAATTCTGTCTTTGATTTCAATGCCATCATGATATCACCCATAATGACAGTGCTTGAGAGGGCCATAAGAAATACTGTCAGGTGACTTAATACCACTTTGTAGCAGACTTGCTGTAAAGGATCCTGCCCCAGACAAGAACACTCTGATTTTACAAGGTGACAGGAACACAGGTTAGAGACTATTCATCTTCTTTTCACATATATAATACTGATGACTTTTTCTTAACTGGAGTAAGGGTCTAATTATCCCCAGAGACACCTCAACGTATTTCTTTACATCAGACTTTAATCCCTCTGCTGATTCATCATTTCTTGGGTCTATTTCACTTGACAAGGTCTTGACCAAAGCCATAGTCAAAAATTCTCTAACCAAGAGCATGTAATTGATTGCTCACGAACATCTCTTAGACCTGTGCTCCTACCAATGAACCATAGGTCATAGATCTCAGTATCATATTAGATCTTGATCGCAGCCAAAGAACTCTCAGATCACTTTTCAGATCAACACATAAGCAAAAGTGCTACTTGCACTGCATGCACATAATTATCATCTGTTAAATAAAATCCATCTGACCTTGACTGCATGCTAGCTGAAGTGTGCATGCAACACAAATGTGGAAACAATGAACATAAGCTCATCCACTGACTTCAGGATAATAAATTTATTTGTACAGTCTGGGTAGAATGTACTCATCCAGGAAAGCAAAGAAGAAATGCCAAATTGTAGCCTTATCCCTCCTCTGCCAGAGCTTGATTTTAATTCTTCTCCCACAGAGCATTTCTGGCACTTATTTGGTTAAGAATACTATTAGAAGTAGCAGAATAAATCTTTATAATAAATGTAATATTTAAGATCAACTTCTGCCTCTGTGCTGAAAATGTTGATCGTGGAGTTTAATTTCCATTTTTCATTTCCAGTTTTTCCCACTGTTCCACAGAGCTTACTCCTCTTCTAGAGTTAGTATTCATTAGTATATATTGTAAAACAGGTTTGAATGACCGATTAACAGGAAAAAGAAAAATAATTTCAGCATAACACTACCTGGTGTTGAGAAGCACTGTATATCTGGGGCTTTTTTTGTTTTGTTTTAATGAGCAGATGGGATATTACAAAAGTGCATGCTATTAGTTACATATAGTCATATAAGAGGAACTGTTATCCAATGTGAAACTGAGCATTCAGTGTATTACATATAGCTGTTGTTAAGTATTTTTCTGTGGTAGTTAAACTTTCATTCTCATTTATCCTAATTCTAGCCCTAACTATATTGTTGTGAAATGACGTGCTTGTCACCTAGTGTTTAGTACACCTTCAACCTTCAATGATTGATAGAAATGAAAATACAGGGTTTTTTTAAAGCTAGTGCATTAGTCTCATACTATCACTGGAAATCTGTACTGTGTTTATACTGCTTTAGGGCTTCTGATGACTAATAGTCAATGTAAATACATTATGCACAATTTAGAAGTTGAATTAAGTTTAATATTTAAGGCTTATTTTTCAAGAAGTATTACTGTTACAAGCGGAAAAGGTTTACTGGAAGAATGCATGATTTCTTCATTCTGCACTTCTGTTGCAATTATTTCCCTGTCATCAAGTACAAAAGAAGATCACTTCTTCGGAAAGAAAAAAAAAAAAGAAAGAAAAAGGGCAACAGGTTAAGGTCAAATGACGTTGATATGATGTCATTTACACTGATTTTACATTTCTACATCAATGAAGCTACTTTGATTTTCATTCTTTCATTCAGGATCAGAATTGCATTCTTTGTTTTAATGCTACTGTATCACTGCTTGATTTTTTTTCCCCTGCCCATCATTGTTCTCACTTGCTAATGTCAGCTTCCTTCTTTTGTCACGCTCTGAGGAAGATGCCAAAGGAAAGCATCATTAGCAAATACAGAAGCCTTTGATGACTGAGCTCCCATCACTGGGAGAATCATGGCACTGATACTTAAATACAAATTCCTTCATTTGACAAAGCCAATCTGGCAGTCCTTTACCTGCCAGGATAACTGAATTCCCGGTCTAACACAAAAATGAGCCTTTTGGATTGGTGGGGGTTAAACCAAGCTGCCAGCAAAGCCAGAGGAGAGGATCTGATTCCCACATGCCTCTGCTAGAGAAATTAATCCTGGAGTTTAGCATCTGGATCTGTCAACTGCCAAGCTTGCCTCAGTCGTCTGTTTCATCGCTGGGCCAGATTAAAAACAAATGATGAACAGGAGCAGGTTCTGCACCATCAGTGGCAAAAAAGGAGAGGAAAAAAAAAGCACAAGCCAACAAAACCCAAAACCTAGAAACAAAAAACTTTAAATCAAGTGCGTCTTGCTATTGCATGTGTATGCTACTGCATTCTGAAATAATGCCCTGCTTTAAAACTATGTCAGGAAAAGCCGATCAGGTCTGTCAGTTGGTTTTTGCAAAGTGTGGAAGTTAGAGGTGGAAAATATGTGCAGATTCAAACTCCCATTAGAGTGCCACCTGTCAAGTTTTTCTTTGAGCACACAGGTTTATAAAATGTATTTTGTTTCAGGGTGATAGCAACCCTCATCAAGCATTCTACTCTCACACATACTCCGTACGCTCATGAAATGTAATTTCAAAATACAGATGGGCTCCACTTGCTAAACTCAAATCCAGAACTGGGCGTAGTCACTATTTCAAAGTTCAGAAGTTACATTCTGGGGATTTGAGCTAGTCCCATTACAGTTTGGAGTCCATCTGAGAAGCTGGATGTGTATTCAGATTCTAAAATCCCCATGTTGTAATTCATGTCAAGATCCTCATGTTTTTATTTGCATAAATGTAGGATGCTCCGGAACAAATTTTGACATTTTGCCTATCCATTGTTCAAGAAAAAAAAACTTTGCAACTCCACCGTTCTGGAATCTAGAATTTTCCAAAATTCAGTAAAAATGTCCTTTGCTTTTCTCCTTCTCAAAACGAACTTTGAGAGCTTCAGTCATATCATCAGGAGACAAAAAATCAGGACAAAACATCACTGATCCAGAAACTGAATGAATCAGCAAGGTGAGATCCAACATAACAAAATTTATTTTTACAGCTGTCCTTCAAAGATAGTAAGTTCCCTGGTGAGTTTTATCTGATTTAGAGTGAGGAAAAATTAATCCAGCTCCATAGTTTCAGTAAGACAGCTGTAGTTTTGTGCTCCAACATGACTCTGTGTATGTTGAATCTAAGGAAGATGCTATTCATCTATTCTTGCTAATTTTGGAAGAGCCTGTAAGTATATATCAGAAATTGGGATGTAATGCTTAGATTAGCAGATACCCTGCTTTCCCCCAGAAAGATCACACAGCAGAGCAAATTACTTAGTCTTTTCCAATATATACACAGAGTCTACAAACAGCCATTTTCGTCAGTTTAGATCATCACGCCTACTAACTTAGCAGCAACATTTTGCCATGACTGGGTTTACAAGGCCAGACTGCATCCAGAATATGCTCTCTGTGTTACACTTTGGCTGGTATAAGATATATTTGTAAACACAGCCACAAATAAAACTCATAAAATTGCTTCTGCAACCACTTCAAACAAAAAATTCAATTTTTTTATTTCTCCCTTACTCCATAAATAATAGTTCAGTCAAAATGGCTAAGACTTTCAAAAGCTTCTGTTACTCCTAAGAAATACAGTTTTTAGATGATGCAATTTAAAGAAATATCATATTAGATATTTCTGAAGTAGAAAAGCAGAAGGTCTGTGTTATCCAAATAACTACTCATTTTGAAAACATTGGACCACGCTTCTGAATATTGTTGCTTACATATAGCATAGCTACAACATACACTTGCTATTGCTACAATGGATATGAATACAATTACAAATATTTGGGACAACAAAAAGAAAAGCTTTTACATACAGAAAATGTGTTTTCTCCAGTAAAAAAGCAACTTTTAACAGTAGAATTCTTTCCACTTCTAGAAATTCCCTTTTCAGTATATTTTTATACTTCAAAAATTCCTTCTTTTCAGATTCTTAGGGGAAAAAAAGTCTTTTACAGTCCTGTTTCACAAACCAAAATGTAAGACAATCTTTCCATTATTTTCTGGAAAAAAAAAAAGAAACATTGTGTATGTCATAGGACAAATTTAAGCTCTAAGCACACTTATTTTCCACAAATGATCAGAAGTAAAGCAAATGAAAATTCACTAGATCTGTACATAAGTGTGTGAGTTCCTGTAACAAAAGGAATATTAGTGTTATTTATTCGTTTTAGGTTACTATGTGAGCATTATGATGCTTGTTAGAAATTGAAGTAGCTGGGGCTAAGGGAGGAATTTTTCCTTTGTGCCTTGTTATGCCTGTTTTACTCTGGACCAAAATGACTTCTGCCCCAGAATACTTGACCTTTTCTCAAGAATGACTAAGCAAGATCCACTGGAAGAAATATCTGAAATACACAATGAAGCAGGCAGAGAAAAACACAGAAAATGGGGAATTCAGAATGTAAGTGGAGTCAAGTGATTTATAAGAAAAACAAGGAACTTTCTCACAACAGAGGAGAAAAAGAGGGATCCACACTATATACAAATCGCTCAATTTAAGAGTTGCTGGCTGAAAAGCAAGACTCTTTTTCTTAGTTTATATGGTGGATTTCTTGTTTCTTATATTTCTGAAAAAAACACAGCTTTAAGGATTGAAAGATATAAAGATTGATTTTGATATCTTTTAGTATGCTCTCTTTTAAAGAAAGAATGGAGCAGTTCCACTCCATGGCCTTGGCTGCTTGGGGTCCTGTCTCGAACAGTTTTATGAGATCTTTGTCCAGCTCCTGAAGGCAAGCACAAAAGAAACTGTCATAATTTAGACTATCTGCCTGTAGACTGAAAAAAAATCCAGAAATTATCTATCAAAGAAAGAAGTTCTGTACTGTTTCATGATGATGCAAAAACTAAACTGATAATATGAGACACCTCGAAGATACAAAACAAAAGTAAAAAAACTAAAGCTGGTGTTAATTCTAGAATTTTGATTGGAAAATTATAAATATGGATATGTATTGTTGAATTATACTTTTTAAATCAAGCAATTAAATTTATTAGCTGAGGAGAAATGTTAAAGGAGTGGCAGAAAAGAAGCTCTCAGAATAAAACCTGTTTCCTAATCAAATCAGAAACACAGATTCTGTCAAGAAGATAAGTCAAAATGCAATTAAATAACTTTAAATAAACAGACCGGATATTATGAATCACACTTGCGAAACAAGGTGGCATATACCTCCACAAAATACTGTGTGGATAATCTTTTCTATACCTCTTCTTTTGTGTCGTAAGCCATGTTACTGAGGACTAGGTGAAATAAAAGACTTAAGTGCCTATCTAACTTAGATGCACCAAAACATTTAATTTTTAGGCCTGCTTACTTTGAATGAAATTCAAATCTCAGAGCTAAGCACGTGTAACTTGTGTACAAAGCACAGAGACCATCTCAGAAAGGGTAGTGAAAAACCTGTGTGATTAACAAGAGGCCAAAAAATAAGACGTGAGAAATACTGTTCGCTAAACTTGTCTGGGGCTTGTGTCCCAAAAACCTAGGCATCCTTCTTCATTTTGGATTCAGGTCTGAAATTCTTTCCTGAGCCTACACTGCAATTATTGTTCTTTCAAAGAATGAGATACCCTGGATAGGGCTTAAGGTATATTTGCATTTTGGAAGAAGGGACAGTGCTTGCCATGAAAAAAAATGGGGTTCAGCCCTCCTGAACCCTTAGGAATTCTCTTTTCTTCATTCAGAACTGTTTGTTGGGTTTGCCCAATGACTATTCCATGTAAAATATATGAACAATAGCTGGCAGACAGGAATCTATAATGATCCCATTGTAGGGGACTGCTCCAACAACTGGACTACAGAGCTATTCTTCCTTAGAACGCCTTTCCTGATCCTGCACATTTGCTATGGTTCTGTTACAGAGGCACAGCAGTACAGCATTGACAGGAACAAGGATCCATGTCTCCACAAAACTCCACTTGACTCGTCCTTTGTTGCATATGCTGTAAATTGAGTATTTAGGTGGCACTCCTGGCAGGTGGCAATGCTGGTTTTCATCTGCTTTGTGCTAAATAATTGGAAAGACTAAGATCTTCTATTTTTCCAGTGACTGCCTTACCTACCAGGGGAGAGAAAAGTGAGGAGAGAAAGAAAAAAATATTCCAGTCAGCCTTTTAAAAGAAAGCAGGTTCAACAGCATTTTATTACAGGCTTAATTCAACTTGTTTGAGCTCCTACTTTCTAGACTCCAGTAAAGTGTAGGTGGGTGCTCTTAGCTTGAGCAGTTCTGGGTATGCACAAAAAGAAGAAATGATGACAACAAGGACATTTCAGGATGGACATGCACGTTGGATTTTGAACATTTTTACATATAAGCATGCTAAGCAAAGATTTTCTTACATAGTAAAACTGGCTTTAATGGCCATTTGCGGTGCTCAGTGGAGAGCAGGTCCACAGGAAGGCTAATGCATGTTCCTTAGCAAGCACTTCATACAGTTTAAAACCATTACACTCCATATAACTTCAAATTACTCTTAAAATACCTACTGGTCAGATCCGTAGGTATTCAAAGTGACTTGCAGCATGTGGTATTCAGTTCTACAAAAAAGCTGAAACAACCTTATCTACTCCACATTCACCATATGGAATCACCCCAAAGACCTTTTGGAATATAAATGTAAAACATACTTGCGGTTGACAAATTCCGGGCCATGTCATCACCTGACCCATCAGTGCTATAAGAAAAAGACTTAAGTGGCAAGAGCGCTTCTACTGCATTCCAGAATTCACTGAAAAATGGCACCATGCAAGTTTTGAGAAGAGCCTGGACACACACTTAAGTCACAATACCTGTATTTTTTGAGACTTCCTGAGTCTTGTTTTAGGTGCCTAGTATCCCTTGAAATCGAACATTGAGGACTAATTTTGAAAGGTTCTCACATGCAAAAAAATTCTGTAGCTAAACAATCATTTGCAATCCCTAACTACGTATAAACAACAATAAGTCCTTTACTTTCATACACGAGTGGCATCACAACCTTGCTTGAAAATGCTGAATAAAATTAAAAGATGCTTTTCATTTTATTTAGGTGTAATCAGCAAAATTGGCCTACTGTTCACTGGATAAAAACGGGTTGATTGTGAAACTGTGTACTCTTCAACATGAAGCCAATTTACACAGAACAGGAAGGACAAAGAAATATAAAAATATAATTTAAATGAAAGAAATGCAGTGTAAGTAGATGTACAGTCTGAAGCATGCATTATTCAGAAAAAGCAACACTACTGACATTGCTAAAACAGGTAAAAATAAATTAAGCTGAAAAAGTAAAAGAGATGTGGAGACTGTTTAGTTATGACCTGAAGTTCCAATTATAAATAAAATGTATTTAAAAATACTTGTACAAAATAATCACAAAACTGGTGAAAGTGCATTTAATAAAACACTGATAGTAGTCATCAAGAATCTGGCTGTGGACAGTAGATCTGTTAAGTTAGGAGACCTGTGCCTGCTGAATCTCATGCTAGATGGTCACTTGCATCCCTCAAAAATAATCTGTTCTGATAGCAGTTTATCCCTTTTCTGTATGGTTTTAATTGACTATCATTTATGACAAACAGTAGGGAATTGAGTCTTGTACCTTCATCAACTACAGGTCATAACCATTTTTCATTCAAATTAATCTATTAGTGAGATTCATTAACTGAATACTGTAGAAATAAATCTCATGACTATATCAGTACAACAATGGTAAGGTTTTGACAGCGACAACTAAGGCCTCGTTTTGCCTAAGAGGAAAATAGTACTTTTATAAAAACTATAATGAGAAGAAAGAGGGATGATTCATTCTGACATTCTTAGAAATAAATAAAAAAGAATTCTATTTCAAGGGAGAACTGGATCATCCACCTCCACATGGTTACTAAGTAAAAAAAAGGGAAGAGTAAGAAAAAGTATTTTGGACAGAGCAATATCAATGTAAACCAAAAATGACAGATCACTGAGTCTTATGCGATGTTTTTGAAGACCCTGCCCAAAATAATATTGAACTAGAATCATAGACAGCATCCTCTAAATAAATTAGTCAATAAGCTTTGAGTTTAATTAGATATATATGTATACCTATCTAAACTCTAGATACATAAAAAACCCTGTAGGTATTACTACCTTTTTCCTTAGTCAATTTAAAAAAGAAATCAAGATAAGTAAGTAAATACAACTATGTTACATAAGCTATTACCTACATCATTTGTCAGGAGTCAGACAGAAATGGTCTTCAACAGCAGTAGCAGCAGCCAAATCTTTTTTTAACGTTGAAGCAACCAGATGAGCAACCCACTGAATTAGCCCTGGGAGTCTCAAAAGTCACAGGCAATGTTCCATGTGGATTCATGCACCATGGCTTTATATACAGCAGAGGCACAAATGGAATAGAAAGGACTGTGCCTACATGTATATGGATCAACAGACATCTTAGGAACCATTTTGAACTGCACTGTTAGGTCTCTTCTGTGGTTTAAATTGGGGTAGGCCTGTTAATTCAATTCACTTATTTCATCTGCATAATGCAGGCATCAAAATGAAGAAAACCAGCAATGAGACAGGCAACTATTTCCAAAATTCTTTGGGGATCTCACATATCTATTTATTCCTCTTCCAGTTCCCTCTTCCTAACAATCACTGTCATCGTGTTTGCCTTTACTCTTCTCCATCAATGCTTCCACTGCCTTCGGCAAACTCCTTGTTACCCGCTGGAGTAATATTGCTCCGTTGAGGGCAATGCAATAACTCCCACTCATTCTAATGGTCCAATGCCAAGGCCAAACTTGCTAACTATTCAGCTTCATCTGAATTTCTCTATCTGTTTTTCTAATTTTTTCACTCCTTTGAATTGGCTTATGGTTGCATACACTGCATCCATTAGAAAATCTCCCTACTGCTGCTGTATTTCGCTTATACACTATAGCATTTATTTTATTTAATTGTGTAATGAGTTCTGGGAAACAGTATAATGAAAGGCATGATACAAAGAAAACGTACATTGTATTATAGTTTAGTTTTGTTACTTCAGTGTGTTTATATGTTTCAAGATTCCCTTCCCTATCAGTTAAATTCATTTATGTCACAGATGTTTGGTTATTGGTCTCCTGCCTCTTCTTAGAGGTACTATAATTGAGCACCTGTGTGAGGGGATGGAGGGAATTGGGGGTTCTTGATTAATTTTCTCCAGCTATATTATTTATTTTCTTCCACCATTATCCTGTCATCCTCTTTGGGACTCTTTTAAACTGTCAGAGATATCTATTTACTTTTAATTGATTGTTGCTCTGTGCTCATCGAGTTTTCCTAGATGACAAACACAGAAGAAATATTAAAACTAGCCGTGTATAACTACAATAGGAAGATGTGCGATAGCACAAAGTATTACTAACAGTGGAGTCTAATCTTTTGAAGTACTGAATTCCAGGTAGGAAAAATCACATTTACTTCAAGGAATGACTAGTGAGTTTAAACTTCCTGGGCAACCTGCTGTAGCTGACCCTGTTTGAGCACGAGGATGGTCTATCTGCAATCCAGAGGTCTTGTCCCACCTCAGCGATTCTGTGGTTCTGTGACAGAGCTAATTAAGCATCAAGTTATCCTTTTCATAGAAAAATAGGAAAGTGAATTTGGCTCCTTACAATCTCATGCACGAACTTGGGCAAGTCCCACTACTTCTGTGATCTGTTTGTCTGTATGTAAAATGAACCTAATGGTACTTGTCTTCTTCAGTGTGGTGCTTGCATATAGGCTAAAAAAAAATACACTTTGACTACATTTTCTATTAATATTATAACTGTCTCTGTTTTAATATATTCTGCTTCAGAATCTGCCAGACATTTATCTCATGAAGATTAGTGGGACATTGAAAAAAACCGCCAGCTCTTCAGATGTTAATTTTGTCATTCTGTTTCAGAAAATGGCCCTGAATAAAAGGAGAAATAAATTTGTTATCTTGTCACAGGACAATATTGTCTACACTGTTATGTTGAAAAACATTCTACCTGACAATATCTGGAGAATAGCAGTAGCTGTTACCTCATGGTAGCAGATTCATTACAATATACCATATAAATAGAAGGTCAATAGTACGGAGCCAGAGAAGTCAGGAAAATAATAACATTTGTAGGAGCCAGTGGAACTGTTAGCAACATAACATCCAGGTTCAGTATCTGGATGAAGACTCAATACACTTCTAAATGGATGACTGTGAGCCAATATCATCTGTGGAAAACATCAGGGTACAGACAACTCATATTGTAACCGACTATTTAAGTGACTTTGAAAAATATTATAGGGAGGCATGACAGAAACTATAACAATCTTCAGCAATATTTTAGATATATCAGGAGTGGGATTTTTTGAAGCATTCAAAAGACCTGGGATTACAAACCGACATAACTACATTTTACTATATTGAAATTACCAGAGGTAAGAAAAGCATCGCAATTCACCACGTCATCTCTGTCTGAAACCCTGGACCCTACTTCCTGAAAAAAAATGTTCTTGTTGGAAAAGGAAACTTTTAAAATGAGGCCACTCATGTCTTCCTTCAAAATATTTATTTATATAGCCCAGAAGGACAACAGACTGAAAATACACATTGTCATACATAATGCGTACAAGGCCTTATCAACAAGGATACAAAGCTATACCATCCCATTAGGTTTTAGTGGGAAGAAAAAATGATGATACATAACATAATGTTGTATCTAAAGCTCCTGTCACAACTCTGCTGGTGTCCTGTTGCTCAGCTTTGATCAAGTTACTTTACAACAATATTTTTCACAGGTGATGAGAGATCTACAATAAGATAATTGAACTCCTCTTTCCTGCACAGTCAAATAAATCCTTGTGCTCCCTCTGCACTTACTGCCTGTATACACTTCATATGGTCTATGGCAGCCAAAAGCATCCACTGGAAAGTAAACTATGTAGTCCCTTCCCTATAGAAGTGCCACATGCCAGTGACACCCTTTGCTGAAACCTATAGGCAAAGAACATGTGATTAAACACAAAACCTGCAACAAGAATCTTAAATTACTTATTCTGATTATTTATTTTATAATCTATTCATCTTTGCATATTATTTACTTCCTTCAAGAAGCATGAAGATATTTAGTAGAACATACTTTTAGATGTTTTGTATGAGCATGGGCATTTGTAGTTGCCTTGAATTTTTAAAAACGATATCTGCAATGGTATTTGTTTATCCCAATGTACATTCATCCTCCTTTTAGAAGAGGACTCTTTCAGAGAGGGTTGACTCCTAATCCCAGCAATATTTCTATAGTCAAACACAATTACACCAAAAATAAAACCATTATAGCAGATTACCCATGTACACATTGAAATTCTTTAAAGGAAGAATAGGAATATTCACTCATTTAAATATAATGCATCAAAGACTGGGGTTTTAATTTCCTAACCAAGTATATTGATAGTATTTTAACTAAGCCATCATCTTTATTGCACTTCTACAAAGACCTTATCATAAACCATCAGTGCTTGAGGCATACTAAAATTGTAAGAATTTTCTCTCTCAAAGAATTAGCATGATGTCCCTCTGGCACTGTTTAGAAATTTTTCATTTGCTCCACAAACATTAGAATGCTGGCAGAGCATGAGTGTAAGAAAGAACACCAAATTAACACTATTTAACAGCATTTGAAATCAACCTAATTTTTGGAAAAGATTTCTTGCAGCTTACTAACATGCGAGACAATTAGCAACAGAAAATAAAAGGACAGGAAGTTTTCAAATTTAAAACTAAAGTTACAAACATTGTAAATATTAGTGCTTTAGCACCATGACCCAATTATCTTTGATTAGCAATGCTAAAACAATGCTATCAACCCTCCTAAAGCAGTAATAATTCCTAGTGATCAGCCCTGTCTTCT
>Ga0181612_135683_pt1 | contig 12430 bp, 4 predicted proteins | sample HoacroProtozoa21_FD_119630 | JGI IMG/M metagenome (GOLD analysis project Ga0181612, IMG submission 119630) | Hoatzin crop microbial communities from Cojedes, Venezuel. Combined Assembly of Gp0051906, Gp0051904, Gp0051908 | reverse complement strand
GGGTAATGGTTTTAAACTAAAACAGGGTAGGTTTAGGCTGGATATAAGGAAGAAATTCTTTACAGTGAGGGTTGTGAAACACTGGAACGGGTTGCCTAGAGAGGTAGTGGAGGCCCCATCCCTGGAAACATTCAAGACCAGGTTGGACAGGGCTCTGAGCAACCTGATCTAGTTAGCGGTGTCCCTGCTGGCTGCAGGGGGGTTGGACTAGATGACCTCTAGGTGTCCCTTCCAACCCAAAACTTTCTATGATTCTATGACTACTGTATTACAAGAAAATATTAAAGTCTGTACACAGATGCCACTTTTTCTTCTGTCTCTCAACAACCATTTTCATTATCAGCCATGAAATTTAACTGCTAGGTATCTAGGTATGGGTGGAGGATTGATTTATGTTCACGACTTGCATTCATTGTAAAATATCAAAATAACTCTAGCGTTTAAAAACATGAAGCAAACATGTAGCTGTGCATCTACACACAGTTAGAAATTCTTGCTGCTTGCATTAAAAGCTCCTTCAATATTTTTTACAATGTTATGCTCACAGTTTACTCAGTATCATTCAACATGAAAGTGAGTCTGGCTTAATTTCACAGTAATGTACCTGAGAAATAAAAGCTGTATTACAGAAGGGGCAACTGAGGCATGGATACACAGAAATTTGGCCTGGACAATCAATAAAACTTATTTCTAGACCCAGAATAACCGTCCTTCTTTTCCTGATACTGTGCTTCCATGAATAGCTATATCCACCTTATATTCATTCCATTTTAAAATATCTGTTCATGAGTACCTGCATTATTTATATATACTGCCATTTTAAAATTTGTTTCAAAACAGAAATTCTTTTTAGAAGTACAAATAAAACAATGCCTGATAAAATGTATTTTTTTGGCTGATAATGAGTCAGATATTTTGATCAACATATTAATTATTTAATTAATTATTGAATATAGATCTTTGCCTACCCCTATGACTGTACAATCATTTTCCATAAAGAGTTAAAAGAAACTTTCATTAACTAGATAAGTACACTTTTTCAGATCACAAATAATTTTCTTTGCTTTCCCCCACTATATACAAATTTTCTTATTGATTTTAGAATAAACTTTCCTTTAGAAGCGCTTAACTAGTAGCTAATGAAGAGCACTAACCTCAGCAAATTATTATATACACACTTCGACTTGCTAGTTTAAAGCAAGCTGCTCTGCTGAAAATATAACAACATATTAAAATTGTTGGTCAGTTTGTCAAGACAGGTTCTAACATTTGATGGTTTTCTTTGTTTATGTATTTCTTAGAAAAAATCAATAGGACATAGGTATGTACCCTTATAAACACAACTCTACAAACTTCATGATGTCAGTAGGGATCTGTTTTTCTTTAAATATCATTTGTTAGTTGCTTGACAATCCTTTTCTTTCTGTACTTTTCCAGGACCTAACACAAAGCAAAAAAATTTGTTATTTGGTTTTGAGTTATCGAAAATATGTAGCATAGACTTTATGTAACTTAGAATTAAAAAATATTTAGTATAAGGAGTTTCAGTCTGTAGTATGGGGCTCTCAAAACACCTGCAAAGTATTTGCTGGAGGTCTCGTTAGTAAGTGCTATATCTTACATTCTGCCATTATCTCCTTGTTCTCCTCTGAGAATAATAGATTTGAAAGCAGTAGATGCTTGCACCTTTTGAAAAACAAAATGTTCCTAACACCATCAGCAAATAGTCGCTTGCAGCTTCTGGTAAAACTTGATTTTAATTAAAATTACATTTTTATCACTATATTACTTTTCATGTCAGAATGTCTCTATAAAAAGTCAAAAAAATAATTTTATTAATAAAAACAGCTAACGATTACAAAGTACCTCCCTAACAAATTTTTATGTAATTATAAAAACATTTTTATGCTTCATAGTGATACTTTATTATAATAAATAGGAATTCACAAATCTAGAGACTTCACTGGAGATATTAGACTTGTTGTAAGCTTTTAAAATATTAAGTAGCAAAATTATATTATTGAAATAGTTTTATTAACAAAATACAAAATAGCAAGATATACCCTACACATAGAAAATGGATAGAACATAATTAACTTTGCAGGACACAGTGAGAATTGATTTGCTCTGTTTTATAGCAGCTACGATTTACATTTCCTGTTCCAGAGCAGATAGAGGGTAACGGTACTAAAAAAGAACAGATTATTAACAACAGCTACAACAATATTATTCAGAACTTCAAAAATATGCACCTCTACTTCACTACAAATTAAGAAAACTAAACAAGCTGCATATCTGGTCGATATTCTACGGAAAAGACAATCTATATATATATAAGATGAAATAAGCAAAATCCCTGGTCTACAGTTTCAGACAAGACAGCTATGATATGTAATTATCTTGTACAGATGGAAAAACAATACTTTTCTCTTTATTGCCAGTAGTTATACTTCAAATCAGCACTCTCCAATTTTTAACAGCCAATAGGTGGGATCCTGTTGGAACCTCAGACTTCTTGTTTGTTGGCTTGAACAATAAGAGAAGTGGTGTGCTGTGCCTTTGATGTCCTTGGTAAGAATATGTTTCAGGGCAAAAACTGTTGAAAAAGTGCTGCCTAGTGTCAAAACCTCAGACCATTCCAATTTCTGAGTCACTAGCAGGGACATTTTAATTATGGATGCCTGCTATGTGTAATAGCTAATTTTCCACTAATATCAACTGAAATTTGACAAAAGCATACATGTGCATACACACACCCACGTGTCTGTGTATGCATATACATACATATATATACACATATGCAAAAGCAAAGTTTCTGAAGCTCTCCTAGCTTTCAGAAAAAATATCATCTGTTCACGTTTCATTTCAAATGTTGGTTGATGGTTTAATGCAGCTTCTACATTTCAGCCTACATAAGTTATGGAACACTAAAGCAAGCCTCTGCTCCTGTGACTCTGCTTCATTTCATCACAAAGTCTGCGTACGTATTCTATGACACATTCCTAAATGTTATCCATTAAAGAATACATTACATAAACATGCTTATTGATAGCTATGGGAAATAATTTGGGGTTCTGTTTTTATTGAAAGTGGCATCAATAAACATAGAGCAAAAATAAAGTATAAAACTGGGAATGAAATTATGAAAAAATTATATTCCTACATATATGTAAATGAACACCTTATGACAAGAAAAATACTTGGGTACTATTTTTAAAGCAGCTGAGGAGGATTATCTCTGTAGTTCCCCTTAGAGACACAGATACGGCACTGGCACGAGGCTGAAGGCACTTTTTGCAGGGGAGCGATATGCTGGTAACAGAGGTATTCTGAACATATCCACAAGACATGTCTTTAACCATCTACATACTAATTTACAAAATTTGAGGCAAGGTATTCCTCAGACATATATTTGCCAGTGAGTAGCATTACAGCAGTTTTATTTTCAATGTTTTCATTACTTTTTTTTAGCTCCAGCGATAGGAAAGCAAGTTTCTCATTTGAAAGCGTAAGATGAGGGCAGATGAGATGAGACGAGATATCATGAGGGGTGTAGGCATCAAGGAAGTGTTTGAAAATCACTTCTGTAGGCAAATCTTTTATGAGAGCAAGATCCACAGGGCAAATAGAAAGTAATCGAGTTCCACGCCTTGCAGTTGGACGTCTCTTGTGTGCAGAGAGGCTACCGGTAAACTCTGAGCCATATTTTCACTTGGCAAACACTCACATGTTCAACTGGGCTCAATTGTGGGCTGCTGTGGACTACCACCCTCCCTAACTGCTACAACCTTTGTACAGTAAACTGCATGGAACTGCAGGCACAAGGTTTACAGCCTGTTTCAGGCTCCTCACAACTCAGAAATGCCAATATTTCTGCTTAAAATTAGAGACAAGACCAAGCAAAAACCTCTTGCCCAGTTCTGCTTAGTGTTAGCATAGAGTTTTTTACATAATCAATAAACCTTTTTCTAATAAAACCAAAACACGTCGAAAATCTGAACTCTCTGGTTCATTATTTGTCAAATATTGCCAGTTTGCCTGGATGATTGGTACCTAACAAACTTCGTGACTATTATCTGGGTCCTTGCCCCAAAAAAATATTTTTAAAAGGTTTCTGAAAACTTTATGCCCCTCAAAATTCTTAATGAAAAATCACAGAAACGTTCCATCTTACAAGGCTTTATTTACTTGATTTAGGTTTGGAATTTCTTATTTCTCTTTACATACACACCAAAAGTTACTCAACACTACAATCTGAAGCAATAACTAAACAAAACAAAAAAAAACTTTTTTAGCAAAAGAAAGCCGGAAAAATTTTAATGAGGATGAATTAACCTACCTCAGCTTCTCAGTTTTAGTCATATGAGAAATACAATTAAGCCATTAAAATCATTCAAATGCTTAAAGGTAAGTCCTCAGGTAAGTATTTTGCCAGGATTATGTTTTAATTACTTCTCTTTGTTAATCTCACCAACAGGCAGGTAAGTAATCCCTTCAGTTTCAGTGGGGATCTAATCCCTATACACTTTTAGGGACACACGAGTTGGAACAATCTTAGAGAAAAGTAGTATTTTACACAGACCCAAAACTTAGGTCTCTTTCCTCATGACTTAAAATTAGTGATACCTGAAAATGGGTCCTTTTTAAATGACTGTGTCAGCTAATCCGTCCTTACACATTTTAACATATACATTATGCCAGTTTTATATGCTTCTTTACTAAAAAGACCCTTCTTGTCTAGAAAAAATATCATAAAAATTATATTCACCTTGAACAGCAAAATCAGGACCATTACTCAAATTTTAGAATAAATTATCTTTATCTGGCATATTTCCACAAAAGTAAATGGCACATAGTGGCAACACACATTACTGATAGTTTCTGTTCCCACGTGAGCATGCAAGAGTTCAGCTCTAACACAACAGAAATTACTATGCTTAGTTGTTGGACTTGATGAACTTAGAGGTTTTTCCAACCTTAATGATTCTAGGATTCTATGATATTTCTATAAACATCCCATGAGAGAATGTAGCACACGAAGCAATATTATCTCATTTCAAGAATCAACATCATTTCTACTGCCAACCATTCTGACTGGAAGAGGAAAGTACATTTCAGAATGCCTTCTTCCTTCCAGGAAAAATGAAATGGGGAAAAAAAGAAAGAGAAAAAATTAATAATCAAATCTAGGTCTTGTGAAGATGAGCATTTCTAATCTTTTTTTTCTCTGGGTATATTGTTTATACAAAAGGCTTGAACTCTGTGACTGTTGATATCAGGGGGACACTTTCTGTATCTCTTCTTTTCACTGACCCATGGAAGCTGCATTTTGTGATGCCTGATTGAAGTTGTATGCTTCAGAAGAGACACACTACTCTGCTCTCGTGGAGTTTTGTCTTGATTAACTAGACCACTATCAGTGAATCTGTTACTTTATTAAGTACTGTTAATACTGTTGGTACTGCAACTTTGTCCAAAAACCATAATCAAAGACCAAAGCACAAGGGGCTTAGCCTAGTTTTGTTCATTACTGTTTGTCCACTCCTAGCTTTGAAAATGACTGCCGATCCTGACTACTTCAGTCTGGGATGTGTCTGGAATTAGGCATTTGTTTTATGCTAATTAGGCCAGCTGCAGGTTATCTGAGCAGGTTACATGCATATGTATGTATATTTGCACATAGTTATGTATATTTGTGTTTGGCCCATCAAATCCAGTTTCTCCAGAGCATACTCACCTCCTCCAGTGACTTTATACGTAACAAACTATGACGTCCCTAAGCTGCTGTGCAAATTTCACCTTATTTTTTATACATGTCCTCTACAGTAATTTATAACTACGTGTTTTGTAAAATTCAGTACATAAACCATGAAAATCTTCCTACATATGGTAAAAAAGTGTTTGGACTAAGATGTGTAACAATACATCACAGGGATTAACCATATTTTGATTTCACAGAAGGTCAATTCCATTAATCATCTTGTCCTTTGTTGTCAAAAAAAAACAATTTAAAATTTAATTCTGTAAGAAGTAATCATAAAATGAACAAACAGGAAACTTCATTCATTAATTTAAGAAACAAAGAAAAATATACCAACTTGAGATTTTCCCCACGTAAACCACTGAGTAGTTAATACTGTGTGTTGATATAATTATGAGGAAGAGATAAACAACAAAATCCTAAAAATACATGGGATTAAAATTCCCAAAATTTTATAGGGTACTTTTAACTGTTAAAGTTCAAAAATAATACACAATAAATCAAATCTCCATAGATTTCCCAGGATTTGGACTTCCATACATCCAGCCCAAATTTGTGTTTGAAGATTTTTTTGTGGGATTCTTTTAGACAAGAAACCCCAAATGACAACCAATGATTCATGGTGTGATCTCTGACTGGATGTTGTTTCATTTAGATTTACACCAGCAAGACTGAAATCAGATCAGGAAAGAAGAAACCTGCCTGAGAAAACAGAGACAAACAAGTTAACATGATTTGCATAGGTTTCTCCATCCCCACCCTCCCTCTCTCCTTGAAAGGAAAAACAAAAAGGAAGGAGGAGGGAAGGAGGGTAAAAAAAGAAAACGGAGCTGGAAAGGGAGAGGCAAAGGGGGGAGGAAGATATTAAAGGGAAGGGGAAGGGGAAAAATAAGTACACAGCAAACCTTATGAAGCTCTCAGTATGCCTCAACTAAGTATAGAGTAATGATGCTACATTTTAGAAATATAATTTGAATATTAAATCTCACTAAAGGTGATCATTCCAGTGGGATTTTATACATGAGAGACCAGGCAAGTGTTGCACAACCTCTTTCCCTAGCAACACACTGTGTCAGCTGAGATAAAGACTGTCATAGTATCCAATTTAAGGCTCACTTCAGGTCAATTTAAAATTCTTTCTGAATATTTCACATCTCATTCTTAAAACTGGCAATTTGCAGTTGTGCTTCACAGGACATGAGGCAGTACTAAGGACTGGAAAATATGGATCTCTTAATGAAGAATTAATATTTATTGAATATTAGGCTGTAACTATATCAGAAAATTTTAATGAATAAAAATAAATTATGGGGAAGAAATCACAGTGGGGAAAGCGCACACACAGGAGCATTAACCTCCAAATAGTCATGCTCATTCATGTTAGCAGTGACTTTCGTTGTGTAATTTGCCATAGGACGCTCCTGAGCACATTCTCTGATGGATGTGGCCTCTCCTCAGGTAGGAGGACGCTCTTGGCTCACTGCACCTTCTGTCTGGCAATGCACCGGAGGCCTGCTGAGTCTGACTGTGCATGGTCTGTCACGTCGCCTGGCTTAAGCAAAGATGTACTAAAATGTTGCAGGCTCGATATTTGTTGACCATCAGAGTTCAGCTAGGACAGAATTTATCTTCCTTAAATACTTGTTATCTTTGTTAGCTAGCTCATCATCCTTTAGGCAGCTTAAGTCCATAAACATGAAGGGCACAACAGCTAATGCTGTCATGTGGACTTTGAAATGATCCATGAAGAAGAATATATGGCCACTGCTTAGTAATCAGGTACGAGAAGTGATATACCTTTCAACACTTTTTACATCCATAAAACTCCAATGCTGCCAGTACAAAATACTGTAGTTTCTTCCCCAGGGAGACTCAGTTTGGAACCTGTGTCTGCTCTGTAGAGCAGGCCTCCTTTACCTGCCTTTGCATCTGGTTTGACTGAGGTCAAGTGAGCCATCTAAGGTCACACAGGGCATGAATGACCCAGAAAGATGCTGAAACCAGGCCAGGACCTTTTCAAGTTCCCTACTGCAACTACTGAAGCACTCTGTCTCCCTTGAATAATTCTGCCTGTTGATCTCCACTGAACGTACACATTTCCCAGTGCCACAGGAAATGAAAGTTTACATTCAGGCTTATATTACGCTGTGAGAGCCAGCGTACAGCAGGAACAAAACACTTTTTTCAATGTTATATCAATAACATTTCTTCCATTCCTACACTTCAGAATAACCTTACGTCCTGAGAAAAGATGGGGAACAATACAAACCCATGTCCAAATACATCCAGCTTCACACCACAAGTCACCAAGATCGCAGCTCTGTGTCTCCAAGAGGTTTGCCTTTTCTTTGAATGGATTAAATTTAACAGTTTTATTTTAGCCTTTTCCACAACCACGACAGTTTGAGACACTTTAATTTTCTTTCAAAGAGAGGACATCGCTGTAGGAATCACAGTAAGTCTTATTGAACAGCCCGCTATCTATCTGTCAGCTAACTATCTGGACCGGAGACAGCAAGCTCAGTATCAACTGTGTAACTCCATAAAATTCAGAGGAATTCTAGGATGATTTCACAAGTAAAAGCCATCCCAGGGTCAGGTGCAATGTCTTGCATTTGCTTCACACCTTTCTCACAGAAAGTTTGTGGTAGGTAACATGCAGTTTTCTCCCAGAGGCTAGTCTCAGTACGGACTCCAAGAATCAAACACATCAAAAAAGTAGAAGAAACTACCTACCTGACTAAAATGGTAGGATCTCCATGTCACATTTTTGTATGGAGTCAGTTTACATGTACTTAAAATGAAACAATTTTATGTGTGCAATAACAAGGGACAAAATGAAACTAAAGGTGCTATTAAAAGCAAGAATTCAAATATTTAGGCCTTTTCTTTTCAAAAACCCAGCTCCCAGCTTCACATTTAAATTTTCTTTGCTCCATACACAACGACTCCAGATGCTTAGCTGGCATATAAATAGGACCAGTAGTGTTTTTCTTCTACCTGTGGGGAGCTAACATGTCTCACATTCCATCACTTAAACACAGAACTAGTCCATTAGTTAAAATAATAGTGATGCCAAAACTTCTCTCCTGCAGGCGCAGCAAGGGTGAGAGTTTAAAGAAGGCCTGCGTACCAACCATATCTTAAGGCTTGCACTCAGCTTGGGGCAGGTGACTTTCCCACCTCTCATCTCAGTCTGTGTTTTTTTTCTCCTTTTTTTCTGTGCAGGCTGTGTCTTGCTTAACCCAATGTTCTGTGAATCTTGATTGCTGGTAGCAAGTACTTCTGGACATCTGCTCTGAATTTACTTTTCAAATAATGTCTCTATGTGTAGCAGTTTTTTTGTAATGTTAGGATTAGGCTGAAACTGGCAGTCTGCAGGAGCGGAGGAAAGATCAGTACTGTTTCTAATAACAACAACTATTTACAAGCCCAGGATTCTCAGCAGGTATCCCTTTCCTTTCCAATGACGTGCAGCTATCTTAGATCAGAACGCCACAGCCCTTTTGTACCAGTAACACCATGCAACAGTTTTAAACTAAGGAAATGAAACGTGTATTCGCATATAGCTAAAACTACAGGGCAATTCCAGGGATGCAGAATGGAATTCACCTGGAACTGGGCCAGAACATGGAGGCCAACTTCTCGCCCTGGGAAAGGGGCAAGGTACACATTTCTGTGATCACAGGTCATCAATTCTTCAACTTTGTGGCACAGTTCAAATTTGTCACTGAAGAAAACATTAGGAAAAGGTGATCCACCTCCCCCTAAAATAAATAGACAGATTTCTGTAGGAGTTAGAGCACAGTTAATCACCCATTGTTTCTTAAACACCCTGCTTTATCCTTGGGGCTCAAGCCTCCTTCTTTAAGTTACAAGATCTGATGAGATTTCAGCATAAGTAGTATTGCTATGATCTTACACCCTATAATTCAACCTGCCCCAAAAAATCTCTGTTTATGGAGTGATGAATAAGAGAATTGCTTAGCAGCTTCTTTTAGCTTTCAGAAAAGAAAACATAGTTCTATATGCACTGTTTCAAATGTTTTCCTTTATTTTCCCATGTGGATTTATTCTTTAAAAAAAAAAAAATACCTCACTGAGAGGTACAGTGGTTAATTCAGACAGTTTCAAGTTGCCTAGAGCTATTGACTGATATATGCAAAACCTTGCCGTTATGTTTTCAAAGCAGCAACAAATAGAATTAGGAGTTCAATTCCTTTGATGATACTTTGAAATTTTTTTTAAATTACCTTCCATTATTGTCTGGGCTTGATCCTTCTCCCTCAGAAACCAGTGGGAGTTCTGCCACTGACTTCAGGGGAAGGAGGATTGGGTTTTCTTCAGCACGGATTTTAAAACAAAGGCTTGAAATTGGCAGGAACAAAACACTCTGCCATGAATCCAGACAGCAGGTTGCCAGATGGCAGATTTTCAGAGTTATGCAAACAAATTTGGTTTATTCAGTATAAATATTTGAAGGAAATAGAAAGAAGAGGGTAATCCTCACTTACCAAAGGGTCGGATTTGAGTCTTTTAAGTTTTAACTTGCTTCCAAGAGAAAAAGAATTTCTACCAACACTGTTACATTATTCCTGTAGAAAGCACCTGAGCCTGGCTTTCCATGACAGTTTATACTACTATAGATATAGTTTTGGATGAGTGAAGAAAAATGTTAATACTGGGGAAGGAACAGATTCGCACTGTTACTTGTGGAAGGCAGTTTCGGAGCAATTGGTAGACTTCCAGTTGAGGAGCACATGTTCTCTCTACAACCCAAAGAGAGAAGGAGACACCCTGAGAGTGCATTTTGAGCTTTCAAGTCAGATGCTTGAAGTTAGGCACTATGAGTGGCCCCATAATTTGCAAGTGAAATCTTTGACATATGGCTGACCATCCAGATCCATTCAGCAGGTAACAGCCAAGAGAAGAGGAAGGTCAAGAATTCTAGAAGAGCACCACTGCTGGGCTTTTTGGTGTGTTTTGATTTAAATCAAGTAACATCCAGAAAAGACAGAAAGTTAATATAGTACAAACAACAGGAGGATTCTCTTTTTTATTCAAAATTAACTTTGGATCTATTTCGAAGAATGACCTATGAGCAATAAAAATTTAATATTGCTGCACTCAGAAGCCTTGATTTTTTTTCCACTAAGTGAAAAGGTTAAACTAAAGGAGGTATGTATACAGGCCAGAGTAAGAGAGCTCTGAGAACTTCATTCCACTATCACAATCCTTTTCTCAACTACATCTAGCATAAGAAAAAAAAAAAACCACATCTGCTCTGAATTCTCTCTGCACACAATTTCCTTCCGCCTGTGGTGAGGGGTGTGTTTTTGGAGTGGCAGAAGGCTTCATCTTTTAACAAATAATGAAATCTACATTCCAGTCAAATGTGATCAACCCTGCCAGTGCAGAAGGATATTTTTATTGTTCACATTTGCCTTCAGAGTGCCACTGCACATTACTAAGCTTGTTGGCTTTTTGCCATCTCTATTTTAAGCTGTTCCAAAATCTGGGAACTGAAGAAATATCTGTCTTTGTTTTTTAAGGGGAAAAACATTATTTAAGCAAGCAAACATTTTAAATAGCTTAGACTATAAAATGTATGTGTTCTTAGATGGGCACGCTTATTTTAGTAAAACAGAACTCACCATATCTTTGAATTAACCTCTTGTCCCTTATATCCCTCTTGTGTGCACTGTACTGACCTCATGCGAAAGAAAATCGAATCAACTGTAAATTGCCTGAACAGATTTGTCTGAACCCATGGAGCAGTAAATCCTACATATACATTAGTTACTTAAGACAAGTTGGATTTGCAACACCTTCTTCTCAAAAGGTCACACGGAATTTTTTATACTCACTGAGAAAAAATAGCAGTGGGCCACAAACTTGAATTAATTCCCTGCATACAATTCCTAGTGCATGGAGAAAGGGAGAAGAGGATAAACAACTAGCAGAAAAGATCCGAGGAGCGAGGTGAGAAAGTGAGAGAGAACAATTTCAAATTCTGATGAACAAGTTTCGTTTCAGATGAATCCTCCTCTCAGCTTACTTCAGGGACTGGCATATGGCATATGCTGCAGATGGACAGGCAGCGATACACGTACAGCTGTAAGGTTCTGGCACTCCTGGTCCTGGCCCAGGCTGCCAGCTGGCCAGCAGAACGCAGGTTTGCAGGGTGATTTGATTTTCCACAGCTGTTGTACAAAGCGTGAGGTCAAGGGAGGTGAGGAGAAGGAGGAGATGTTGGAGGGACGGAGAGAGTTGTAGCTCTGATCCTTGCTTACAGTACAGAGGCTGAGTGCAATCCTGACAACTACAATATCCCAGGCAGCAACTTTCTCCATATGCAAGACCTTCTTTTAAAGGACATGCTAATGTAAGATTTAGGTCTTGATAGGACTGGGTAACTCTGGAATCACTTGCTGACACAATCTGAGTACCTTACAAATAAGTGAATACCATGCCCAACGAATATACAAAGTAGGTTGGAGCACTCTTTTGTGAACTAAGGACATCTTTCATTGGTAGTTTGTCCTGGGTTTGGCCAGGACAGGGTTAATTTTCACCGGACTCCAGGATGGGGCACAGCCGGGGCGTGGGGGCTGACCCCACCTGGCCAAACAGAGCCTGGTATTCCATACCATGTGATGTCACGCTGGG
>Ga0181612_134153_pt1 | contig 12432 bp, 5 predicted proteins | sample HoacroProtozoa21_FD_119630 | JGI IMG/M metagenome (GOLD analysis project Ga0181612, IMG submission 119630) | Hoatzin crop microbial communities from Cojedes, Venezuel. Combined Assembly of Gp0051906, Gp0051904, Gp0051908 | reverse complement strand
GCTGCCCAGAGGGGCTGTGGAGTCTCCTTCTCTGGAGATATTCAAGACCCGCCTGGACAAGGTCCTGTGCAGCCTGCTCTGGGTGACCCTGCTTCAGCAGGGGGGTTGGACTGGGTGACCCACAGAGGTCCCTTCCAACCCTGACCAGTCTGTGATTCTGTGTGAGAGCAGCAGGGGCTGGTAATCCCTGAGGCCACTGGAGCTGACTCACCAGGGTTCCCTTGCCAAAGCGCTCTGACCATGAGCTCTTCCTGGCAGAGCTCCGTCTGTTTGCACAACGCGTGGCAGAGCTCTCATCCTGCACGGAGCTGCTGGATGTTGGAGCAATATAAACAGTAAATAAAAGTACTGCTAACAAGATACGCTGTGATTTCTACCACATGCTTCTGGTAGGGCCTTACCAAGGCACTGCCTTGCTTTGATCAGTTCACGCTGACTTCTGTGAACTCTGTGTAGGGTCAGACCCTGCACCTGCACCGCACAGCCCAGTCTCAGGGCCGGTAATTTTTTCCTCCTGTCTCCAGCCGGTTCCAAGTCTATTGACTTGTGGTCATTAACATGTTGAGGATAATGTATCAGTGCTGCATTTGACGAGGAACTTATCATCACGAATATAAAACAGATGCCCAGGACAAGCAAGTCTCATTCGAGTAAGCCTTGGAAAAGCATTGCTACACATTAGAGGAGAGACTGCCATGGACCTTCACGTACCACTCCCCCTTCAAACCATGCTGTAGCACGCAGTGCAGCAGAAAAATCTAAAAGGTCTGCAGGATACTCTTTATCTGTTGTTATTAATAACAGACCGGACAGTCAAATTACCAGCTGCGTTCCTACAGCAAACTTCCCTGCTCTGCAATTCTCTTTTGATGCTCTAGAGGTGGTCTCATTTGCTATTCAGATTTTAGCCTCCTCTCGCTTACAGGCAGGGCCTGCCATCTCTTGAAGTGTTTAACCACAGCGGCTCCATCATATGAATATGTGGGCATATTTAAATCCTGACGGCATTCACGTACCCCTTTCTTCCTTCCCTTTCCCCTTCCTCCCCTCTCGCAAAAGAGCGGGTCAAAGGAGTGTCAGCAGCTTTCTCACACTTAATGCTGTTAAGTCAGCTAATTGAATAAACATTTGTTTAACATTTGCTCCTATTTCACTAATGCACTGTGAGAATGAGAAGAATTTTATTCCCCTTCTCCCCCGTCCCCCCCCCCTTCCGCAGGAGTGCCACTAGCTGTTATCGCGGTGACTAATGTGCTGTATGTGGCCATTATAGTCTTCAACTCTGAAATTACACCCGGGATGAGCGATAGGCTCTGCCTGTATGCTGATTGGAGTTGGATGATGATTGATTAGAAGAAAGTCAGGCTACGTAGCCATGCAAAAAGAACTGCACTAAGCCGCAAGCTTACACGCTAAAGAGCATTTCACCAGTGGCTTCAGAGCTATTAGATGTTTTCATATGAACAACATTTCCCACATCCAGGTTTGCGCATTTTATCTTCATTCTTTCAAATCCTGAAATTGCTTGGATAAGAGGGTTTTATATATACATTTATACACATTTCTAAGAGTAGCCTGAACTTTTAGGGGAAATTGAAGAGGCTTTGTGTCAAGTACAGCTAAATCCAGCCTTTCTATATCAAACCCCTGCTAGAAAATTACTGTGCAGATGATAAGGCTGAAAGATATAATAAAAAGTGACTCTACTCAATTTACACTGCAATATTGGTATGACTGAATATTTTTCATTCAGGTGACTGATAAAATCACTAAACTGTATTGCAGATAAATAAAGGAGGCTTCTGTCAAGAATAAACACCATTAATCATGAAGTCTCACCCTCTGAGTGGCTGTGCTATGCAACTGCACAAATGCACCATCACAAGTGGCATGCGACCCAGCACCTCCTTTCTTCCCCTGGCTCCCTGGCGACGCCGTCTTCTTAGGAAACTTTTATGTTTTTTTACTGCCTTTACTACATTTGGAAGTCCTGTAATATCTTTTCCATTTGAGTTTATGTGCAATTGCGACTGAAATCTAAATTTGAGTGACGATACATTCAGCTAAAAATTGATTCCATGAGACAAAGTGAACCAATGCAGACTGCGGCCGCACTGCTGTAAATCCAGCATCACAGTGAGAAGTCTGTAACTTCAACCGGTGAGGATGAGATCTTTGTAATTCAAAAGCTGAAACAAGTCGGAAAATTTTATCAGCTTCCCCAAGCCCTATTCGCCTTTCCTCCCGAAACCACATTTTCTTACCGGTTTTACTACTTATATTCGCTATTTCCAGGTAGGTGCTGAATTTCTTATTGAACATGCAAATATGAAATTTCTCAGCATCACAAATCTACCTGGGTGTAACTGATGGGTCTCCTTTCAAAAAGCAACTTACATGCTAAAAGTGGACATGTGCTGAAAGAAACTGCTATCCAGCAAAAGCACAGTCATACGAAAAGAAAACCAGATAACTTCGGTAACCTTTTTGTAACCTGTTTTAGAGCAAGTGATGATTCAATAGTGGCCATGTTATTAAGCTGGAATGAAGTGGTGCCCTACACACTAATGAGGTTAAAAAATGTAGTTAGGTCCTCATGTTAAAGGCACTTAGCAAGCAGTTTGCTTGGCAAAGACCAACTGTGTCAGAGCAGAGGACTAATCACACAGGCAGGAATCAAATCGACTGGAAGAATTAGGAGACTTGAGGCCCCGAGGAATGTAATTCATGCAGAAAAGCAGTTGTCAGAGTGAGGCCAGGGAACTGTGTGGGAAGAAAGCAAAATAAACAGCTCAACAAAGAAAACAAAGACGCTCAAATTGTGGCTTTTCTAATGCTTGAGTACACCGAAACTTCAGTGGGTGCCTATGACAAAAACCTCATCAAAGACGACCTCTATAAAAGCAATACACTGGTGAATGGCGCACTGGTTCAAAAACACTCAGAAAATGACTGAAGGTCTTTAAAAAACAACCTTGAAGTCATTATGCACTACAGAGAAAGCGCACACATGTACACGTATGACTGGGAGAAGCAGAAATACATCCAGACGGTACAAAGCGAAGAGAGTTGAAATGGTTTCTACAACTCCTCCCGACTTCTCTCTCTCTCCCCTTCACAGATCAGAGGAGGATGCAACCTGCATGCAGAGAGCGCTCCTGCCTATGTGTAGCAATACTCTCGGCGGGAAAATGGCATTGCTAATTGGGATCCGCTCCCACAGCATGAGGACCAGATCACTGCGTCCCCCAGGGGCATTACCTGGCCAGGAAGAAGAGCTTGAGGCTGGTCCTAAATCTCAGCAAAACTCCTGTGGCATTCACGGGAAGTTTTTCTGGTGACGAGTATGATCCGTGACAGTAAAATCAAACTTTGAAATCAACTGCTACATGAATTTCACAAATAGTCTGTTCTCTCAAAAAACAGTATTTTCAACTAATGGGGTTTTACTCCCATAATTTAAGGTTTTAAAATTTTTAGAGAATGATGCTTTTAGCACTCTTAGCACCTAAGTACCCCTCTCCTCATTTCATTCATTCACTGATGATTTTTATACGCTCTCCCTGCCTCATGCTCTAGAATGCCATGCTCACTACTGCTTCAGAAAATTTCAGCTTCTCCCCTTAACTCCTTCCTCCTGCTGAAGCAGGTGTTCCTTCTCCTCGTAAAGCACCAGAAAAGCCTCTCAGGTTACCTCAGATGAACGCTCTCCTCCATGTCTGTTCTGTGATGTCAAGAAACACTCTTTTCCCAAACTCAAAACCAAAGCAAAACAAACACGTCAGCTTTCATTTCCAGTGCCTATTGTAAGTCACATCCACAATACTACAAAACTGAGATCTGGGGGAAGAAAGCAAGCTTTTCTTCAATTCTGATTTTATACGTTAAAACAAGATCTTAACTGCTTAAAAGAAAAGCAAGTTGGCAACAAATTCCGTGACTGAATGTCTCTCCTGCTGCACTTGCCACCTAAAGCTGGTTGTGAAGGGAACATTGGATTAAACTCCTAACTTTAGAGGACTCCAATCCTGACACAAACAGTGATGTGAGGGTTCAGCATTAATCATTTCTGTGGAGATACGGCTGGGTTTGCTTCACATCTCTGCACTAACATTAACAGACAACCCAAAATTGATATTCACAAGGATTACCGACTATTACTGAACAGAGAAGAGTACTGGCTAGAATTTCTCACCTAACACTACCACACTTGCAGCAGAAAGAAAAATTATACCTATGTACAGAGATTTCTGTACAAAATTTTCTATACGTACATTCCTGTATACAATGCACAGATTGTTTTCTGAAATGCCTCCCCCCCCAACAAATCCATCATTTGGGGAAGCAAAGCCATTTTGAGAGCACACCTCAGCAACAGCACCAAATGTACGATAGATGTGTATGCTGTACCCAGGACTGCGAGTCAAGGAGGAACCCTATGAAATCACAACGGCTGCCAAGCTTCTCCCATTCTCCAAGCACCACTGCAACTAGAAGGCGAGGCAGGGATCACCACCAACATCCACGAGGGCAGCAGGATTCACAGGTGTATGAAGCCCCACTTATATCAAAGGTGCACGGCTAAGTTAGGAGGGCAGGAAGAAAGATATTCTGCTAACAGTCACGGCTTGTGTTTTCTCTGCCAGTATCAAAGGTCCAGGTGTGGGAGCTGGCTAGGGTGCAACCAAATTAGAGTGGGAAAACACTCAGTTCTCATGTCGGGCTAAGAAGTTTTGTCTCAGCCAGGCCAGCTTCTTTATTTGATCCTGCAAGCACCGAGAACCATCGTAGTGATATGTAATCCGCACTACAAGTCGATTCTCACATATGGTAAAAACATAATGGCTGGAACACCATAGCCATCAGATGAAACAAGAGACAAAGGCTTCACACTGCTGTTCTTGCTCTATCTGTGTGTGAAACTTGAGTCAAAAAAGCATTTCTTGGGCAAAGCTGTAACTTTGAACAACCTCAAGAACTAGAAATGGGTGAGGACACCACATCTTGTGTGATTGTAGGGGGAAGTATGTGAAAAACAAGTACTAAGCATAAAGCAAATGAATGTTCCGGCTGCACATTTTTGAGATAAGTAGTAAATTCAGTTCTGAAGCCTTTGAGGCAAATGCACTATCTATATCCTGGAAGCATGACTAGATCCCTAAACAGAACAGGTAGCTAGGCGCACAGAGGAAAACTCCCAGGGAAACAAATTGGCCAACTCAGGACACACCTACACCAGCAGGACGACCTGCACACGTGCGCCCTCAGCACCTCTGCAATTCAGTCTAATCACAGGAGCAGAAACACAGCTCCCAGAAAAGGTGTCAGGATGGGAGCCTAACGTCGGAGGAACGAGTATGGCAAACCAAGACAGAGGCAGCTACGCAAGCTTTCTTGGTACTGTCTTGATGATGTACGCTGATAGTGATCTTCCAGGGTGAAGCAGAGAACACCCGATTGCCCCGGTCAGCCAGCTCCTGCCCTCCCCGCCAAATCTGTCTACAATGTTGTTAAATGGGGCTATTTGCGTTGGTGGCCTCTATAGACTGGACTAGACTATCAATCTTTTCTTCCACAGGCCAGTGGAAAAGGCATGATAAATCTAAGCTGAATTTCAACAAGAGATACAGGACCAAAAGATGTGTGTCTTTAAAGAGATAGCCACTTAAATCTGATATGTTTAGAAATTCTCCCTCTTGCGAAATACTCCCTAATTTTCTGTTGATCCTTAACACCAATGGTCACCACACCTCATAAATAATGCTTTCAAGAAGACGACAGGTCAGTTCCTTCCTTCAGAAGCTTTGTATTCCTGGCTCATGGGCTTCAGGACATTTTACCTCTGTGTCTAACCTCTGTGGGATCTCCAGAAAATTACCAACACCCCTATAAAGTTGACTATCAATGCAGCCATAATCTATTGTAGGTACAGACTGACACATTCAGTGCTGGAAGGGACTAAGCAATATATTCCTGCCTGGTCTTTAATGGCAACTTCACAGGGCCCAGCTTCACTGAAAAGCTTCTTCTAAAACGAGTTCTCAAGTCCTTCCTTGTCATGTAATGCATCCTAAGAGCAAAAATCAAACAGCATAATATTTTTCTTTAGATCGTTTCCTCCATTAATCGATAACATCAGTCACAAACGTTGGCCCAGCCTACCCTGAGGCACACAGATAAACACCCATTGAGCACAGTCCTTTGGGTGGAATTAGGGTCTTTTTTTTTTTTCCTAGCATCATATAATACAGAATGTGCAAGGGACGGCTAGTTAGTCTCCCACACCTCAGAAGCACAGCCGACACCAGCTTGAGAGCCTGTTTTTTGTTACAAATAAGCAAACAAATATAGACATATACATACATATATAATAAAGCGGGTAAATAAGGGGTGACAAGGGAACCAAGGTGTTATTTAAATTCTGGTTTTTCTTCCTTTGGGAAAAAAAGTCTGAACTAAATTCAATGCTTACTCCAAGATCATAGGACTTGAAGCTTTTGTTGGGGGAGGAGAGAGTCTAAGTCAGGGGAAGACTGCATGAGAGTGTGATGAAGATGCGCTCTGCTCCTACACTGCAGATGTACTCATTGCTCACAATTCTGCCAGTTTATACCTACTCTCACTTTAGGGACTTCCAATTCACAACACAGAAATCTCACCAGTACACTTCAAAAAAAAGAAAGCAAAAAAAAAAAGAGAAAGAAAGAACGCTAAGACTGTAACATTTCAGTTCTCTTTGAAGCAAGATTTAACATGAGTGGAAGAATTGTACTGAAAAAAAAGGAGTCTGTCACAGTCCAGTACCTCGCAGGCCACTGCAACAAGTTTGACAGCAGCCTCTATAGAGTTGGCTTGCTTCTGGTTCACTGCACGTGAATACCACAGTCAATATCTGCTCACTCGACTAATACTGCTGACTACAGCACAAAGAACACAGGAATTTCGTCCAAGAAACCACAGGCTCAGAGCCTCTGAATGTGCACTATATTTAGAGCTTGCATTCTTTGCAGCTGATAACAGAATGCGATAATAGGAATTTCAAGCAGCAGAACTCTAGCACTGCAGCTATTCTATGTATTTTTGGTTAAATGTTAAATTAAGGTAACGATCCACATGTTCTCAATGTTTTTGCCCATGGGTATTTTTCCTACTTGTTCACATTTTCCCCTCTAGTTTTCCACCATTCTTGGACTCTGTGCAGCTCCTTCCATTAGTTTTAACTGTAAAGATCTAGAATTACTCAGTCCATGATAAACGCAAGCAAAGATATTCACGCTATTACGTCAAGAGAATGCACGCATGCACACACACAGACGCAAACACGCACAACTTGTGTACGCAGCCGCACACAGTGAGCGTCCCAAAAGCTCAACGTCATGCCTAGTTATTCCTCAGCCTACAGAAAAATGTCATGTACAACACGGCATCCCGAGGCATGACTTTGCTGGCCGTTCATTTTGCTTCCATCATCGCTTAATTCATGCCAGCTTGAAAACCTGCCTTAGGAAACCACTTCTCACCGGCAGCCGAGAATCCGCCTAAGCACCGTTCACTGCCCTGATGGGGTGCATCAGCTAAACAGCAGTGCCGACCGGAGCCAACAGATACCTTACTGCTGATCAGCCCAGGAACCGCTTCTCTGCAACAACACACTCTGTTCAAAGCTGCTCAGGAACCCCTTGCACCAGACAGGCCCCACCAGATGAACCTGGGCCACTCTGCCTCTCAAGTGGAGCTCGGGCAACTGGTTCCCTTTAGGCCAGGAGAGGAGCATTCCTGAGGACCACCGAGGGCTTTCCCCTCTTTCTCCTCCCTCCGTGTCACCCCGGGACATTGCCTTGCGAGTTGTTGTTACTACTGAGCAACGGTACGGTGAGGGGTGGTTGGCCAGCAGCCTGCCGGTGGAAGGACGCCTTTCTCGGGGGACTGCTGCCTCTCAGGCGCCATTCTCAACACGAAAAAACGAACAGAAGATTTGGGGGAAGTTTCTACCAAAGGACTGTTAACAAAACAAACCACTGCGTTTTACAAGCTTCTCCTTCTACGTTAAAAATCTCACCCCAGTTCTCCTCTTATTTCGATTGCTGTAACTTCCCCAGCCATCCCAAAACCGAGCTGTCTGCATAACAAGAACAAAGAGCCTCTGTTAACGCAATATTTATCTGCTGCTATTGTTTCTCCTTTATAAATCTGTAGTTCCTTGGTATTACAATTAGCTACTCCAGAGAAAATGATTATGTCAGAAAGTATTATCCGCCGCAGAAACAGATGAATGATGTGAACCAAATGTAATCTGGTGCGCTGGGAGGCAATTCTGTTGACTTTCATGTAACTGTGCTTGCTAAAAACAGGGGTGATTTTTAGCAGGGAATCCTTATTTGATCCAGAATTTATTTGCCAGCAGAAATGAACTTTTAAATAAGACGCTCTTTTCTCAATACTGCTTCTTCCTAGCAGGAAGAGAGCAAATCTGTGAGAAATATAGAAGAGCTGAATTGAGTGTGCAGAAACTTCAGACTACAGCTTACCTAAACAAATCAATGTAACTGTGCCTAAGTAAAACAGCTACATTCAAAAACACTTACTTATTTTTACCCACATTTTTACCTACCTTTTTTCCTTTTAAGCGTCCGTCAGAATCAAAAATTTAACAGAATCACATAACTTCATTTTTCTGCAATTCAACATACGCCACCAATATTTTTTTCCCAAACTTTTCCCAGTTTCAGATAGTTTTTAAAAACAGTCTGTTTCTGAAGCTACCCTGCAAGCCTGCTTGCAAAGGAGAATTTATGATCTGCTAGTCTTAAGGTAAATATTACTAAACAAGTACCAACAGCTAAACAAAACACTGCTTCACTGTTTTAAATGACGCAACGCTATACACTGAGTGAGAGATGGCAGCTCTGGTCTAGACTCGAGCTTCCTCTTCCCCGCTTTGTAAAGGCCTGGCACTGAATGAAAACTCTCCGCTGAAGTTTACGTGCAGGCATCCGGCCCTGCCATTTTACTTCTGTGAATTACCATCGCCGCGCTGCTCGGTCCCTAAGAAAAGAGGCATACATGTTGCTCGCAGAGCCTACAACATGCATATCCATGGCACATCACAAACTCTGAATTACCTTAACGAGTCACCAGACCATGCTGCTCCCTTCTCAGAGACTTGCTATAGAAATCCTCCAGGCTATTAGCGGCTGCCTATTATTGACGCTGCACTTCACTTCCAGGGACAGTTTTCTCGCGGTGCTTCTCATTTAATACAGGATTTTTCCCTGCTTTCAGAAAATACTTTCATGGACGATTTTGGAAAGCTGTAACTACAGTATCTTTTCATGTCCCAAGAGCTTCCCAGTCTTTCTTCTCCCATGGCTCCCGGCTAAACCATAAAACCCATTCCAAGTCTTAAAGCAATTAAAGCCAATTCAACAAGTGATGCTGTTCACACTGGGTGGGGCTCTCCTTCCCACTGTGAAAGGATCAACAAAGCTCTGGCAAGCTGATGGACTCCTGGCCAAGTCTCCAGCTTAGAAGTACATTGAGGTGAAGCAGCAGGTGAAAGATTTAGGAGGTTTAAACACTAAGATTTTTAAAAGAAATAAGAGCTTAGGAATGAGAGCGCAAAGGAAAAATCAGAATGTCAGTGACAGGACTGGGAAAACCTAAATGTCCTATCAAACATATGGCAAGCAGTCTCTCATCATCAAGGATATTTTGCAAAGCCAACACTTTAATCTTCTCGCATTTGGACATCCCTGACTGTACTGCGTGGTCCAAAATCAGAGGCTGATGAAAGCTGAGCATTTCGACTTGACTTTCCTTTCCACCCTTGTGTAACTGTTGTCTGCACAAATTAGATATGAAATAATATATCTTGGAGTCAGACTCTCTTGTTATCAACTTGAAGCTGTCTGCAAGCAAAACACATGCCTTGCTTTAGCACCGGTGCATTCGCACAGTTCAAAATACCTGTTCAAGGCATTCGTGTTAGGCACTTGCACAACTACCTGCACGTGCATCGTTGCAGGGTGTCAGACTGCCAAACTCCGATGCCGCTAGCCTCAATCAGCAGTTAGAAAAAAAGGAGCTTAGAGTATCCTGGCTCCTAGGAAGTCACAAGGCAGCAGCTTTACCTTGCAGCTTTCCCCTTGCAAGTGCAGCCTCCTCTGGCCGTAAGTATATGGGTCCCATCAGCACATCTCCCCTCAGATCTACCTGGTCACGGGCCCTTGCTCACAGCCCAGAGCTAACATAAAACGGGATGGCAACAGAAGAGAGACGGAGACAAAATGGATGAATGTTTTGGAACATACATGGTGTACCTTGTAGCACATTCAGCCCTGAAATTTTACCTTTCTCCTATGCCACATGTGCTAACCACTCCAAGACGTACACAGGCCACCACCCTGGAGCCATTCCTGATATTGCCACCCAGCAGTTATCCCCTGCCCCACCTCTGCAGGAAAGAGCTTCCTCCAAAGCCATGTTAAAGAGTGCCTGGAAATACCAGGTTAGGTCACCTTCAAAGGCTGTCCAACCCAACTTTGAAATGAAGCAGACTGGGAGAAACCTATTAGCGCAACTCTGTCAAGGTGAACAGATGACCCAGATGGTTCAAGAAAATGAACGGATGACCCAGAATGATGCAAGAATGGTAGCTTCATAAAACACTGTGGTTAACTATGTCAGTAGAAGTTTGCTTCTGCCTTAGGAGCTATTTTTTTAAATTAATAAAAAAAACCTCTCATCCTGGCTGAGCCAGATTTTAAAAGTTGTGGGACTATAAAGTTACACTTGCACTGTCATAAGAACGGTGAAGATACCCTTATTCTTCCTCTGCTCAGTGCTAACAACTCTCATTCCAACAAAGCCAACGTCAACAGAGACATCAGGCAACCAGAAGAGTTAGCCAACGGTAAATTTATGACTTGGTTCTTGAGGAGTAAAAAAACCCAGCATGCCCAAAGTATTAGTTCACGTTCATATAAATATCCTCATTAGCAGCAGGGTTTGGAATCACTGCACACCAACCAGAGAAGGCATCACACTCTGTTGGATGGTCTAGCAAATGTCAAGGACCAAAACAGCTTAGCTTCAGTTTCTCCTTTAGTACCTTACTTTGGAAATCAATTTTGAAAATTAAGAAAGAGCTAAACAAATACAACAAAGAAAAACAAAGCAAGGAGTGGGATTACTAGAGCCACACTTCTTTTGGTTTTATTCCTATGATGCTTAACAAGTAGTTTAAAATGCCAGTTCAACAAAAAGAAGCAAAACTGAATTATAGTTTACTGGAATATTTTTTTTAAACTAAGATTCATGCCTTGAATTTGAGAAAAAAAAAAAAAAAAAGGAAAGCACAAGCTCCAGCTCCAATTACACTGTTCATATGTTGACACTAAAGAACAACTTTAAGTTTTGTACGTCTTCCCCGAAGTAGAAACAAGATGTACTGTAGAAATTCCAGATACCTACACAGCCCCAAACAGATTTTGGTAATGCAAAGCGATACATTTCAGTACATATTCATAAGGGTTGGGGGTTATTATTGGGCTGTAATTGCAGTTGTTCTAACACCTAATAAGCCATGGCTGGAAAAACAAAGGCAGGTTAATTTGTGATTTCCTCTACTCATTCAGAGGCAAATTAAGTGTCAAACGGCTAATACAGAACATATTTCATTTTATGAGATTTTAATTTAATTCTGCACCATATCGTTGATGCCTTAATGTAGGGTGGTTTATCTAAGAGGAAGAGCAATTTATAAACCTCTTTCAATTGAAATCTTTAATGATAGGATACGATAGCATAATTACAGCAATGCCTGCTAGTCCTACTACACATAAGCATCTGTCAGCAAGTCTATCATAAACATAAACCCTTATTTTAGGGGTTTATAACTCAAATTATAAGATTTGGCTCCAGGCTGAAATTTGAGATGCAACAATTCTGCCCATCAGCAATTAAACTACAAGAATTATACAAATAAATACATCTACATCTTTAGAGCTGCAAGTACATATAAGTCCTGTAACACCTTAAAAATTTCTCCTTTCTTTCTTCTTTTTCACTTGGCCATTGTTCATATTATGTGCACATGTAGGTATCATGCGGTCAAGGCCCTCCTCTACATTTTTTCTGCACTTGTATTATACCTAAACTAATTCCACTAAGGCTTGACAGGTTCTGGAACACATTTCTAGGAGCTTGGACAACTGGAGTGATGCCAATTTTTTGCCCTCTTTTTTATTTGTATTACACACACACATTTGAGAGTATTATGAAGCTGAGGAGAAAACCACTCATACAATGAAGTCATTAATGAAGCCGTGGGTAAATATTTGTACCCTGACTTGTGTTCTTGCCATTTTTACTCAGAATCCTCAAATAACTTCTCAGACCCAGGTCTGTCTTGTCTTTTTTTTTTTTTTTTTT
>Ga0181612_129450_pt1 | contig 12432 bp, 11 predicted proteins | sample HoacroProtozoa21_FD_119630 | JGI IMG/M metagenome (GOLD analysis project Ga0181612, IMG submission 119630) | Hoatzin crop microbial communities from Cojedes, Venezuel. Combined Assembly of Gp0051906, Gp0051904, Gp0051908 | reverse complement strand
GTGGCTTGTAGCAGACGCTCGACCAGTTGAGGGTCATCGATGGCGCCAGTCTCAAAGTTGCGTTTCTTGCCAGTGCTGTCAACGGCCGTGTAGTAAATCATGTTGCTCTTGATGACCACATCAGACACTTTGCCGTTGTTGACATAGTTGACAAAGGTGCCATAGTCGGTGGAGCGCACCTGTTGGCTTGTGAGCATTGGGAAAATGAGGTAGTTGAGCAGCAGTAGCACAACGACCATCCACAGCCAACGGCTCATCCCGTTACCCGACGAGTTCTGTTGTTTTTCCTCTTTCTCGTTCATGATGTTGTGGTTTGTAGTGATGGGAAATGTGATTTCTTGAAAAACAGGCCACAAATTTATAAAAAAATCACGAATAATGCCCTTGTCTTGCTAAAATTATGCTCGTGTGTGTGATTTTGCATGTGTTGATTTTAGGCTTCACTACAATCAGTGTTTCTAGTCAAAGGTTTTTCTTGACTAACGCCCTCTGGGGCTGGGTTGGGCGTGGTCGTTGCATCTGCTGGGTGTGTTTAGCAGTGGTATAAAAACAAGTGGGTTCCCGCCTTGAGCGGGAGCCCACACTGTAAGAAATAAGACTTGTGTTTTTTTTTGATTTAAATTTAAACTTGCGTTTTATTGCGTGTTTATTTGCCTTTGTATTTCACACCCAGATTGTACATGATGAAGCACTGGATGTCGGTGTACTCGTCAATAATCTTGCTGATGGGCTTGCTGTGGCCGTGACCAGCGTTCTTGTCGATGCGTATCAGCTTGGGCTGGTCACCAGTGTTGCTGGCTTGCAGCGTGGCTGCATACTTGAACGAGTGGGCAGGCACCACACGGTCGTCGTGGTCACCAGTGGTGACCATGATGGCGGGATAGCGGGTGCCGTCGTTGTGTATGTTGTGCAGCGGTGAATAGTCGCGCAGATATTTGAACATCTGGGGATTATCGTCGCTACGACCGTAGTCGTGAGCCCAGTTCCAGCCAATGGTGAACTCGTGGTAACGCAGCATGTCCATCACACCCACCTGGGGCACTGCTGCCGCAAACAGGTCGGGACGCTGGTTGACTACTGCACCCACCAGCAGACCGCCGTTGCTGGCACCGTTGCACGCCAGTTTCTTGGGATTGGTGTACTTGTTGTCGATGAGCCACTGTGCGGCGGCAATGAAGTCATCAAATACGTTTTGCTTTTGCATCTTGGTGCCAGCCTCGTGCCATGCCTCGCCATACTCGCCACCACCACGCAGGCAGGTGTAGGCGCACACACCACCGCAGTCGAGCATTGCAAACAAGCAGCGGGTGTAGGTGAAGCTGGGATTCATGCTGATGTTAAAACCACCATAGCCATACAGGAAGGTGGGACGCTGACCGTCACGCTTGAGACCCTTCTTGTAAACCAGGAACATGGGGATGCGGGTGCCATCCTTGCTGGGATAGAATACCTGCTCGGTCACATAGTCGTTGGGGTTCAACGCCACCTTGGGTTGGAAGATGGGGGTTGAGGTGCCCGTTTCCAGGTCATACTTGTAGATGCTGGTGGGGAAGGTGTAGCTGGCAAAGTTGTAGAACACCTCCTTGGCCTTATTCTTGGTGCTAAAGCTCACTGAGCCAAAGGTCGGCAGCTGTATCTCGCGCAACTCGTGACCCTGTGCGTCGTACACATAGGGGTGGCTGCTGGCATCCTTGTCATAGGTGAGAATGAACTTGTGGTCTGCCATGCACACATCGGCCAGCACATAGTCTTTCTCGGGAACAAAGTCGGCACGACTGGCTGCTGTGGGATGCTCGGCGTCGTAGGTCACGATTTTCCATCGGGGGGCACCGTCGTTGGTCATGACGTAAATCTTGCCGTTATCGATGCCGATGACGTTGCGGGTATATTTGGTGCCGTCAGCCAGCTTAACATAGTGCGGGTTGCGCTGGCTCAAGTCTTTCACATACAACGCATTGCCATCACCATCTGTCTCGCTCAAGAACAGGTAGCGCTGGTCATCGCTCACTACCACCTGGTAGAACATGAGCGGTTGCGTCATGTCACGATACTCGATGTAGTCCTCACTTTGAGGGGTGCCCAGGCGGTGATAGCACACCTTCTGGTATTCGTTCTTGGATGACTTGGCATCCTCAGGAGCGTCATATGCGCTATAAAAGAAACCGTCATCAAGCCACTGGGCATCGGTGAATTTGGCCCACTCGATGTGGTCGGGCAAGTCCTTTCCTGTCTGTAAGTCGCGCACGTAGATTTCATTCCAGTCGCTGCCATTGCGGGTGATGACGTAGGCCAGATAGCGTCCGTCTTGTGAGAAGCACAGCTGTTGCAGTGCCACGGTGCCATCATCGCTCAACTTGTTGGGGTCAAGTATCATCTCATGTTTGCCGTTGGCATTGTAGCGATACAGCACGCTCTGGTTTTGCAAACCGTCGTTCTTGGTAAAATAGAAGTTGTCTTTCACCTTGAAGGGCAGTCCCATTTTCTCGTAGTTGGCGAGTTGGGTGATGCGTTTCTTGACTGCGTTGCGGTAAGGAATCTTGGACAGATAGTCCTGAGTAATCTTGTTCTCGGCATTGACCCATGCCTCGGTCTCGGCGCTGCGGTCATCTTCTAGCCAGCGATAGGGGTCGGGCACGTTGGTGCCAAAGTAAGTGTCCACCGTGTCCACACGCCGTGCGTCAGGATAGGTGATGCGTGCCTGCACCGTTATTGCCGATGCCACAATCAGCGCGCTGCCCATGAGCATAATCCTTTCTTTTATCATTGCGGTTTACTGTTTATTAGGGTTAATTAGTCATTGTTCCAGGTCATGTATCACGTTGAGCAGGGTTTGCCCCACATCGCCCAGTGTGCTGGCTGTGATGCCCTGCATGGTGTCGCTGGTGGTGTGCCATGCTGGACAGAACCCTGTGTCACTGTTGCGTTGGTCGATGATGTCAATGCAGGGTATGCCCGCGCGGTTGACAAACACGTGGTCGTCGGTGACTGCTCCGCCATCGTTGCGGCTGAAGTGGTTACCCGCTGCATTGCGCCACACCATCTCGACAAATCCTGATGCATATTGCATCGAGTAGTATTCGCGGGGAAACACTGCATCGGGGGCACCAACCATGTCTAACAAGATGCCGAACAGCGGTTTGTAGTTGTCCACATGAGGGTGCGATGCCCAGTATTGGGCACCCAGTGCCCATGAGTCCTCGTCGTCATGATTGCCCATGTCCTCAGCGTCCACCAGCACAATGTCCACACCCAGTGTGGTGCCAGCTTGTCGCAAGTGGCGAGCCACTTGCAGCAGCACGGCCACCCCACTTGCCCCATCGTTAGCCCCCATCACGGGTTGTCCGTGCTTGTCGGGGTCAGGGTCGTTGTCAGCCCATGGACGCGTGTCCCAGTGGGCCAGCAGCAGCAGCCGTTGAGCCGCATCGGGGTTGATGATGCCGATGATGTTCTTGATGGTCAGTGGGTTGGGCATGCCTGCGTGGGCTGTGACGGTGCCCGTCTGCAACATCACGGTGTCGCAACTTTGTCCCAATGTCTGCATCAACCATGTTGCACACTGGCTGTGAGCTGGTGTGCCTGGCACGCGTGGCCCAAAGTCACACTGCCGTTGCGCCAGTGCCCATGCGCTGTCTGCATCAAATGTTGCAACAGCAGTCGCCGCCACCGCTGTCGTGTCGGCGTTTGTCGATGCGGTGCTTGCCGCATTGCCGCCGCACGCGGTGAGCAGGGCTGTCAGTGCCATTGCCATCAATGTCATGCGCATGTGTTTTGCTTGTTACTGTGGTTGGTGTTTGTTGAGTTTAAGGTTGCACCACAAGCCCTGCTGATGGACCGTCTTGCCGGCCTCGTGCAGCATGGCTGTGTGGTGTGTGATTGCTTGAAATGCAATTACTTGGCAGGTGCCTCCTGAGCAGGAGCAGCAGCCTCGGCAGCAGGTGCTGCGGGTGCAGCTGCGTCAGCCTTGGCGGGAGCGGTAGCCTCACCTTGAGCAGGGGCAGCAGCCTCGCCCTGTGCGGGAGCCTCGGCCTCGGTGCCAAACGTGGGAGCAGCAGTCTCGCTGGTGGGTAACTTCTTGATTTGCGGTGCGCCCTCAACGATTGACGGTGCGCTCACAAATGCCGATGCGATGCTCAACACGCAGATGAAGATGGCCAGTCCCCAGGTGGCTTTCTCGACAAAGTCGGTAGTCTTGCGTACACCCATGAACTGGTTGTAGTTGTTAACGTTGGCAGCCAGACCGCCGCCCTTGGATTTTTGAATCAAGATTACTCCAACCAGCAGGATGGAAGCAATCAGAATGAGAATTGCAAAAATAGTGTACATTTTTTCTTATTTTTTGTCAGTTAGTGTCTCATTTAGTACCAATTTCTTGAGAAATCGGATTTGGTCTGCAAAGTAAATACTTTTTTTTGGATATTTGGCACTTAAACCCTCAATAATTTCAAGTGCATGCCCATATTTGTGCCTCTTGATGTACATTTTGGCCAAACTTTCGCTCAACATCGAGTCGTCATTCACGGTCGGAGTGTCGATAGTGGCATCGGCGATTTCGGCTTTCTCATCATCGCCCAGTGGTGTGCCAATCGGCACCGCAGCTGCTTGTTGGCCCAGCTCGCGACTGCCTGCGATGAATTTGTTGATGAGCTCGTCCTGACCGTCGCTAGCCGCTGTCGGTGTGCTGCCCGATTGTTGCTCCTGTGCCGCCAGCACGTCGGCATAGTCTGGCACGGGGTTGAAGATGGCTCGGGTGATAGCTTCCACCTCGCTGGGACTGCTGTGGCCATACTGGTTGAGGAAACGGTCGATGGTCGTCACCGTGTCGGGCGTTTCGGTCAATTGCTGTGGCGGATAGAAGTGAGCCAGTGTGTCCGCATCTTCACCCAGTTGCAATGCCAGGGCGCGCCGGTCGGGAAACATGATGGCAAGCTGAGCCAGCACAGCCTCGTTGCCGCGCACGCCATATCGCTTGAGCCACAGCAGGGCTGGCAGGGTGCAGTAGGGGGCTGCCTTGCTCGCCGCCTCCATCCATTGCTGGTCGATGGTTGCGGTTGGGTCCTGTGCTAGTCGCAGCAGGTCGTTGAGCAGTGTTGTGCTTGTCATCGTTGCCATGTTACCAGTCTCCCAGTGTTGCATTGAAAATCAGGTCGGTCAGGTCATCGCATATCTGGCTGCACAGCTCGTCTTGCACGTCGGTCAACAACTCGCTGCTTGAAAAGTCGCGGTAGGCGCTGAAACTCTGGTCCTTGGACAGACTCTGATTCTTGTTGTTAATGTATCGCACACGCACCGCGATGGTCAATCGCGTTTGACTGGCGTAGGCATCCTCGCCCACCGCCTGTGGTGACAACTGATAGTTGGTGATTTCGCCTTCCATGCGCAGGTCGCTGTTCATGCCATCCACCACGCGCAATCGGGTCTGCTGTGCCACCATGTCAATGAGTTTGTTCTCAAACGTGGACTGCAGGGGTGGATAGACCAGCGCAGCACGGATGGGAAATTCACCGAACGAGATGGTCTTGTAAATGTTATAGTCCAGCGCGGCTCCGTTAAACTTGTAGCTAATGCTGCACGCCTGCCACAGGGTGACAGCGCACAACAGGGTCAATATGCACACCAGCCGCTTCACTGTCGTTCCAGGTTGTATTGCTTGATTTTGCGGTACAATGTCCGTTCTGATATGTTCAGCTCTTGAGCCGTCACCTTGCGTTTGCCGTTGTTGCGGCGCAGGGCGCTCTCGATGGTCTCACGTTCGGTCTGGTCCAGCGTTTTCACGCCGTTGTCCATGTCGGTCACCGACACCTCGTCCACATGACCCAGGTCTTGTGCCTCGGCAGTGGCCAGATGGGCGGCATATGGTGCCCCCATTGTCAGCGGGTTGTCGTGATGTTCTCCCAATGACAGCAGGGGGTTGGGCTCGCGTTTGAGTTCGGCGATGTTGGCGGTCACGTGGCTGGAGGTTGCTTGTCCGCCGTCTAGACGCTGCTTGAGTGCCTCAATCTCGGCTCGCATCGACAGCAGCATGGTAAACAGCTGCTCGCGCTCGGCATTGTAGTCATACGTCGGGCTGGTCTTCACCGTCAGGGCGGTTGCGTTGGTGTTGGGCATGTATTGACGCAGCGTGCCAGCATCCACTGTACCACTCTCAAACAGTGCCACTTGCTCAACCACACTCTTGAGCTGGCGCACATTGCCCGGCCAGTGATAGGCCATCAGCATGCGGTTGGCATCCTCGCTCAACGACACCTCGGTGGTGCGGTATTGGTCCATGAAGTCGCGCATGAACTTGCGTGCCAGCAGCACGATGTCTCGGCCACGCTCGCGCAACGGCGGCACGTTGATTTGCACTGTGGACAGGCGATAGTACAGGTCCTCACGGAAGTGACCGTCTTTCACTGCCTGTTCCATGTCCTTGTTGGTGGCGGCCACCACGCGGATGTTGGTCTTGCGAACGGTACTCTCGCCCACACGCATGAACTCGCCGTTCTCCAGCACGCGCAGCAGACGTGCCTGGGTGCTCAGGGGCATCTCGGCCACCTCGTCCAGGAAAATCACGCCGCCGTCGGCTTCTTCAAAGTATCCCTTGTGGTCATCGATGGCTCCGGTGAACGACCCTTTCTTGTGGCCAAACAACTCGCTGTCGATGGTGCCCTCGGGGATGGCGCCGCAGTTCACGGCGATATATTTCTTGTGCTTGCGGGGGCTGTTGGCGTGGATAATCTTGGGAAACACCTCCTTGCCCGAGCCGCTCTCACCGATGATGAGAACGCTCAAGTCGATGGGTGCTACACGCAGCGCGCGTCCCACCGCACCCAGCAGGGCGGGCGAGTCGCCAATGACGCCAAATTGCTGCTTGACTCGCTTGATTTCTTGTTCGTTTACCATTTCTTCATTGCGTATGTTTGTTGTTTCAGATACAGACCCAATTCCTCGGGAGTGGTGTGCCGCGATTGTTCTTCAACGCTGATGGGCTGGCCAACGCTGATGCGGAAGTTGTAGTTGCGGCGGCGAAACACCTCGCTGGGCAACTTGAGTGTGCGCAACTTCCAGCTAATCATGCCCAGCAGATAGAACACCACGCTGTTGTGACCGTGAAAGTAGATGGGTATCACGGGCACTTGCAGCTTCTGTATCATGCGCATGATGTTGGGTTGCCACTCACGGTCCTCGATGCGCAACTTCCAGGTGAATTTGCTCACGGCACCGGCAGGGAAAAATCCCAGGGGATGACCCTCCTTGACGTGCTTCAATGCCTGGGCGATGCCGCGCATCGACACGGCACGCTTGTCGGGATCGTCGCTCGCTAGTGCGTCAACGTCGATAAAGTTGGGGCGCATCGCGCTGATGTAGTTCAATATCATGTTCACCATCACCTTGAAGTCTGGGCGATGGCTTCCCACCAGATGGATGAGCATGATGCCGTCCAGAGCCCCAAAGGGGTGGTTTGACACTGTGATGAAACCGCCGTCCTGAGGCAGCGCGTCAAGCACCTCCTGACCACGCACGTCCAGTTTCACACCCAGGTCGCGCAGCACGCCAGTGGCAAATGGCACGCCTGGCGTGTCACAGTTGTGGTCATGGGTGCGGTTCACGTCATCGATGTCCAGCAGATGTGACAGCCACTGCACCAGTCGAGGTTTGCCGTCAAACCACGGTATCAACTGGCGGATGTCGTCATAGTCCATCACAGTGCGCTTGATGGCGCCTTGCTGTTGGTCCTTTTTTTCATCGGTTGTATTCATCTGCGTCTTTTCTTTTAATTACGCGAAAAGCGCCGCAAAGGTACAACCTTTTTTTGAAACTGACAGTAAATTTTAGTTAAAAAGTGACATTTTGGCAGTATTGCCCGTTTCCCTGTGCTTTACATTTGCTGTTGTTGCACACTTGACGCACTACTGCCAGATATCGGACAATGAAGTGATGCTTGATGCCGCTTGGGCATGATAAACCTCTAATATCTAGTGTTTTGATTACTCTGCGTGGGGTTTCATGTCGATGCGGTCACTATCGCACTCGATGGCAGTAGCAATGCGTGTGGTGTTGCCTCGCCAGGGCAGGCGTCCCTTGTATTCGTTGTAGGTGACGACAACGCGTTGGCCATTGCCAGCCCACCGTGCGGCTTGCTGGGCGATGCTGTCCTCGGCAATGGTGAAGAAGAAGTTGCTGCGCATGGCAAGCAGGGTGTCCTCGATATATTTCTCGGTAATCATCTCGGCCTCATAGGTCTTGAACAGTGTACCCTCGTTGTTGACTTTCATGATCCACCCTTTCTCTTGGCTGACATTGTAGGGGTGCCAGTAGTGTTGCCACACCCAGTAGGCCAGAAACGCCAGCATGGCGGTGATGATGAGCAACATCACCAACCGCATTGAGCGTCCGCGCCGCTCGATAGTCGCCTCCTCGATTTCGCGGTCCTCGCGCTCTTGTGGAGTTTCCTCGTGCTGCTGTTCCTCCTCATCGGGAGCTCCCTCGGTGAAATAGTCTTGAAAGTTGTCGTTCATTGTCTGTCGTTGTGGTTGGGATGATGTTGATGTTGTGAAGCGCCTGCAAAGGTACGCATTTTTTTGTGTTCAGCACTCGACGATGCCGATATTTTGTTACAGCTGCACTGTGTCGTTGGTCGTGTCCACCACTGTCTTGCCACTGGCGATGCGCCGTCTGTCCACTGCCATCATGGCAAATGCGTACACGCCCAGCACAATCAGTATCAGTGTCTGGAAGCCCCACACCATCATGGCAAATGCCGAGGCCTGGGTGTCAAAGTTGGGTGGCGTGAATGCCCCCACGCCATACAGAGACAACCCAAAGATGATGGCAACGTGCCATGACCCCAGGCCGCCGTTGGTGGGGATGCCCATGCCGATGCTGCTGAGTACAAACAGCACCAGCACCGCCACCACATCGAGGTGGCTGGTGAACGAGAATGCCCGTGTGGCAAGATAGAGTTGCAGGTAGTAACACCCCCAGATGAGCACGGTGTAGAGCAGGAACCACCACTTGCCACGCATGTGGGCAATGCCGATGAAACCCTGCCACAGATTGCGCACCATGAGTTGCAACTTGTTGATAATCTTGTTGCTGGTCTTGAACGTCAGCAGCCAGATGAGCAGTACAATCACCGCTGTAGTCCCCAACCAGACATAGGAGTTGCTCGCAATGGCATACAGGTTCTCCTTCATTTGGGGATAGGTGTCCAGAAAACGGTAAAATGCCCCCTGGGCGAGCACAAACGCGACCACAGTGAGCACCAGCACCGTCAGCGTGTCGGTCAGACGGTCGGCAACCATCGAGCCCACCACTTGAGTGACCGACGCCTTCTGCCGGTTGGCGATGTAGCCGCATCGCCACACCTCGCCCAATCGCGGGAACACCAGATTGACAAAGTAGGTGCCAAAGATGGAATTCACCACTGCCCCCAGCGGAGCCTTGACATCGATGGCATGCAGCTGCAACTGCCAGCGCAGGGCGCGCAGGATGTGGCTCAGCACTGTCACCACAGCGATGGCGGCAAACCAGCGGTAGTCCACATCGGTCTTGAGCGTCTGCATCATTGCGTCGATGTCGATGTTCTTGTACAAAAAATATATCAGCCCCACGCCAATAGCCAGCGGGATGCCATATTTCAACAGATAGGAAACGACTTTCTTCACAATCTCGTTAATGGGGTGTTGTTAAGTTAAAATTTCCAACTGCAATTGTGGGCAGAATTCAAAAAAAAGCCTACCTTTGCAAGTTGGGAGCGCATTATTGCGGCTCGCAAAGGTAATAATAATTGTTTAATCATGCGGAAAGTTAGAGCAAAAAAGTCACTGGGACAGCACTTCCTCACCGACCTGAGCATTGCGCAACGCATCGCCCACACGCTGGACGACTGGCGTCACCTGCCTGTGTTGGAGGTGGGACCAGGCATGGGTGTGCTCACGCAATATCTGCTCGAAATGGGGCTGGACCTCACCGTGGTGGAGCTTGATGGGGAGGCAGTGCGCTATCTTGAGGCGGCTTTCCCGCAACTGCATGGTCGCATCATCCAGCAGGACTTCCTCAAGATGGACCTGCATCAGCTGTATGGTGATGCCCCTTTCTGTGTGATAGGCAATTATCCCTACAACATCTCTACCCAGATTTTCTTTAAGGTGTTGGACTATCGTGACCAGGTGCAGTGCTGCAGTGGCATGTTGCAACGTGAGGTGGCTCAACGCATTGCTGAGCCGCCAGGCTCGCGCACCTATGGCATCTTGTCGGTGTTGTTGCAAGCGTGGTACGACATCAACTATCTGTTCACCGTTGACGAGCATGTGTTCTCGCCGCCGCCCCGCGTCAAGTCGGGCGTGGTGAGGTTGACGCGCAACGCCGTTACTGTCCTTGACTGTGATGAGCGCATGTTCAAGCGTGTGGTCAAGATGGCGTTTGCCCAGCGGCGCAAAACCTTGCGCAACTCGTTGCGCCCCGTGTTTGCCGAGCAGCCTGCTGTGCTCGAGCGTGACGTGTTTCGACAACGTCCTGAGCAGCTGTCGGTCAGCGAGTTTGTCGCTCTGGCCCAGCTGGCACAACAGCAGCCCCAGCCTTGACGGCTGTTGCCTGTCTGTTAACCATTACCATCCATCAGTTTAACCGTCATGTCCCCACCATGACCATCCATTATATATAACAACCTCCCACGTGCAATGAAAGAGTTTACCGAAGATTATCTGACACGGCTCAACGAGCTCATCGACAACAAGGACCAGGAACAGGTCAAACAACTCATCCAGGACCTCCATCCGGCAGACATTGCCGAGCTGGTGGGTGACCTGGACGATGATGAGGCGTTGTTCATCATGCAGCTGCTCGACGATGAGACGGCGGCCGATGTTATGGTCGAACTTGACGAGGACCAGCGGCATGACCTGCTCGAACTCATGCCCAACGAGGAAATCGCCAAGCAACTGGAGCAGATGGATGCCAACGATGCTGTGGATGTCATTCAGGAACTGGACGAGGAGGATCGTGAAGACGTCATCAAGCACATCGACGACGTGGAGCAGGCGGGCGATATCGTTGACCTGTTGCAATATGGCGAGGACACCGCTGGTGGTCACATGTCCACCGAGATGATTGTTGTCAACGAGAACATGTCCATGCCCGACTGCATCAAGGCGATGCGCCAGCAGGCCGAGGACATGGATGAGATTTACAACATCTATGTCGTGGACGATGACAACCGCCTTAAGGGTATTTTCCCACTCAAGACCACCATCACCAACCCCTCGGCGTCCAAGATTAAGCACGTCATGGAGCCTGACCCCATCGCTGTGCGTACCGATACCCCTATTGACGATGTCGCTCTCGACTTTGAGAAATATGACCTCGTGGCCATGCCGGTGGTGGACAGCATCGGGCGACTGGTGGGGCGCATCACCGTTGACGACATCATCGACCAGGTGCGCGAGCAGGGCGAGAAAGACTACCAGCTGGCATCAGGTATCTCAACCGACGTCGAGACCGATGACAGTGTGTTCACTCAGGTCAAGGCGCGTCTGCCGTGGCTGCTCATCGGGTTGGTGGGAGGCCTGCTCAATGCCATGATATTGGATGGGGGTGACGGTGAGGCCGACCTGCTGCAAATTCTGCCAGGCATGGCGCTTTTCATTCCTCTCATCGGTGGCACTGGTGGCAATGTTGGCACTCAGTCCAGCGCCATTGTCGTGCAGGGTCTGGCCAACGGCAGCTTGGACCTCAAGCATGCCACGCGGCATTTGCTCAAGGAATTCGGCACGGCTTTGTTGAATGCGACCATCATCTCGGCGTTGTTGTTCCTTTACAACTGGATTTTTCCTGCCGACGGTGACCCACTCAAGGCTCAAATCACGACAGCAGCTGTCACGGTGTCGTTGTTCTGTGTCATCATGTTTGCCTCGCTGTTTGGCTCGCTGGTGCCGCTCATTTTTGAGAAGCTCAAGATTGACCCCGCCATTGCCACGGGGCCATTTGTCACGGTGGCCAACGACATCGCTGGCATGATTTTCTACATGGGCATCAGCTCATGGCTCATCCGCACGTTCACGACTTGGATGGCGTGAAACGTCTTGTGAACGACCCTTTGTGTTGCGCATGGCTTGCCCCGATGCGCAATTTTTCTGCCTGAATGTGAAGACCGCTTTACACATTATATATTATAATAGCACTTTTTGAACCGCTCAACGTTGCCTTGAAAAATAGAAAATCAAGTTTTTTTGAAAAAAAAGTTCGATTTTATTTGGCTGTTCCAAAAAGTCACCGTACCTTTGCACCGCTTTTCGCGAAAAGCGAGGGCAAACTAAAGATCCTTGAAATGTTTGCAATGAGGAATTGACAGTGCAAGAGACAAGGGAAGGGAATTGAACCTACCGAGTTCTCGTCAATTGGATTCCAGAATACAGATGACAGGTCATGCAAGACAGACAACGACAAGTCCGG
>Ga0181612_173711_pt1 | contig 12433 bp, 4 predicted proteins | sample HoacroProtozoa21_FD_119630 | JGI IMG/M metagenome (GOLD analysis project Ga0181612, IMG submission 119630) | Hoatzin crop microbial communities from Cojedes, Venezuel. Combined Assembly of Gp0051906, Gp0051904, Gp0051908 | reverse complement strand
TGACCCGGGTTTTTTTTTGAGGGGTATTTTTCCCCGGTTTCCCCAAGAGTTTTTTTTTTTTTTTTTTTTTTTTTTTTTTTTTTTTTTTTTTTTTTTTTTTTGTCAACCTGAAGTTAAGTGGCATTTAAAAAGTAAATGCCTGCTGTCTTCGGAGATCAAAGAAAGTCAAGAAAATTACTTCCAATCTGATCCTGAGCAATCAAACATTCAGCTGTTCGATATTTCAAAAAGCAGACACATCAGCACCAATTGGAATTGGCTTTTGCAAAGTAATTTTTTATCCTGCAGTCAAACAGAAGTACAATTAAATTTCCCTCTGAGTTGATTTTGGAATAAAGCAGAAGAAAGAGAAAATGAATGGAACGGGATGATCCAAAGACATTTTAAAATATAGATTCTGTTATTATTTTAGAAAGAACAAAAATAAAAGGAAATTTTATTTTTTTTCCTGATTGGTGGGAAAAGCAAGAAGGAGGAGAACAGAAAGAAATAGCAGACTAAGCAAAATAAGTCTCCTTGAAACAGATGACACTGAATGCTTTATCAGCACAGAGCAAAATATACTGTCTAGTGGTCAGAGAAACAAGCATCTCGACTAAGCCAGAGGCAAAGTTGTTTTGTAGATACTGATAGGACAACAAGCATCCAGAATACTCGCTTCAGCAGAACAAGTGCAACTTTCTCCACTCACAGTCCAAGATATTTTGAGGTCTAAACAAAAGATACACCTATTGCTCATTTGGACAAAAAAAAATCAAAGCATGCAGAAATCAAAACACTGGGTTGCTTATTTTGTGCCATCTGCCACCGACATGATCTAAACTTGGACAGTATAATCCGTTGCTTTTTGTGCAACAATAGCATGAAGGTGTTTACTGGTAGCAAGTTTGTCATTGAGAAAGTGGGTTTATTTTGCAATTGTTCAAAGAAGATTCCAACTTACTTAGATAATTTCTTGGAGGAATGCTGGGTCAACTGAGTGCTTGAAGTCCTATTCACCTGCAAAATTTAATGTATGATAAGAAAAAAAAAAACATACAACAGCAAGAACACAACGCCTCTGCAAAGCAAAAAACTGCCTGTAGTAAAAAACACCACACTGATTTAAGCACTGCTGTCAACATTTGCTTCTTTTAGGCCCTAAGGACCAATAGACTCTTACAGGGAAGCAAATCTGGGTCTTACAGACAGGCAAAGCTCCTAGTACTGATTATTCACAGTCAGGTCCTCAGGAACTCTTACCACATTTCATATTTTTCAATTTGAAAGAATGCACTACTTATCTTGAAACCTCCTTTTTTCCCAGAAATGTAATCCATCAATAAAATGTAAGATCAGCACAAAAAAAAAACCCTGCAGAACTGATGTTTGCCTCTGATTTTCTCTTAGGAGTTCAATAAAATAATATATGACTACCCACCTCAAAATCATTATCCAACATAACCATAAAATAATACTATTCACTGATGTGAAACTAAGTTGGAAGCCTGTAGAGGTAGCCACAGCTGTGACAGTCATCAGTGTCACAGCCTTCTTCTCCTAATTGCATGTATATTTGTGCTTCTGGATTAAGTGAATGACACAAAGGAAACAAGTTTGACAGCTATGTTGTTGTTAACAATAGTTAACCATTCATTGCTTCTAGCTGCTTTTTCCATCTCCTTGAACTGTAAAATGAAAAGTGACACCTGAGAAGTTAATGTTATATTGAGGTGAGAGAAAAAAGATGAGAGGGGTAGGAAACAAATAGCGCTGGCTCAGAAGAGAGCTGAAAATTCAGAGACCTGGTTCAGAGACCTGCAAATGTTGACATACTCCTCTCAGCTCTATTATGGTGCATTATATTTATTCCCTTTTCTTTATGATTAACATCCATGTTTATGATACACAAGAGTAACAAACCATGAAAAGCTACTCGAACAGCAAAGAGGACAGCAAAGCACAAATTTAAAATAATAATTGTTTCTCAAGTCTAAATAATTCGAACAGAATTTGAAAGAACATCATCGATGTTTCTGATTTGTACAGAAAAAAACAACCAATTAAAGATTTACTACATTTCACTTCGAATTACAGCATGTACAGTTTTACTTCCCTACCTAATCTCTTCCTTAATTTCTCTTCACTACCTGTGACCATACTATAAAATATTCAAGAACTTCCCACTACCTAAACATTCAAAACGAGGTTAAAATCATGACTGTGTGCCAAGCCAGTAAAGTATATGGTTATATTTTGATTGCTTTTCTGCACAAGGGCTATATCTGCCTTCAAGTTCCTAAATACCTACACTACTGTTTACTCTGTCCAACCAGGAGACAGCCTTTATTCAGGCTTCCATTTCTAACAATGTAAAGAATTATCTGCAGAGACTTCTTTGTAGACATGCACCTGTGTATATCAGGATGTCAGAAGATCTTAAAACTTAAAAGAGCATAGACCTCTCAGATGAGATCACATTCTTTTTCAACCAGATTGAAATGCAAACAGAACACGAGATGGCTCCTTACTGAAGATACAGATGCAAATACCTTAGACAGAGATGCAAATGATAAACTACAAAAAATATTTTTCTTGGTAACTCTGCAACTTCAAAACTCCAAATCTTGGATCAAATGGAGGGGATGTGGTAAAGAGGGGAAAGACGGATATACTATTGGCATGTGACCATTTTTTTATGTGCAAAGAGTATTTATAAATGGCCATTGGTTAACCTTAAATAGAAAAATAGCCCTGTAAAGACCAAAACTCTTGAAACTTTGTCTCCTACAGTTTTCTCTGATCTATCTTTACCAACAGCCCTGACCTTCCTTCCAGTTCCTGTTTTATATCCAGTAGTGAGGAGCATGTGCTTGCTGATGCTGTTGCCAAATGCATGGCTAAAGGTTGAGCACTGCCTACTGTTCCTGCCACTGCTCTCTTTCAATTGATTTTCAAGAATCTCAAAAGAATGTAATTATCTTTGAGAAATCCAACTTTCTTTCAAATTTGTTTGAAACTGACAAATTTTTGGAGGGGATGAAGGGAACTGACAAACAGATAGCTTCATTCTACCTTCTGGGTGTTTTAACAGTCACTCATGTATATAATGCAATGATGGAGATGTATCTCACCTGTTCCTGGTTTCCCAGTTTCTTACAGTGCCCAGAGTACCTAGGCTGGCACCTACTCTAACATACAACTTTTGTTACCATTACTAACTTAGATTTTCCTGACTTTTAATTCAAAATCAGACATTCTATTTCAGAACTTTATTTATGAGAAGTAGCACCACCATAACTGCATACAGATACACAAAGAACATGGTCCAACTGTATTACATGCACTAAAAGCAACAAAAAAATCCACTAGTTTGCACAATAGTGTTCAGTTCATATTTTTAGGTTTCAGAATATGTGCATAGTACCACTTGTTCAGGTGTTCTTGATGTATTTGATACGTTAAAAGAACACATTTTGCAGAAGACAGTCCCAAGAGTAGCGCTATCTGAAGAACTGTTAACAGACATAGATCGTGTATTTAAGCTGGAAAGGAAGCAGGACAACTCCAACAAAAAATGATCAAAAGAAAGATATGACAAATGTATCTCAATTTAATCTCTCTCTAAACTGCAAAGCTGAGAAAAGAAGCGTCACCTTTTCAAGCGCATGCAATTTGGTATACTAAATCTCATCTAAGTAGCTGTCCTTATCACGTACATTTCAGCAGCAAGTGGACTGATTTTCTCTCCATTCTGTAGACTCAAATGCGTATTCACATCCACAGAAAAACTGGGAAAGCAAAGAGATTCTGTGGAGAGGATCCAGACAAATCAACAAGTAAAACTGAATGACATTGACTCATCAACTTCAGGCAGTGCCAAATCCTTCTCTATACACTGATTTCTCTTCCAAGATCTTACTGTGTTATGGCTTCTCACTCTTCTTAAGAAAGGCCTTCAGTTTTATGAACAATAAATATTTTCCATACCATGAACAGATGCATTTAAAGGCAAGTTTTCTATTATGAAAAACAAAGAAAACTGTTAAAAATTAGCCTAACCAAAGAAAAATAAGCTAAAGAAAAACCAACATTTCTTTCACTATGACAGTTCAGATGCTGTGTTTGGGTCCAATGGAGTTGTATGGTCAGAGATAAATTCTTGCCTTGAAGGACATTAAAAATAATCAATACTCAACGTATAGCATGGGTTCCTTAACTTTTTGGACTGAAGACCCGTCAGATCTCAAAATTGCTCTCTTTTTTTTTCAATATGAAAACATTAGAGATGCGAGATTTTTCCTAGGATGAACTGAAGCCTGCCTTGAAGTCCAGCTATACATACACGACCTTCAAGACCACTAGTGTTTTTTGTATTAACAATGCCTACAAGAAAAGAAAACCAAATTTAAGAAGATATTAACCATACTCACATTAGATACAGACCATGGTTTGGAGCCAAATCAAAAACATGTTCACATTTGGATTTGATAAAACTGAAATCACAAGACTGTAGGTCAAAGCTGCACAACTATTTTCAGATATCATGAGCTTCCTTTGACTACTTTCACCTTGAGGTGAAATGGTGTAAGAATATTTAGGGTTTTCTGGTAAATTTGGTAATTGAATTAGTAATAAAAAAATAACCACTTTACATATAAAAGTACCAAGAATAAGGAATTTAATTAGGTTTTCGAGTTCAATATTTTCCCAAAATAAAGTGTTCTGCTGATCTAGCAACACGCACATATCATTTCAGTCCACAAATGCAACTATTGCATAATAAGCTCACTTCATAAAAACACAAATACTTCGTCTGGGTCAAGTTTTCATTGGAATTATTTGCACCTCAGAATAACAAAGATGTTAGCAAAATATTTCAGTCAGACCTTCCAAGTCTTACTACACTAAATTGCTTCAACTTAACCACATTTTAAACACAGTAAAACTCAGCAATTATAATCTAAATGATACACTTACCAGTCTTTTTCCCACAAGCCTTGAAGCCTAAAAGTTACCATGGAAACAAATTCTACATTTCTAGACTGGAAGAGCCAGTTAAAAACAAAAGTATAAAAACATTAACTCATTGCTAACTACGCCTTATTCCAGGTATAAAGATGGCAATGTTTAACCATCTTGTAAGCAGTCAGGAATAACAAAAGTAACACTTTCATTAACTAATAAATTAATCAGTGATCCAAAGTAGCATGGCTTTCAGAAGACCTTCTTAAAAAAGAAGCTTCTGAAGAAGCATTTTTACAGTGTATTTTCAACATGTCATTTTAAATCCTAATGTGTGATAAGAGTGCCAATAAACCACAAATTATCCTGCAACCTAAGTGGAGGCAGAACTGCTGGCTGAAGTTTTAGATTCAAGCAGTGTATGCTCAAAATGTTGCCTAAATCAGAGAATTACAGAGAGATTTCATCTCTCACGGCTTTGGTTTCCTATCTATAAAATGAGGATGGCAATGCTCATAACTGCAGATAATAGTTGGGAAAGGTACTGCTTATATTTTTCTGCATGGATACATAATCATGCATCATACAATTGCCATATTGTGCTCGATTTATATTCCATGATGTTTATCTGTGACCTTGAGCAATACAAAGACAATGTAACTCCCAAGGTCGTCTCTTATGTCTATAGGGGTGAACAGATGCATCTCCTGATATCTATTTCACACACAGGTCTGATACATTTATTATACATTATACGTGACCTAAAAGCATATGACAAAACAAAACACAAGGTCTAGAAACCACGAACATGCACAACTGGGGATCAGCTATCCTTGTTTGACCTAAGCCCATGGAATTTCTACTGTCGGATGAATTCAGACTGGAATTCTTGTTACTCCAAGTCCTTTCCTCATTCTTAGCACATAAAAATAATCAGAAATGGTTCTGATATGGGAATTAGCTTGCAAAGTCTCCTGCTTCTGAATTACGTTATTCTCAAAATACCTAAAGTTGGGGGGCATCATCCTCCTGTTCAGTTTGACATCTAATTTATCCTCTAAATCCTTGTTATTCGTTTCAACCTTGTTTAATCACTATATTGATCTTACACATCGTGTCTTCTCAGAATACCAATGGATGTGACAGTCCCAATAATGGCTTATGTCATGTGAACACCTGTCAATTATAAACCAGTTTCAAAGCACTAATGACACTGAAGTACATCAGATAGTAACTGTCCTTAACCTAAACCAGATTTGAAAACACAATGTAGAACAGTTGTATTCAGGTTTTTCACCTTTTTTTCAATAGGTATTTCTAAGAGATCTCTGAACAGTGGCAAGCTGTTCATCAGGAGTTTTGAATTTGTACAGTAAAGAGTCACATAAACTGAAAAAGTTTAAAATCAGGAGTTGACTAGGAGTCAACAGATCTTTGAAATGCATTACAGCCCTATCCAGACTGCATCAGAATAAATATATGAAAAGAAAAAGCCATCGCATCTCTGCTTCATTTTTTTTTCTATTGTTTAATACTCATAGTTTAGAAAGTTTCTTATAATACATATATTTTCTTCAGCCTCAAATAGATACTAAAGGAAAGAGGGGAGGGACAACAATAGGGAATTGCATGTTTCCCCAGAGATATGGCACAGAGGACACTGAATAACCAATGCCATGTAAACCAGAATATTCTAAGGGTGTTACAGGTCAGCCAAAGCTTTAAGGAGCAAAATAACTTGTTTCCTTAGTTCAAGGCTTGTTTGATTATATTCTATAACATGGAAAATTCCTATGAATTTTCAAGTTTAAACAAAGATGTTCTAACATCTTGCATATGTAAAATAATGTACATCTGTCATACCATTCTCATCTGTTTAGAATGGGAAAACTGTTTGAGGATTTTATGGTTTTCATGTCTGGTGACACTCCTCCCTCTCTCAAAGGTTTGGACATGGGAGGTAGTTTTTCTGGTCTTATGTACAGTCTGCAATCATATTCACTCAAGTGAACTGCTGCAGATATCCATCTTCCTAAAACTGCCTTTTTAGTCAAGCTGATCTTAAGTCAGCTAACTTCCAGCCATATCCCTGTTTTCACTAGACGTAAATAACTTTCACCAACACGTGGGACACACCATAGACTATGACATCTTTCAGTCTCTCAGAAACCAGACAACAATTAAAGAGGACATTAGCATCAAGCAACAGTTTCACAGACAATGAGACACTGAGCCATCACATCTCTGAGAAGAGCTGACAGCTTGCCCTCATTTGAAGAAGCATTAGCAATGACTTCCAATGAAAGGCCCAAGCCTATTCCTCTTCTTTTCCACAGCTGCATGAAGTGCACTGATCCCATATTCAGCTAGCTGCACGCATCTTCTTAGCACATCTGAGATTGCCAATCAAGACACAAGACAAAATTCCATCAAGGTAGGTTCTGCGTTGACTTGCTCCTGCCTTTGTATCATTAAATGGCTGTGGAAAATATTCTATAACCATTCACATTGTGTCTACAGAGAAAACTGAAATACTCTGTCTCCTCTAAATCTACTCTTTGCTATCAGAATACATCTTTAAAACTATGTCCTTGCAGAAATGCTTTCCACAATTTAATATTTCCTTCCTTGCAGAAGTATCCATTAGACTTAGAACACACAGATATATTAATCTCCTTTCAGTGATATAAAACATAATAAAATTTGAGAAGAAATTGAACCAAAAAATTCTGTAGGGAAAAATCAGACAAACAAAATCTAACAAATATGAATACAACCCTACAGTCATAGAATGTTGCTATCCTGTGAAATGTTTAATCCATGCCAGATTATTACCTTTGCCTTATTATTAATCTTATATGTATTGTTGTGTTGCCAGGCTACTGCAAAAATTGCATAAAGCCTTGTCTATGGTAAATAAGGTCTATGTGGTTACCTAGGCACGACACAAACCATTTTCTATGAACTGAATATAAAATTAAACATCTAAAAATGCAGACCTCAAGGAAAAAGGTTTTCTGCCAGAATATATTATTTATATTTAACATTCATATTCTCCTGTCAAATTTTCAAGCAATGAAAGTGAACAATATTTAATGTAATTTAATTTTAAATCTTATGCTATTTGTCAGTGACCTTTGAACTTTGGAAGTAGTGCTACCATCCACATGGCAAATGTAATTATGGAATTTGATTTCCTATATGTTGTAAGCAATGAAACTGCTTTAATTGACACTGATATATATTTGTAATAACTTCTGCGTAAATTAAAAATCAATGCCAATTTCAGCTCCCTGGGATACTATTTTTATCAAACTGGTTATTTCTTTGGAATTGGAGATATGCAGAAGCAAACAGTTTGCAAAATGCAAAATATATTTTCTAAATCCCAGTGTAGTTCACATACATGTCATTTACATTAAAAGCTTACGTATCTCACACTTATGTACACACACATAAAGACAAATCCCATCAGATCTAGGCTGCCTTCAGGAGATTTTGCTTCCAGCTGATTTTTGATTGATTATCAAGCATGCTTCATGATGACTAAGTGGGATATCATTGTATTATCTGGCATTAGCGCTGCAGTGAACCATATATATCCAAAACAGAGTTATAAAAGAAACTAAAAGTAGAGCTATTCACCTTACATTTTTTTTCCTATTTTTATAGGGCAATCTAGACTTAGCAAACCTTTCAGCCCTGTTGTGCTTTCAGACAAATACCTGGCAAGTACTACTGATGTGTTTCTTTCTTATTTTATCATTTTTCTTTGCCCCCATACTCATTGATTAAATGTTGGAAAGCAAACTACAAATACAAATATCTAAAGTAAAGTTGCAGCCTCCTGGTACCAAGGAGGTTGTTTTTGTGTGGCGGCACCAATAAAAATATTTTGCCATCTGGAAACAGGTGTTCTTTATGAATTCAATAAATTTTAGACTAGTCACAAGAGCTGTTGTGGGGAGTAGAAGGTGATCTTTGTGGTGTCATCCCTCAAAACCAGCATGCTGAATTGTCTAAAATATTTTTCTATCTCATAAAAGTCACAACAAATTATGATTGTTCCCTGAAAGTAAAAAGGATAGAACTGTACTCTGAAATTACCTTCTATGTTTAAATGGTGTTAAACATCTAAGTTATATACTAAATAAAGATGGATTGAGGAACAATGAAGAGAATAAGAACACTCACAGCTCAAAGGTCTTGCTCTCACACACAGCACAGGGCCACAGCTGATCTCGCAGTGGTTTATCCTGCTGTGACTGCATAGACTCCATTAAGCTTCATCCTTTATATAAACACAAATGAATACATAAATAGAAAGCAAATAGTTGCACAGATTTTACACTAGAAAAGGGGGGAATCTTAATTGAGAAGTACCCAGCTAGAGCTCTGGTTCTGTTTTCAGAAGCCATTTGTTCACATTGTACTCCTTAGCAAGAAAGCTAATTTACATCATAGCTGCAAAGCAGCAAAAACAGTACAATATTAGAAAATATTAGGGAAATTTTGCCTTTCACAGAAATAGCATTTCTCACCTGTAATGGAAACTCAACATGACCTAAATTAGGTCTTTAAATTAGAAGCATTAAACCATAGCAGCCCTTTACAATAATGTCTTTTTGTTCCACGTTAAGCAGAGAACTCTCTTTTTTGCTGGATCCTTTCCCAACAGTACTAGTCAGCCATCAGGATGTACTCACGACTTCTGCTCCACAGTGAGAACCATTACCACCCCTCTTACTCCAGGCTCTTTCAGCAAGCTGTGTTTTGGAAGAAGGGAAAAAAAAATCAACTTCAAAATGTAATTGATTTCTGTTAGCTTGCAAAAGGAAGCACATTTTGGTAATCAATGATTTTATTGTAAGCAACTTCTCATGAACTAATCCCTTTCAAATATAAAAGAATGAGACAATACATTTTATAAACTAAATTTTGTAAATGCCACTGAGGCCCACCACAACCCAATATGCTTGTAGTTATACTTTAGTCAGCAAAAAAACCTTCAACTTGTAATTCTCTTCTGATGTAGCCTAAGAGCACTTTATTATATTAAAGCTTACTGATGCCTGTAAGGCCCTTATACCTACAGCTATTTCAAATGTAGTGAAATAATGCAACACTAATCTCTAAGACTTTTATTCCATAATAGATGTTTTTCTCACTAAATCAATTCAAAGGCTAATTGGGGTGGAAGGTGACTATCTCTAGTGGTTATAAATACATTTGCATTGCTATCAATCTTTCACACGACTGATGTTTAATGAGGCTGAACAAGAAGAGCTCAGTCCAGCCTTAGAATAGCGAAACTCTCTCCAAACATGTAGTCAATGCTGCCATCAAGTGTCAAAACCAGCAGTTGCAAGACTCGCCGGACTTCTCCCCCAGCAAGCACCCAGGCAAGAGGAGCAGCGCTGGGAAGGTGGGATGCAAGATGCTTTTACTCAGCTCCATATTTATCCTGTGGATTCCAACGTCCGAGAAGCTCTTCCAGCATGCAGATACTGTTGCTCAAGCTGCCTCAGCTCTGCTGGACATCTGAAATTCAAACCATCTACTGCAGTCAGGGGTGCTAACAAAAAGCAGCAAATACCCCATGACAGTTTAAACCAGACAAGCCTCACCCCAGGGTCTAGACAGACCAGAAAAGGTTATTGATTCCTGCAGTGTATCTTGGACCAAAGTCTATGTTTGTACATTCTAAGTCATTCAAAACGTCTGTAAGTACATTTCATCCTCCTGTCCAATGAAGAGCCTCTTGTCACTTTCTGAAATAAGCTTGTTCACACCCACAACCCAGAAAAAAAGGCAAACACTTTGCAGTTGTATTGGGCACATGATTTAAGCTGTTATACATACTCCACAAGTTCCAGGTATCCAAAAAAGACCCACAATGCTCATCACGTGACCATCTCAAAAAAATTTACAGGCAAGCCTGTTCACAATATTCCTGTCAGCTAGGTAGAACAGGATATGCAAAACATAGAAGTCCAGTGTACCTTCCCTTAAAATCCCTGGATTCATGTGAAACACTTGATAAGGGTCTCCTTAGAAAATAAACTTAAATAGACATTTTTGGGCTGAAGCATTTTTGAAAACATTTTTACAGCTTTGGCCTAAAGAGTAATATAGAGATATGGGAAAGAAAGCGGTTGTTTTTCCACCAGAACAGTTATTTGGGAAAAGAGCTGTTTTGTTTACTTGGTTTGCCTGTGCAACACATTATCTAAGTGAGCTCAGTGACTCTTTCCTCCATGCATCATTTCTGCATGGACAGCTTGCAATGAAGCGTATCTTCCTCTTGAGAAAAGGGTGATCTAAACCAATTATTTCGCATACAACTACAACTTTTACCAGCCAGACTGTTACAAGCATTATCCATGGAAGGATCATAGACAGCAAATGGCAAATATATAATAAGCAAGTAGCCAATACAACCTTTACGACATTACAATATTACGAGGTGCTTTCTGGAGTTTTAGAACCAGAACCTTAAAGTAGCTAATTGCTGATACGACAGAAGACTGGGTTTGCTGAAGACAGCTATTATGATTCCAGCATTTTACTTTCTTGTGCCTCATGTTGCAGTAAACAGTTCATAAGCTGTAAGTTACTATGTTCAGGCAGTGGATAAGAAACTTGTATTCTGTCCATTATTACTGTGCATTTCTGTATGTATAGAGAAGACAGTACCTCCTCTGTAAGTATTAGTGCTGTAGCATGGTACTTCACCTTGCAAGCAAAGACAAGCCTTTGTGTCAACGAATACACGGGCTAAAATGAGTATTGAAAGAGAAGTGGAAGCTTAAGGGAAAATAGCATCATGAAGGCAGACAAAATGAACAAAACGAAGTTGGAATCAGTTACACAAATATATGCATAACGGTTAGTAATTGCACTTTCTCTAACTACAGTGTAAATTTACACTGCTGTTTAAAACGAATTAGAGGATATACCTGTCAGATGATCAGAAAAAATAATTACCTTTAAAAAGCTTTCTCAAGGCTTAAGCCAGGAATTCACATTGCAAAACAAAAGAACAAGTACAGAAAAAATTTCAGTTTAGTAGGCCTGTGGCTAAACAGGGAATGAACATTACAAACAAAACCAAATCCCCCTCAAATGTGACGGACACGCTGCAGCATTAGTATTGCCCCTTTCACTTGTTCCAAGATCACAACTGGTGTCACACTGACATTTTTAATTTCTGCCTCAACTACTTCTAAGCAGAGATATATAGAACTAGAAGACAATTGAACAGACTACGTCTTCTCATTTATTAGTTGCTCAGAAATTGAGACCTTCACCAATAATGGAAAGTTCCAAAACATGACCATTTGAGGACAAACCTAACTGGTTTGCACAGTGTAAGCAGGTGTGAAAAATGAGAATATAAGCACAGATAAAATATGCAAAACTTCAAAACAGGCATTTCAAACAGAATAAGGATAGCAATTGTGCGTTCCAGATTATTTGCCTTGACATA
>Ga0181612_161313_pt1 | contig 12433 bp, 4 predicted proteins | sample HoacroProtozoa21_FD_119630 | JGI IMG/M metagenome (GOLD analysis project Ga0181612, IMG submission 119630) | Hoatzin crop microbial communities from Cojedes, Venezuel. Combined Assembly of Gp0051906, Gp0051904, Gp0051908 | reverse complement strand
TAGGTCTACTGAGTCTACGCCATTAAGTGCTTTAACCTCTACTCCTTACCCTTCTGGGTAGGTACCAAGTAATCAGATCACTTATGGAGGTATCACACACTGATTAAAGTGGTTTTATGGAGTTACGGAGCACTCGCCATTCAAGTGTCAGATGTTAATGATTTGATGAAAATCAGAATACTGTCTGTATTTGCTTTATCTGATGCAGTCCATGCATACAGTAAATAGGATATGTATGGATGCAAGAATAAAGTAGGTTAGGTAAGGCCTACTTACAAGAGGAACAGATCTATGAAACCATTCTTCTTTAACTTGTCAAGAATGTGGTGAGCTATATTTTCTCATGTGTTGATGCAGCTTTACGTACTTAGCCACTCAGTAAGCAGCCAGACTTGGCCTTCTAGTCTTTAATGATCTTGGTATTTTTGTTCATTTTTTTTTTCCCCTTGCTATTCATGTGCATCATTCTGTGTAGTATAGCTGTCCAGATTGCAAGAATAAGCTAAGAAGTTTTCAGGCCTTGTAGTATACTGAAGTATTTTAAAAGTAATAGCCAGTGTGCTGTCTCAGCAGAGGATAGGGTTTAGAAATATTTATCTGGGGATTTTTTTGCAGTCATGCACCTTAGAATTTAACATAGTAGCTTTAAAAGGTCTAATTGTATTTCCCATAGCAATTACTACAGGGTATACTTTATTACACTGTATTTATTGTACAGCTTTGGACTGTTTCCTGTGATTTCTTTTCAAAAACCTTTCCATTAATTGGTACTCGGTCTGAAAAATTATCATGTAGTATCCTGAGAGGATTTAAGTGTGTATGTGTGAGATAACATTACAGAAACAAGAATTCTTGCATGCTGAAAATACATAAAGCTCTGTATTTATTTTCTTAATTCTTGAGGTTGTGGCAAAGCAATGCTGCTGAGTCACTACTGATTATTATTTCTACAGTTCGTCACTTGAAAATGGCAGTAAGAGCAGTTCACATATTCTGGAGTTGACAAAGCAGACGTTTTAAAAAGGGAGTTCCAGTGGACAGCATGAGAGTTATTCAGAGTTTCTAAAAAAGAAGTAACCTTGAATTTCACTTGTTTTCAAGGAGCAAATTTTCTCTTCCTGTTAATGTAGCAAATGGCATTTTGTGGTTGTGATCTAGGGATCTCTTCATGCCCTGTAGCATTTGCTGAGCATTTGGAGAGTGGTGTGGAAGGGAACGTAGTATTCAATACGTTATTTATGTTAGATGATTATTTTTCAACGTTTTTAGTAAGAGGAAGTCTCTCATGATAAGGTAGTGCTAAACTTTCTTAAATGCATATTGCCTTTGAGAACAGCAACAAACAGTTTGCATTCTTTGCCTAATTTTATAAACAGATCTACTTTACAGAAATATTTCTGTTAGGAACGTGGTTTCAATTTCCAAATGAATGTAGAACTAGCAAACTGATTGGTAAAGATCTAATTTTGCTCCAGTTATGAAATGCAAAATGGCTTAATTTTGTTATTGTATCAGACTTTCCTTCTTGATCTTTTGTTTGTTGCTTTATAATGATAGAGTTGATTCAGCTCTAATGAAGCTGGGGAGAGACAAGAATAACCTGAATTTCACAGATTTGTATCTTCTAGTGTAGGCTTGCTGGTTTTCTTAGCGATGTTGTATGTTACATAGACTAAAACAAATGGATGTAAAGTATCATTGGGAGGTTTAATTTAGTCAAGTACTGTCATTTTAAATAGGTGACTGTTGAGTCAGATGAAAGAATTTAGTTCCAGTGACTTTGGAAAGAGTGACATTTGATTCAGTAGGGAGCTGTCTGGTAACATGACATCTCATATATTGTTCACATAATTCAGAGAGATTCTAACAGTGCATCTAGCACTCAAGGGTATCGTGCAGATTTGTGAATTCCCTGTAGTACCTCTGGTCCAGAAATCAATAATTATGCTGGCACAAAAATGTTGTAGGTTTGATTGATGGATTTCTGTTTTTTGAGGAGGAAAAAAAGAAAAGAGTAGGTGAGAAGGGAAGAAATATTTTTCGTGTTAGTTTTGATTTTTTTTTTAACTGGGTGCAGGGAAAGGCTGTGTAAACATTAACAAAGAAGAATGGATATATTTTTAAACAAGTTTTACTTGATAAATATCCTAAATTAAACCAGCACTAACTTTCCACTTATATGTTAGTCTTTGGTATTCTGAACAGCTTCTTTTCTGGTATGTTTTATGGTCTTCCCAGAAACTGTAATGGAATTAGAGCCCTACTCTGGACAAGCAGAAATAAATCATACTGTTTACAGGAAAAGTGTGTACTCTTGATTCAGGAAATTTGAGATCTGCGTCTGTCTGTGCCACAGACTGTCTGTATAATCCTTTGCAAGATACTCTTTATTTCCTCTTCAGTATTTCTCTCTCACGTAAGGATCCTGTTGGGATGCATTATTTATTTCATAGGTGTTTATATACTATGGTTCCAAGAGCTATAATATAGCCTGCTATTTAATAACTTACAGTAAGTGTTTTGCAAGTAATATTCTGATACCAACTGGATTGTTTGAGAAATGTTTTGTTCTGCCTTTTTTCGCTGCAATTTTGCAAGTGGTATTTACTCTTAACAAAAGAGAAAGTAAATAGTTTTAAAATTGACAATGATGATATAAAATGCTCTATAGGGAGCTCAGTCTCTTGATTGACAATGAATAGAAGTGACTCTTGATTGACAATGAATAGAAGTGAACAGGAGATTCTGATCTGGAGTATCAGGAATGAGGATCATCAAGAGCTTCATCCCCAGGCTGTGATAATCAGCCTTGACTGAATAAGGGGCTGGTCCAAGGGCTCCAGCACTCTGTACGTTCATATTTTAACTGAAGCTCTTAATCCTGAAGAATCTCAAAACATTTTATGGCATTGCAAAAACTATTGTTGGGATTATATCCCTAACTGTATTCTTAGTTTAAAACTCAATTTGGAAAACAAACTACAACAAGGGGAAAAAACCTGCAGACCACCAGGATGACAAAAGTGTGCCGTTTTCATCATCTACACTTACCAGTAGGCCCTGTATCCAAACAAGATTCGATTGTTTTGTGGCTTTCTGGATCCTGAGGTTATAAGACCTTCTTCTCTGTGCTGTATCTTGGCATCCAGTAGTATCGAGAGTTTAGATGCTTCTGCTATAGAAAGTACTAATTATGAAATTGCTAACATCTGTTTATTTCCCAAAGTGGAAGAATACTTTCCTTCAAAACTAGAAGAAAATACAGAAATTTTGAAAGCACACATAACTGACCATCCCTACTTGTGTGAAAAACATTTTGACATCTTTCATCCAGCCAACAAACATAGATTTTTATTAGCCAGTATAAATCACTTTAGTTCTGGAAAATCATCAGTAATGTTTGGCTTATATTAATGAACTAGGCGTCTGCCTTTCTGTGCTGTGACTATGAAAAGACACTGTATCACCTTGCACAATATTGGGACAGGGAACCAGGGCTCTTGTCAAGGCAACAGAACCAACCCCTATGTCACAGGTGTTTCCTGCTCCTCCAGTGGTTTCACATCTAAATACTGGTCTGGCCTAATGTGGTCTGTGTCGCAACGGGGAGATCACAGCCTGGAATACCACGCCTGAAAATTGATCACTTAAATGCAGTCATATCAATTTACAGGCACATTGCATGATAGTTTTTGTGATAAGTTTCCAATATTATCACTCAACAGAAATCAAGGGCAAAATGGTATGGTTTTATACATAATTCAGTATTATGGACTCATCATTTTAATGTGTTATTCACTTTCAGGAGGTCATAGTTTCCTCAGTATGTTATGGGCTTTAAGCAGGAAAACTGGAGTTCAAAGTGACTACTAAATGTTTTCTGAGCCTCAGGTTGAAGAATCTAATGTATTTGTTTAAAATACAAACCCATTATTCCTGGATTATACTGATCACCATAGTAACCTACATTAATTGTATTTCATTTAAAGTTATTTAAAGCCACTTAGCTGGAAGAAATAAGTGTTGTCAATTATTGAGATATGAATGTAGCCTGATTATATTAATGGGAAACATTTTTATAAGATGAATATTTCTTCATGTGTTGTAGTTTCGTGTCATTGTCATAATTAGTGTCAGTCATTTAGGTGAACTGGAATTTTGAGAGCTTTTTTCTTTTTTATTTTCTTTCTTCGATGTCACTCTTACACCATGGGTTGTATTTAATTTCTTTTTTTGGTCATGTGTAATTTCAATCTTCCTTCTACTAGTGACATGTAAGTTTGAGGTTTTTTTCATGTGTCTGCCCACATAGGGTCTGCCTTGGTTGTGGATATGACTTGCAGGAATTTCCCATGTTTAAAGTCTTAGAAGGGCATGGAAACATGTCTTTCTCTATATGTTTTACTATTGCTAGCTACTTAGAAGCATGTTGCTACTCTATGATTTAGTTAATACAGAGAATTATCCGGTTGGTAAGCCTGTGTCCCCGACCCAGGTGTCTGAGCTGTGAGTGTATCAGTACCTGAGCCGCTGCAGTTTAGAACTTGACATTTTAAGACAAATCAACATCAATGGCAATTTACCTTAAAATGTGATTCAGGAGATGATTTAAGACCTGCTCAAACATTTTTCTGCACGGGCAGACCAATAGCGGTGATCTTGCAAGCTATACGTAGTAAGCTGTTGGTGCTGTTCACTCAGTCTTCGGTTTGTTTGGCTACATATCCAGGCAGAAGGTACGTCTGTAGGACTTCAGTCCTGTCTTAACTGCAGTCCTTGGTTAGTATTAACAGTAGGAGTTTTGAATGTCTAGGTTGACACCCAGAGATGTGTCACTTTTTCCTTCAATATCTCTCACTGTCCTCACAGCATTGATGCAGGCAACTTCAGACTCTTCTATAACTGGCCACGCTCTCTCCACTTTTCTCTCTGCCATTGCCCAGGGCTGAAACTCGTGTTGCCTAATTTTAGAAATCTACTTTTGAACCATCAAGGACTCTTCTACGCTTGGTGGCTGGTGAGCACCACTGCTTGTTAGGAGACCTGCTTCAGATGTGCCCATTCCTCTGCATGGGCTATAAAGGAGTCTAAATAACTAACCTAGGTGTAGATGCCTGCTGAGATGAATCCTGCTGTTGTTTTTGTGGATTCTGTCTTGGCTTCTTAAAACAGATATAAGGGCTCAACCTGTGTTTTGCTTACAGATACAACTGGGTTGTATTTGAGAAGTGCTAGATGCCTGTTGTGTTATGGGGTAAAGCTGTAGTCACATGCATACAGATACATATCTGCAGAATCTCGGTTATCTTATTTGTCTTTTATTTTTTTTCCTGGTAGATCACTACTGATGTGTTCTTGCAGTGCCTGAGCTCAAAGCCTCTTGAAGTGGCTGGGAAGGTTTCCTTGATCCTGATTTTTCAATGGCTTTTGCATGTGCACGTGATTAATCAAGCTGTTGCTTATTTGTTTAATTAATTAAACCCAGTGATGTTTGAAGGCTCAAAAAGCAATGGAGGAAACAGGCTGTAATTGACTGAAATGGGAATTCTATTTGAAGAACTGCTGGAGAATCAGGTTCACTATGTGATCTTAAAATGCAGACTGCTTTTGTTGTTTATGTGTGCAGCTCCTGTCCATTATGCTGAAACTGAGCTGAAAATTGTTTTCTTTTGCTGCCATTAATTTTAATTTGTAAATTCAAATCAAATTAAGTTGCTAACTTCAATAGCTATAGAGATGACTTCCTAAATATGAGATAAACTCAATCTCCAGCTATGCCTAACAAACCTCATTTTACTGGGTTGTTTCACCTGCAGTGAAACCCAATGTATTTGAAAAAGAATTTGTCATGATTGCTCCAACTAGTATAAACTGCCTATTGACAGCAGCAGGCAAATAAACGTAAAGCTTACTGCTGAAATTTTACATGCTAGCTTTACCGCTTTCATTGCTAATCACTTCACCAGCAGTGTTCGGTTCACCTGGCAGGGTTGGGTAACACAGAAGTTACAGATGGAAAGAGCTAATTACCTCATCTGGTGTGTTTCTTTTGTTTGTTTTTCTTCTTCCTTTTTCCTGCCAATACAGGACGTTTCCTACGGTGTGTTTCTTAACAGCTTTCCATTACCTTGGCTATGAGACTGTGGCCAGTTGCCTTGAGAGTTTTCCAGATTTCAGCTTTTTCCTTATTTTGATTCGTATCTAGCATTCACAGATCTGAGTGATGCCTGAAGTGAAGCAGAGGAAAAACAGATGGTGAGATGAGTGCCTAGAGTTCCGTTGTTGTGTTTCTTACCTCTCTGACCCTGATTCTTAATCACAATCATATTTTTTATGATTTTCTGTAGCAGACACGTATTTTAAACTTGGTGGATATGGATCTAAGATGCAATTCTCTTTCTTGTTTTCCTTGTGATGTAACAAGTCAGAAACACTTTTTTTTTTCCTAATGTAGGCAACATTATTATTTAAACTGTTCTTTATGTGATGTAAAAGAGATGATCTTGAAACTGCCATGTTACTAATCAACTGACAGTTTAAACCTCATTGCCACAGAGATTTGGTTCAATCTCTTAATGTATACAGAGGTATAAACACAAGCAATTACCACATTGTATTTGTTTTCATTCATGACTTCTGTGAAACAATATGGTTTCTTCATTGTAGTATGGAAAACATTCACGTAAATATCATCTTATTTGGTAGGTTAGCTTCTGTTGCATATTCTGATTCTAATCTGCTCATTTTCTTACAAAACTATATGTCCAGACTTCTAAAATTTTGTTTGATCTTTTACTTTGTTAGTGGAGGAAAGAGTGTGAAAAGGAGGAAGTCAACTATTTTTTTTTCTTGGTCTTAACAGGTTTTTCAATCAATAGAACAGCAAAATGCCTCTGATTTTTATTAGCAATGATCCATTAGCCTAAAAAGAAACCCAGAGCATTCTGATATTGCCACGAGGGAAAAGTGATAAATGGAGCATATTTGCTCTAAAATAATTTTGAGAATAAATGCAGGGCCTTGTGAGACTCTCCCGTACCCAGTCATGCTGAGATGATGCTTTCAGTAAATACATACATCAGTCCTCAAATAACACAAATTTTCTGATATCTTTTGTTGTTGAAATACAGCTCTGAAAGAAGGCAGATGGTTTGGCTTTGGTCAGTTCAATTTGTACTTTAACTTTCAGATCTGCAGTTAATCTTTGCTTTTCTATGTTTGACCATCCATGAATGTTTACTAGGTGCCTAAATATGAACTTTAACAGTACCAATTTCAGTATGTGGGTTTTGGTGCTCATGTTGCTCTTAAAAGATAACTAATTCTTCTCCGACTTGCAGTTGTTAAATGAAGTGTGTTTCCCAAAGTGTTCCATGTTTACATAAATAACAGCAGAACTCAATTGACCGTCTAAGGATTGGAGAAAAACTTAGACTCGTGCATATGCCACGAAGTTGGAGGTCCCAGAAGAGTGTATTAAAAGTAGGAAACATCAGCACTCTTACAGGGCTAAAGATGAAGATGAGTAGCTCAGCAAAGCAGAGTAAATTCCTCATCTGTGCCCATGTATGTTAGGATGACACATTCATCAGCTCATTGTTCGTTAAAGACTCTTAGTTAATGTACTTCTGGCTTAGTAGCCTCTTTGTGCTAGAAATCATCATTTTGATTTGTTTGCCATAATCCTTAGGATCCGCTGTTTGGTATCAGCTGCTCTGGAAGTATATTACTGCTGTGATATAATAAAATAAATTCTGAAATAAATAATAATATTCTGAAATAAGAAAGAATTAGCTCTGTTTTACCTGTGTCTGTTTTTATAATCTTTGTTGTAGGAAAGAATTTAGATGCAGCTGAAGGATTTGCATTGACAACTAGAGTGTGGCAGAGCTAAATCCTAGGAAAACAGTGAAGTAAGATTCCTTCCAGATGATTTAGAAAAAGAGAGTTGTGTCTATTAGCTGCTCAAGTGAGGTTTTTAGTGAGAAGGCAGCAGTTTTATCTGAGGCTTTATCATACTGCTTGTATGACAAATTGTACCAGCTGAAGTATATAGGTTTAGAAACCAGTGGAGCATACCTGCTGTCATACATGGACACGCTCTTACCTTGGTTTATCAGTGCCTCACCGTTTTATTTTAAATTAATTATCACTTCTGTTCTTGGAGCTGTTTTTCATATATAGCTGTCTGCATAATTTTATTCTTTAGCAAATGAAGCTGCAACATCTTTTAACAAATTACCTGACCTATGCGGTTTGAGATTCTGGCAGTGCGTAGGTCTCCCAAGTCAATGAATTTTAACTGTAACAGCAACCTCAACCACAGAAGACTCTCTGATAGTCTCTGAAACTTTCAGAAAAGCTAGAAAATAAATGATATAGCTCTACTAGATGCAGCATAAGTAGTCTTACGATAGCGTTCAGTTGTTTGAGTTCTCAATAGAGTCTCAGAGGCTTTAAGGGAAGAGCTCTGGGGATGTGTGGTCAGCTGTGGGCAGCTACTTCTGTCATGCGTATCTCTGTGTGGTGGTTCTTAATATGCTTTGTTGTAGATCCTTGACTTGCTAGGATGACTGTAGAGAACATAAGCCTAATTGGGAGGAGGAAGAAATTCTCTGAACACTTTCATCTATGACAGTGTCTGTCAGAAAACATGAAATACTGTTCCTGTGGTACTTAATTAAGCCTTGAGTCTTGTAATGAAAACAGCAAACAATTAATTAATGATTAAAATTAACTGTGTGTCCTTTGTGTAGTGATTTATATACATAATAAATGCTGTAGCATTTTAAGGTGTTAGCTGTGCTTTACAGAGCCGGGTAATAAATGGTGGCTTCAGAGGACATTACTTAAAATTCAAATTAACGTTTACTCAAAAAAACTCTTAATGCTAAGAGGATAACTGGGAGTAAGAGTAAACCCCCCCTCCAATTTTATATGTGTGTGCAGAGATGCCAGTCTTGCAGAGGGACTACGTTATTGTAGATACCTGCTTTAGTTAAAGAGATAGGCTATTTCTGTTTCTAGCACATGGATGCTTTATACTACTTGTGTTCCCAAGCTACCAAGAGGACTGATTAAGCAGCCGTGTCGAACTATACATGCATGTAAGATATTAACACTCAGTTTGAGTTATCCTGGTTTTCCTCAGCTGAGGGTCTGTGTCACGGTTTTTAAAGGTATTGTTGTGCTTCGCATTGCAAGACCTAACTGACCTCAGAACACAAATCTTATTTTATAACAGCACTTGGTTACTTCGGGTTCTTCCTTTGACTTGCAGTGAGTTACAAGGAGGCTGATGGACTGTTGAAATCAAACCAAAGTCCAAAAACAGCTGGGTGTTGTGTTTCGTAGTTGTTAAAATTTTTGGATCTACTAAAGCTTGGTTCAGTCAAGCCCTACAGCCTAAGCAATGTGTGTATCTGTGTTAAAAACTTGGGCCTTAGCTTTACCTGTTCACATGATAGACAAAACGGAAGGCTGGAATTAAGAAAACATGTGCACAATGCACTGATCTGCTTACTAGAGTTCTGCTCTATCAGTGATGGATTCAGGAATGGTGACCATTTTCTATTATGTCTAGCCTCTTCATCTGCACGGCAGTTTTATCTGAAAAAGGTTGTTTGAAGGTTCATTCAAAATGCACTTTCACTTTAACTGTGATTTCTTGTATGCTTAGCTACTTTTAAAAAATCTTGGAGCTTAAATAGTCTTTGAAAACAGTTTTTTACTTTGTAAAAGAATATGGTTTTATGATCCTGCAAATACAGAGTTTCAACTACAAGCATTGATTGGCAATATGAAGGTATAAAGGAAAGCTATGATTCAGTGGCTGTAAAGTGCTTGAATGGAACAAGTGAATTAAGGAAGACAACAATTAAGTGGCTATAAAGACTTGAAATATGTGAATTAAGGCCACAAGGAAAAATTGCTATAGAAGTATGTTTTGGTAGAAGGTAGGATTTTTTTAATTATTTTGTTTCTTGCTGTAATTATGACTGTAGTATACCTACATTTGGGATAATAAGGAGTTAGATATATATAATTCAGTAAAGAGGTGATAATTTGTTTCATAAAAATTGGTTTGTAAGTATGGGGAATTCCTATATATAGATATTATAATAAAAAGGCCAGGATGACATGGTAACCTGGGAGTTTCTGTTCTGGATTAGAACGACGTCTGTTCTCATCCATTCTCCTGTCTTTACCTGGGAGACCTTAGCGGTAGAGATGAGAAACTCTTTGTAGAAAAGATCTTGCAGATCGTAATATATTTCCTTTATAACAGAGCAGATGCTCAAAACTTTTTTACTCAAAACCGCAAAGATAACAGCACAAAAGACCAAATTCATCCCTTATATAACTTTCTGTATCCTGATTGTATTCTTAAGCATTAGGGAAAATTTGTGTCGTTTGATTATCTGATACATAGCAAAATGTGGAAAAATTGTATCCTATCCTTCTGTGCCCTCATCCCCACCTCCCCCCACCCCCGAAGCCCCTCTGTCAAAATTATTCTTTGTATGTACCTGAAGCCAGCAAAGTCCAAAACATGTTGATGGGTTGGTTTGTGGTCTTGAGCTGTGACCCTGGACCACAAAGAGTTTGTTGTAGGCAGAATAATTCTGATTGTGTGTATTTGCTTATCATCTGTTGGTAAGTTTAATCTTTACCTGCATGTTATGTATTTACTTAAAAATCTTATATGATACTGTTAATTTCAGCAGTAATTAGCGACTTGGTAACAAGGTGATTATGTCTGTAGAGGCTGTGGTTTTTAAGTGAGTGTTTATCGGTATCCCTAAAAAAACATGCCAATGGAAACAAAATCCAAAAGATTTAGAGCAACTACAGATTTGGTTATAGCACTGTAAAATCAACACAATAAGTTATTGAGAAGTTGAATGATAATCCCTTCCTATCTAGTCCCTAATGAATAAGCGTTAATCAGTTCTTAAACGGCAAATTCTTCTACAAAGTGTGTCTCTGCCACCATTCCCATTACGTATCATGGTCACAGCCCTGCTTATGCCTTTGCTAGACCCCGTGGAATTTTTTTACAGTGTGAGGGTCTCCATGGTACGTGCACCCTGTATCAGGAAGGCAATGGTACATATTTGAAGCCCATAAGAAATTCAGATGTTTAAAAGATTAGAAAAAGAATTATAATTTAAGGTGTGATCATGTTTTTTTTCTGAGTCAAAATGCTTTTTGACATTAGCTGTAACTTTGCTGATTAGCTGTGGACCCGGAGAGCTGGCTTCCGAATTAACTGAATGTTGGAGGAATTTCAGAGGCACAAAGAAAATAAATGGCTAAACCTTTTTTTAACAAAATTTGCTTCATATTCGCATGGAATAGTAGTCCATAGCAATGAGCATTCATTTGCATATTTTTATTCAGTGTACAAAATGCAGTCTATGCATGTTCTGTGGGCTTTTTTCCTCACTAATATTAGTAAGATTTTGCGCTTGATTTGACCAAGAACTGGAGCTTTCTGAGACAACTGCCCACTTGAATGTGCACCTTAATACACACTGTAAGCCACTGAAGTGGATTGCGTACTTCTTCATCACTGATTACTATGTTCTTAAAAATGCAAAGTTAGTGCTGTGTTAATGTAAATTTTACTATGTAAAATTTTTAAAGTTGGCCACTGTTGTTGAATATTCCTATCCTAATAGCATTACTAATTTATGTACGTGACAAGACATTCCTGCAAATTACATGCAAGGGTAATTTCTGTTATATTGGACTTTACTGTTGTCACATTGTAATAATAGTAACTGAACTGTGAGAATACCTCTCAAGGGAATGCAGCTCCATAGTTAAAACTGTGAAATACCTGGCTAACAGCACGGTCATAGTTTACCTGCTAATAGAGCTTGGAATGTAGAAAGTGCTTTTGTTTTCTCGATAGAAATATTTCTAAGATTATAGAATCATAGAATGTTAAGGGCTGGAAGGGACCTTAAAGATCATCGGGTTCCAGGCCCCTGCCATGAGCAGGGACACCTTCCACTAGGCCTGGTTGCTCAGAGCTCCATCCAACCTGGCCTTGAACACTGCCAGGGAGGGGGTAGCCACAGCTTCTCTGGGCAACCTGTTGTAGTGTTTCACCACCCTCATGGTGAAGATATGCCATCCAATTTGATTTCAGCCCTTGCCTTTGTTTTTTGTTCAGTGAAAAATGGGAAAATTTCTTTTAAACAGGCGGTCACATTTTCCTAAAAATCAAGAGCAGAGGCATTCTGTAACTGCAAGGGGAAAAGTCTTCTATTTAGCAAATAGAGAGAAGTGGCAGGAACTGAATGTCTGCTGCTTGCATATACAGAAACACGGGCTGAGAGGAAACAAGTGGCCGAAGCTTCCCGTCAGGGCTGGTGTTTTGTAGCTTGCCAGTTTGCTTACCTGTAAAGCTGGTGGCACATGG
>Ga0181612_154352_pt1 | contig 12433 bp, 7 predicted proteins | sample HoacroProtozoa21_FD_119630 | JGI IMG/M metagenome (GOLD analysis project Ga0181612, IMG submission 119630) | Hoatzin crop microbial communities from Cojedes, Venezuel. Combined Assembly of Gp0051906, Gp0051904, Gp0051908 | reverse complement strand
GGGGGGTGAAAAAAAAAAAAAAAATTGTTTCCTTTATTTTTTTTTTTTTAATAAATTAATAAAAAAAATTTTTTTTTTTTTTTATAAAAAATTTTTTTTTTTTTTTTTTTTTTTTTTTTTTTTTTTTTACACACTGTGAATAAGAAGAATTTTTATTTTAACTATCTGAAGTCTAGCTGTTTAGTCCAAGATGGTCATTTGGCCAACTTTATGCTTAGAAGAAATTAATTCTTGGATAGCTAGAGAAGAGAATGATGGCAGGTGCCCTAGTGGAAGTGTTCATGCCATTGCAGCACTCTGTAGGGGGCTGTCACATATGACACGGGACCACAGGAAAGCCTGCACTCTCCTGGAGTGATAGATGGAGCCATACATGCAGCTCCAGGACATTCAGAAGGACAACAGACCTTGATGTATCAAAAGCAGATAGTAAAGGGCGAGCTCAAACTAGATGCCTTTACTTCAGATGGCTGCAGACAGGTTAAAGTACTTTTGGTCCATGCATATTACTTCGTATCAGCAAAACAGAAGAGGAACCTAACACAAATTTGAAGACAAATACATAAATGGTCAGAATGCAATTTTGCATGTGAAGGTGTGCAGAAACCTGTAGAAAGTATAGGGTATTGTTACCTGGAAGTCTTGGTTTAGGATGCCTAAAGACGATTAATAACTTGCTGTTTTGCCCCATGCTTCAAAGTACTGAAATAGTGCAGACTTTCTTGGCTAAAATCCCAGTCTCATTCTAGAAGTTTCTTTCAGTCTTTGAGCCTGGTTTAGCTTTGGAAACTTCGCTTAAATTTGGCAATCCTTTTCAACTATTAAAAGGAAATCATGTGTTTGAACCCGAGTTTTTATTAAAGGACCTTTTCTCAAGAGAGAAGCCTATACATGAGTAGAAAAACTACCATTAGATTAATGGAATGTTAGTTTTACCCATTTACATTCCTGAACTCCTTTTTCCTCAAGTTTTAATTAAATTCTTTTCTACCATATTTTTCTTTCGTTATGATCACAATTTGACACGCAGCTGGCCATAGCTGATTTTTTGTTTAAGCCATTTATAATCTCACCCCCAACTGTCATCTGTTACTTGCATGTCTTGTGATCTCTTTGGAGCAAGGAAGAAGTACTGCTGTCTTCACAGGCAGCACCAGGAGTATTGTGGGAGCTACTAAAGTACACACTAATAATGACATGGGTAATAACTTAATCTGAGCTATTTTCTCTTATCTGCTCTTCAGAATCTGTTCACCCATCTAACATTAGCACTTTACTAACATCCACCAACGAGCTGCCAAAATATTTAACTTAAAAATCGACAAACATGTCTTGGCTGCACACACTGAAGTATTAAAAATCCAGAGAGCAAGCCGTACGCTGCCTATGTGCATTTTATGTATACAAAGATGTGAAGCCTCATTATGTGCATTACCGTCAGCCTAAAAGCATTTCTCACACTCAATAAAGCTTTGGCCAGGAAAATAAGCATCACAAAAACAGTCACCTATACTCATAGATATAAAATTTCAAAGGAGAAACAGCATCAAAACACCTGAAACTTTCAACATAGTCAATAACAAGCAACATCAGGAAGAGACAGAAATCTCTGTATGACCAAAAAAATAACTAGTGATACTTTTCCAAATTACCAGACACAAAGTGGAAGAGACCAGTGCAAAACAATATAATTCTTGACTATATAGAGTACTTCAGTAAAGAAACAGAAAACCTTAGACCCACAGCAGGAACTCAATGCCCAAGGAAATTTATTTTTCTTAGAAAAATGCACTAGAAGAGCTTTTCAGGTTTTTTACTCTTACAGTTTCCTACTACAAATTGCATCTGCATGCTATATAAAGGCCCAATATAGTGTAGAAGAATGTGTAATCATGCAGTTAGAAACTTCTTTTGCTTACAAACTGAAGCAGTGCAGACAACCACAATTGTGGGGTTCTGGTTTTCAGGTGTACTAAAGCCTTGAACTCCCGACATTAGAAGAACATTTTTAATATGCTTAATAGAAATATACATGTACATGAGCACAAGAAGCCCAGGTTGCTACACAAACAATAAAACATTTATTTCTTCTAATTATTCCCACAACTAACACAACTGTGACAAGGTACAAGAAGAGAAGCCCATGGGTGTATTTACACAGAACCAGGAATCCACGCCTATTTCTACCATAGGGACTTTTTAAAACATACAAGTCTTTTAACACAGAAGTTCCAGTTACAAATTCAGCCTGTCTGCAGAACACAGTAGGTGCCAGTAGCTGGCATCTTTGAGGTGTAACAGTGAAAACATCAGCAATTCAGTCAGGGTAGAAGACACTGTCCTAAAACTTTGGTAAGATACCCAGGGTGAGACTAGACCCTTCACCAGGTTAGGTCTTGTTTCACAACCGTGCAGTTCCATTATGCAAATATCAACTTTTATCAAGGCCTTCTTCAGCTACCAATCCTTAGCAAAACAAAAAAAGTCTTCTGAAGAACAGACTAAGACATATCCCTTCAACCTAGCACATGGAAGACCAGGTCTGTTGAGAAAGCTTCAGCACAGTTCCTATAAATAGAAAACCTGCTTACAAACCCCCTAGTATCAGTAAGCAGATATTTAGGAGGATCAAGGGGTAGAAAAATTTATCTGGACTTTTAAGAAGCCTCTGAAAAGTTTTCACATCAGAGATTTGCAGAGAAACCGAGTTACCACTGGACTAAACAAAAAAGGTGGAGATATACAAGTGGTCAAAAAGCAAGAAGCAAAGGGCAGGACTTAAAGGTGGCTTTTCCGTGACCATGGAGATGAGTCAGAAGGACAGCCCACCATGCATCACTGCTGGGAACAGTTTTACTCAACATCAATGACTTGTTGAGAAGGTGGTTTACAGGGTGAGCACACACTAGGCAGATGATACAAAGATCTTCATGTTGATGGTAAGGAAATCCTCACAAATTAAGCATGCAAGAGATAGCAGAGGAGCTTCCAAGTTCATAAATGTGCAGAAACAATAGTCTAAGCTGTCTATCCCAAACCCAGAACTGAAAGTGTCAACACACAAAACAGTTCCTAGCATCACCACTGATGTTTCTCTGATGTCACCAGCTCAACATACAGCAGAACTCATAGGGAAACAAGTAAGCATCAGGTATCCCTCAGGAAAGGTATTAAGAGAAAAGCAGAGGATACATTTATGAAAAGCCCCTGCAGAAAACCTTAGCAAACCCATACAACTCCACATCTCAGCAAGGACACAACCAAGGTAGACTCCAATGAAGTACGGACAAAGGCAACTAAACTGATTAAAGGCTTTCAGCAGCTGGCCTATAATGAAAAATTAAGAAGACTAGGCCTCCTTAATTTGGAGAGGACACTACAAAGGTAATATGATTAAGCTTTAGAAACTCCTGATTGCAGTGAATAAGTGCAGAACTATTACTCACTAAAATGCACAGTTCTAGAACTAAGAAGCACTTGACAAAACTAGCTTATGACTTGTTTTAGAGTAGGTAAAATTTAAAAACCCTACAGAGACAATAGTGCTTTCAATAATTTGTTGTTACATCTCAAGGTTGTGGAGACAAATAGTACCATTATACTAAAAAAAATAGATCACAAAAAAATCTTCACAGCCAATAGGCACAGAAAGGGAAATCAAAAAACATAAGCAAGCTCTTACCTGCCAACATCCCTAAAACAGTAGTTCCAGCACACTGAATAAAAGGAGAAGGAAGAGTAGACAGCAGAGAACTCCAGGTACTTTCCCTAAATAGCACTTTCTATTGCCATGCACTCAGCTGGAGAAAATTACTTTGACTTAGCTCGGCCTTTAACTCATTACTCTGACTCAGCTGGGCATTTTTATGCCCTGATGTTCTTAATTTGCTTTACCTTTCACCCTGAGAAACTCACTTCTTTTGTTGTTAGTATGAAAATGCAGTTATTAATAAAGGCAAGCACACGCTTATCAGGCAGTGTGTTGACTCAGCTAAGGTAATACACAGTACTTCAAAACTAAATAACAGAGTTTACTTAATATAAGAAATAAAAATATTGCATTTAAATTAGGTGATCGTATTAGGTTTGAATGTAAATGTTTGCATTTCTTTGGAAATAACCAATTTTCACAAAGGCACTTCTTTTTATCAACTGCTAGTTAACATTATATACTTTGAGTGCCATATATGAAAATGCATAATTCTGCACTGACTTTGGAAAACATAAGATTTTTAAATTCCACCTTTTGTATCACTTTATGGGGCTGCTGGATTTTCTACTTGTGAAAAAGAGGAAATCTAACAGAGAACACACCGTCTCCATTCTCACTGAATAAACTGCGAGAAACGTAGGAATGAGTGCAACCTCTTCATGACCATCACGACTTCTAAAAAAAAATCAGTCACAGCTGTTTCTGACATCATATTAAGGATTAAGAAGCAACTAAAGATGGTGAGGCTTTTGTCTTAGAAGAATGAAATCGTATCTCTCTACTTCTGCTATTGGGCTGCAGTTTGCACACACAAGTGGTGTCAGTAGAGAACAAGGTTAGATAAAACGAAACAGTAGCCCTGCAGTTCTTATCACCAACAGGCAGATCGTTGCCCAGGACTACGGAAATTCTGCCAACATCAACCTCTTGCCAACCAACATTTCTTCTCAGTTCTTCTCTGGTTAAAATAAAAAAAAAAAAAAGAGGCACTATTCAGAGGTACATATCTGACGGCACACTTTTGTTTTCTTATATATGACACACTATTTTCTAGAAAGTGTTTCTGCTTGAATCCACTGCAGCACCAGTGGCTCCTCACTGCTGGAACCAGAGCATAGGACCACAGTTCAAACCCTTTTCTCCTATCTGTCTGCATCTGAAATAATTATTAAAAGTGGAAAATAGGAAGCTCTCTGTCAAGAACCAATCCCACAGATTCCTAGCTGATACAGTGCTCTCTGCTGCAAACAGTTTTATTCACTTTTACTGGTGTCTGTATATACCTAAACTCATTAAACTATGTTTAGTTCCAAGTACTAAATCTGGTAGAATTTTGAGGTCCAGATCTTTGGTAGAATTCTTCAAGTGCTCCATCAGAGCTGGCGAAACTAGTCCTTTTGCAGTCAGACCCTTGGCAAGGGGTGCCCAAAGAGGGAGCTTCAAAGTCAAAAGAGCCTCCTGATGTTACCTCTTTCAAGACGCATCCTAGGAAGCCAAAAAGGACAAAGCCCAAACGTTGTGGTTTGATTTGAAATTAAAGATAAGAAAGACCCGTTAAATATTTATTAAGTCATAGATGAAGGTGTGAGCTTGAATTGACTAATTCTGGTCGTGTTTACACAGGAGGTTTTACTTCAGTCCCTCAGATATCCTGAAAACTTCTGCAGATCAGGAATTCTAACATGAAGTAGTTGCACTATGTCAGAGCCACAAAAACAGATGTTAAGTACTAACTAAAATTAGGTTAGGTCAGAAATTTGCTAGAAAAACAGAATCTATCACTGATCTGAACGCTGAAAACTGCAGTCTCTGGTGTACCACGCTAAGGAAGATATTCTCTAACTTCTTTATTGTGATTTAAACAAGGTCCATACAGCATGAGGTACAAAGGAAACCAGGTATTATACTATTTGATTCTGGCTTTTCTAAATTTTCAAATGAAAAATGAAAAAAACCCAGGCCATTTGAGAATACTCGCCTTAATGAACACAGCGCTTTGTTACAGTCCCATGCCATTGGTTAGCAATTAGCAGTTAAATCACGAGAGATCGCTGAGCTAGCATACAATTAACATGAGGAACGCAAGTGTGTGTAATGCCCCTAATTAGGCCTATGAAAGCCGAAACAGGCAAAATCGTTAGATCAGTCAATGTCTGAATCAGACGGACTCTGCGCCTGCTCACCAAGTTGTCTGCGCTTGATGTCAAAGCTCCACCAGCAAACTGCAGGTCGTACACACCGCGCAGGCGCTTTGCAGGAAACCAGGCGGAAATCTCTCCTGCACTGAGTTCAGAATCCCCTCTGCTGTGTTCCCAGAGCTGCAGCAACGCGCTGCAAGGCGACAGGCTAGCACAGTGAACAGGCCAGTAGCCTTTTGCATAAACTAGATCGTCTAAGTTTACAAAAATACAGCCAATTAGTGCAAAGTGTCTGCTATGTATTAATTTTCTCAATGTCCTGAGCTGTTTATTGTAATCACCTTTATATGTCCTTTGCAATTACTAATTTTATTTCCATATTCCAGGTCCTTATGTGTGTTTTCCACCTTCAGTAATAATTCCCAAACTCAGTGATCAACAGACTCCACCTGTGCAATGGCCCTTTCTGAACACACACACAACGCTGCCGCCAGCGTCACTGGAAAATCCCTTCTGGTTTTTTTATGTCTTCAGCTTTTCTACATGCAATACACAAGAAGATATATTTGAAGGTATCAATATGTCTCCAAATTATTCAAACACAATGCCAAATTCTGGCAAAGTTGCAACAAAATAGAAGCTATTTGCAGCAGACTAAAAGCTTTACTTCCTTCATTTCTGCAATGGGAAATATGATTCCTCAGTAGACTTTTGTAATTTAAGTACAAGGATTGCAGAGAAGTGTCCTATATTCTGAGGTCCCAGGATTCTGATTTCTGACACTAACTATATGCTTACTTGTTCCTAGAAAGCAACATTTCTCTTACCTGAAAAAATAATACAGTATGAAGTATATGGACTGAGTAACACACACTGAGAAACAAAAAAACAAAACCCAAATCCCATCCAACTGTATCTAAAAAAAACCTTTTTCACTGTGAGGACAGTCCAGCAGTGGAACAGGTTACGCACAAAGATTGTGCAAAACCCGACTGGGTAAAGCCCTGAGCAACTTGTCTGATCTCCTTTCATAAATTTGGGCTGCAGACCTCCTGAAGTCCCTGTGAGTTACTCTGTTACTCTACGATTCAGTAACAAATACCAAAAAAAAGAGAAAAATACTGCTTTTCTTCCGAGGATCTTTTACATCTGTTCCATTTCCACCAAAATTTCGGCACGAAGTTTATATACTTCTTTTTTCAACACACTTCTGGGTGAATGGAAACACTGCTTACAGCTCAGCCACAGATACTCACAGCAAGGTGTCCAACATGTTCTGTAGTTCTGGTATTTTACTGATAAAGTTAGAGCAATTTCTTTGGAGGAAATCTGTTTATCTGCTTTATGTCAAAAATCAGGAGGCAGACTGTAAGGTTGAAAGCAAACTGGCAGGAACGCAGAGTCCTTCCTATAGTGGTAAGGCTGGTAAAAAGCACAGGAATTATGCCTATGGCTATCAATCTGGTACTGAATCCTAAATAATCTGATTGTTCTTTCATAATTTCTGTAAATCTACGTGTAGACCTGCCTAAACAAAGGTTAAATACAGCACCCACTGGACATGGAAAGTCAGTACTTCATTGATTTCAATGCTTTTAATGTGCTTTAATATCTTAGCTTTAGAGCAATGGTGTACAGCTAGGAAAGATTCACTCGGTAAATGCCTTACATATTTTCTCAGCTCATAAAGAGCTACACGGTACTGCAGGGAGCATACTCTACAGTTATTAAATGCTATTATGAGATATGTCATATTATTGCTGAAATCTGCACAAAGCAAGAAAACAAAAACCCCTCAATATTAGAACTTTAAAATTATATGGTATTTGAGCAGCTAAATTCTCACTTCATAAATCCAAAAGGTCTCCACAGATAGCACCTACATATAATCACAGCCCAGGATGAAAATATTACAGTAGACGTGACAAGACAGAAGATCAATGTGGTGTTACGGTTCAAGGATTTATAGTCACGGTGTGAATACATTATGTGCAGTGACAATTTTCATAATATATTCATCATTTCAGGAATACTACAAAAAATACAGAGGTGCTTTAAAAATCAGATCGATGATATGTGCATCACTGAGTAGCTAAATCACATGTTTACTGTGTGTTTCCATGTGTTTTCATGAATTATTTTGCTGAGGGCCAGATTCCAGGACAGTAGCGCTGAGAGCTGCTGAGGTTCACCCTTTCGTTGTTTCGTTGTTTGGATTCTCTAAGATCTTTTGTAGCATCTGCCCCTGGATATGTCACTAACAATCCACAAAGCAACAGTTTACTGAAATTATGCATGAAGCAGCTCACTGTGGAAATATAAACTGAAAAAACCCTAGGTTTGCATGAAGTATTGGAGAAGCCAAGTCATTGTTTCTCGTTGTCGAGACTTGGTACCACACTCGAGAATGCCATGTCAGACTTCTGGTCTGCATGACTGAGGAGAGAAGCACCGGGGTGAAGCAGTGCACACCGTACCATAAAGCTGCACTTTGTCACCTCGAGAGCTGCGGCACCCCATACTGCAAGAGACACGGCCGCTATTGACTGCGTGAATTCAAGTAACACAGAATTCACATACACACCTAGGAACAAAGGATACGAATTAAATACAGACTAAACACAGAACAGCATAGACTAGTGCTCTGGAAAGCGTTGGCCAAAAATGGGCTGTAGAGGGACTTTTTACATGGGCACGGAGGGACCAGAAAAGGGGGAATGGCTTTAAACTAAAGAAGGTAGATTTAGATAAGACAGAAGAAAGAAATTCTTTACTCTGAGGTTGGTGAGGCCCTGGCCCAGGTTGCCCAGAGAAGCTGTGGCTGCCCCCTCCCTGGCAGCGTCCAAGGCCAGGCTGGACGGGGCTTTGAACACCCTGGTCTGGTGGAAGTGGTCCCTGCTCATGGCAGGGGGTTGGAGTGACATGATCTGTAAGTTCCCTCCTAACCCAAGCCATTCTGTGATTCTATGTTTCTATGAAATTCAGACAGCTTTTCCCTGTGAAGACCACAGAGATTTTAGTTGCAAGATTTTAGCACCAAGATTTTAACTGCTCACTGAAATCTTGGCATGCAAGGCAGGGAGAGGAAAGCAGCTCAAGAGACGGTGGCTGGAGCCGTAAGGCAGTAAGACCGCATCTTTCTTCTTGCCTCCTCCTCAGAAACATGGTGAACCACCCGGGCTGAAACTCTCACAGCAAAAATAAAGACAACTAAAAGTTCTGGTAATCTCAGCTAAGGACTTAAAGGCAATAAATAAATACTGTCTTTGGAGAGGAGCAACAGACAGTTCTAGCAGCACTGAATCTAGGTGAGTGCATGAAAACACAAGGGGGCCAGGGAGGACCAAATTTTACACGTGTCAAGGTCTGAATATCCCACTGTTTTCAGCCAGGCTTCTCTTTAAGCAAAGAAGGAGAAGAAAAATCTCATGGCTGCAAGAGAGCCTTGTTAATGGAAATATGCAATAACCATAACTTGAACTTGGCTTCCTCATAGGCTTAAAGTAATTTCCCCATAATATCAGGAAAATATATGGCCTTTCTTGAGGTAGCAGAAGCACCCTATAAATCAAGGTTTTAATTGAGTTGAAGACATTCCGCCAGCATTTCAGATTTGATTTGTCTGCTGAGCTGGAATCAGATTGAAAACAGTGATGCAGGGAGACAAAAAGAAAACCTGAACACAAACCCAGGCAGATATTAGACTACAAATATTCCTTCATGAATCATAGCAATCAAAAGGAAATGAGTCACAACCCTAATGCCCTGAGCAGCAGCCTACCCTGAACACAGTTTAATCAGCATCTTCCAGGACCAGATCTCTGAATTACAGGTGTATTTTTTTCCCAAAAGTGTCCATTTTAATAAATGGGTAAAATCTGTCTAACTCTGAGCTTGTTGTTATATAGGAGTTGAGAAATACACAGGAGCCAGGCATGTGGCCACGCAGCATCTACTCCATCTCTTAGGGCTGGCCCTAAGCACCCCTTGACTGTCCTGGGAAAGAGTTTTTCCTAGCTGTTCCAGATGTTCTGCTTGCAGCTGGCTCATAGAGGCCCTGGAGGCATGTAAGATGTGGATGCTCTCCAGCACAGTCTCAGACCCCTTACTCAAGCACCTGACATGAGTACAAAGACCTCTCCTAGAGCAAAGGACCTGCCTGGACATCTCTGGGCATACCTGTGGTCCTGTCCTACGAGCAGACCCTGGCTGTGATTTCTCTCCCCCAGCCTCAAACACCGACAAAGCAGAGATCTACCCCCAGCTGGTCATCCCACAGCTGACATACCACAATTATTCAGGATGTCAGGATCTTACCACTCTTGCAGCTTTCTAACATCTTAACTTCACCTCAGTATGCCCTTGACTCTACAGACATGATACTGAGTGTCTTCATAGGAGCTGAAGCACTGGGTGATATTTCTGAGAGTGAGAGCTCTTCAAATTCCCAGTTTGTACACGGGGAAACTGAGGCAGAGAGTAAGGTGACTTTCCCAAAATTACCAAAGGCGTCAGCCCTTTCACAGACTTAGAAAACTGCAGTTAAACCACGCTGGTTTGATCTGTGTTTGCCAAACATCCTCATTAGCAGCCCCTGGTGTAGAAAATGCCCCTTTTTCCTCAATGAAAACCAGAAAGATTGAGTCAAAGCCAAGCACCCAGCAGCCAGCAAATCTGTGACAGCTTGTGCTGAACACTCCAAAATATCTTTGTACAAAAGGTTTTGCACCTTCCCCAAAGGGAAAGGACCTTCCATCTGCAGCAGGAAGCACCTTCTCAGCAGGGGCGCACAGCAGCAGGGAGGAGACTGCAACATCTCCCTGCAGCAAACGTGAAGAAAAGATGCCTTATTGATTGCTTAGTCTTCAAAGAATTTCTTAGTCTTTAAACATACGACATGTAGGCTGCTGGAGCAGATTTTGGCCCACAACGAAGGACACCTGCTGTGCCCACAGGCTGGGGCTGCACGTCTGCAGAGGGATTCTCCTCTACCTTCTCTTCCTCCATCGCCTCCCCAAATCATGAGGGTATTTGATGGGATGAAGATGTCCATCCCACTCACTCATCAGGCGTGGGGGGTCCCTTGGGATGGCTCCTCTCTGCACCCACCCACCCACAGCAAAATCCTAAATACAAGGTGTGCTGGGCATCTCCGTGGAGACTCTGCTAGAGCTGGGGTTTGGCCTCAGCGTCTTCCCCCCAACCCTGTTATCATCCGAGGGGAGGGTGCATCGGTTTGGAGAGGCACTGGCTGCAGGTCAAGCAGTCCAGCCCAGTGAAGTTAAGGTTGATGGTTTCTGAGTGGCAGCTCATGCTGGGTGACACACGGTGGTGTCAGATCCACTGGTAGAGAGAGAGAGACAGAGAAAATGGAAAAGGATGACTCTTCCCAGAGTCTGTTTTTATCCCCTGCTGCAGCCTGTTCCTGGACAACTTGCTGTTGCTGCATTTTGATTTAAAATGGAAGTGTTCAAGGCCAGGTTGGATGGAGCTCTGAGCAATCTGGTCTGGTGGAAGATGTCCCTGCTCATGGCAGGGGGGTTGGAACCAGATGATCTTTAAGGTCCCTTCCAACCCAAACCATTCTATGATTCTATGTTTTTTAAAATCACTGGGAAGGGGCTAAATTTGTCTGCTTTGTTTTGTTTTAAACAGAAGATATCAGAACTATTTTTAATTAACCTGGCTCTGTGCAATCATTATCTGCTTTCCAGAACGTGGCTGTGTTGCTAACAAATGTCAGGACCATCAATTTACAGATCAGGAAACTGAGGCATAGGCAGTGACTGTGACGTTCCCCAGGGCACAGGAGAAGATTTATTGCTGGGATCTTAAACCACCCTGGCTGGTCCCTGTGCTGCAGCCCCAAGCCAGTTGCAATGAAATTGCACTTCACGGATGTGGTCTTACTGATTGCCTTTGCACACTGCTTTGGAAATGGCTTTTATGAAGGCTAATTAGCAGGGAAAAACAATCACAGAAGCCAGGAAGAGAGGTAACGATCCATGTGGCAAAGCAGAATGAGCAGTGAATCTCCAGGCTGACCGGTTGAGCAGAAACACAGCACAGTCCAGACCGTTTTAGTACGTGAGGAGGCTAAAGGCATCAACCAAAATGTATGGATGTGGAAATCAGGAGGCCTTCCAGGAAAATTAACAGAGAATTACATTTCCACAGGCTCAAAACTGGACGTGCTTGACCAAGGGTGGCCAGTTTTGCCTGCAGAAGTCAGTGTGGAAAGTGAACAGCCAGATCGCCAGATGTTACTCAGAAATTAACTGCTACAGAGCCCTTTCACATCCTTACGAGGTATTTTTTAGGGACATGAGATAGGACCTGTGACTCTTTTGGCTTTCTTTCCCATCCTGTCCTGTCTCTGGGCACCACTGGAAAGAGTCTGGCCCACTCCTCTTGACACCCACCCTGAAGGTATTTATAAGCATTTCGAAGGTCCCCTCTCAGCCTTCTCTTCTCCAGGCTGAACAAGCCCAGCTCCCTCAGCCTCTCCTCGTAGGAGAGATGTTCCAGTCCCCTCATCATTCTCGTAGCCCTCCGCTGGACTCTCTCCAGTAGCTCCTCATCT
>Ga0181612_119134_pt1 | contig 12433 bp, 9 predicted proteins | sample HoacroProtozoa21_FD_119630 | JGI IMG/M metagenome (GOLD analysis project Ga0181612, IMG submission 119630) | Hoatzin crop microbial communities from Cojedes, Venezuel. Combined Assembly of Gp0051906, Gp0051904, Gp0051908 | reverse complement strand
TTCAAGAAAATTCACAACCTATTCCAAATGCGTGAACTCAGTGGAACTGGGAAATAGAATGGCTGAGTGGTATTTATTATGCTACCCTTATCTTTGCCAAGGTGGAGGGAAAGACTGGGACAGTTCATTTTGCCTCTAGGCATCCAGTAATGAGCCAACCAGTGGTGCATTAGGAAGTAGTGGGCAAGTGGCATTATCATCAGGTGCATTTTTAGTAGCAGAGTCAAGTAGCACTGGGAGCATTATAAGTAGTGCAGTCAAGTGCTAGAGCATTGGCTATTATAGCACAGAATGTACAATGGCAGGAAAGCTCTGGGAAATATAACAAGCAGAGTTAGGCCTGAAACATCCACTTTAAATACTGCCAAACTTTGAAGAGCAGCAGCTCTAAACTCAGACTTTCTCTTTGGCACCTAGGGATCATTCTGACGGGTGAAACCTGATTCTCAGATTCGAACCCTCTCAAATCCTGTAAAATCCTGGATACATTTCTGATGACAAGTAACACAGTCCAGATTTTCTCAGACCACAATAGGTAGTGCAGCTGAATGCCACAGCGAACTTTTCAAAAAAGGAGCTATTTGGCATAGCAAGCATAGGAGTCAGGCGGCCAAGGTAATACCAAATGAGCAGTCTGATAATTATGAAAGAACTGTAATTGATGGGCAATATTACTGAAGTCTTTCCAGATAACGGTACCTGAGAAGAATCTTGATAACGTCAGTGATGACAGTAAACTTGTAGGCAAAGGGGTCTGTAGGATGTTGGAAGGCCCTGATTGGGGTGAACAACTACTGCCCCACAGTAAATCTGTACGGATCAGGCAAGCAAGGCCTGTCCTGAAGGAAGTATATGCTAGTGTGAAAGTTACAGCACAAGGACTACCTCCCATTCCATGTTTTTCTCCTACCCTTGCCTAAATTATTCCCTTCCCCACATTTTCTCCTCCTGGGACCAACTGACCTAACACACACACAGCAGGTCTGCTCCAGAATTTCACCGGGGTGGGATATATTTTGTGAATCAGGACGCGCAGGAAGAGCTGTGCCCAATGCTATTCTATCTCCTTCTTTAGAGTGGTGACAAAAGTTACTGGGGTGAAGGGAAACATGTATGGTAGCACAGAGCAGAGCTGGTCTTGTCTGGTACTCACAGGATGCAGCAAAGCAGAGAATAAATCTGGTATCACGGACTTTGTGACAGTATTGACATGTTCAGAGCTGGTAGCTACCTCACGTTTGGTCTCAGAATATTTCTGCACTCTCAGTGTGTCACCAACAGAAGCAACAAGCGATTGACATGAAACCTGGACTCCGGTCTTCTTCCAGCTCTAGACCAGCAGTGAAGCCACGATAATGCTGGAAACCATTGACATGTTCTGAGTGGGAGACATGGCGAAGTCTCAATATCTTTTGCAGTCCTTCTTTCTAAGCCCACACAAAACTGTAAACCTTCAGAATGTTTTTGGTTCTGCAGCCCTAACCTATCCAGATCAGATGGCAGCGCAATTTAAGGTCAGCATGAAGGGTAGATGAAACATCTGTATAAAGTTGAAGTCCTCCACAGCAAAGACCGTGAAGATTGTGCAGAGTGCAGAGTTCTCTCTCTGAGGTGGTTACAGCAGGGAACCGCAGGAAGACTAAATAGGAGTTAGGTCTCTGGAAATATTGCTAACGCATGTGTGAAGTGTTTTTCTCCATGTCCTCTGACAATAGCAGGTGTCTTGGACTGACTGTAGCTTATACCTGCATGAAGACCCTGCAAACAGGAATGAAGACTGAGTGTGCATACAGACAGATGCAAAGAAAGTAATGAGACCTTTGACTCCATTACATACAAAGAGTTTCCCCCATGGTTGGTGACCCTAAAAGACTTTGATGATGGCATTAGTTATCATAGGCGATGGAAATGTGGCTGGCATCTTCTGTTAGCCACGTGGGAAGATCTGATTCATGTGGTGCACAAAAGCATATGCAAGTCGCACTATCTATGCTCATGGAACATGGGAATATTTCTCTGCAGACAGCCAAGAGGTAACTCCCACATAAGAAAACCAAAGACAGTGGGCAGCTAAGCACTGAAATCTTTGCCATTTGAGTGGGAATAAGAGACTGAAGTGTGAAAATGCTACCAAATTGGTGCAATTATGTTGAATCAAATCATAGAAGCAGCTCATAACACATTAGCAGAGTTTACTATAGTTGCTGAAGGAACACAAGGAATCCAAATGATACTTTTTCCTAATACAACAATATTTGTAATCCATGGAAAATAACTTCTCTTTTAAACAGCATGAAAACCTTCACTCTGGTTGCAACTACTGTATTTATCACTTTTCTTAATGTTCAATTACTTTCAAATAAAAAAAGTAGAAAAAAACAAGTATGTCATTGGAGATTGTCTTGGTATTAATGGAAACTTATGCATTAGCGTGTATTATGTTTCGAGCGAACATCGCTTTAACTCTCTGTACTCTTTTTTAAAGAAAACTAATAAGAAGGGAATTCATAAGAAAGTTGTAGTTGAGTATGCTGTCCTTCTATTTTACTTTTGCATTGGCTTACATAAACACATTTGCTCTAGAAAGAGGATTTCTGCAAGGCTGCTTTAGGGAGGGACAAGTGCTTTGCAGTGCCTGGGCTGGTACTAAAATACGGGCTGTCTGGATTTGTAACTGGTAACAAATTGAGCTGGTCCAGTGACAAACGTAGAAATAAATGCCAAGATAACTTATGCTCTTCTCATATGGAACTATCATTTATGGTCTATGTGTTATTTCTTCTTCAGGTGTAGGTCAGAAGTGATAACATATTGCAGTCCTTGTAAAAGTGGTACACAGCAGCAGTGTCTGTGTAGATTCATGTCTGAGCTGCATCTCCTAATACATCTTACATCAATTTTTATGAGACATTGTCTCCCCTGGAATTCCGGATGTTGTTCCTATTGCTCTGTTATTTCACACATTTTGCTGCCTGTCTGCCTGTTTCCGCTGTCACCAATCAATTATGACCTGTCCTTTGCTATGCAAAATGGAGATCTTCCTCCTCTGAACTTTAAAAGATGTCAGTTAGAACATTAAGTGGTTTCCATTAGAAATTCAGCATTTTCTAACAATCCCCACATTCAGAATGAAGTATATAGAGAACCATTACCTTGGACATAGAAATAAGTGGAGTTTATTCAGAGTTTTCTAAATACCTGACAGAGGGTTTCAAGAGTGCTGAAGGTTTCCAATTTTCCATTAGGAAAATGAATGTCTGAGACATGAATCACTCCTTAGAAGAGTCTACAGCTTTCTCTGATTAAAAATGGAGTGCAGACAGATGAGGCTGATAGTGAATTCTGCATGGTAGGTGTGTAGATGTTTATATTTGATCAGAGGAGGCTCATCTATAGTGACATGTTTCAGTTTGGGTCAAAGAAAACATGTTTTGGGTTAATCTGATCCAAAACAATCAATATATGGATACCTATATTCAGATTTAAATACACAGTTTTGGATAGAACAAACAAGTGCGCTATTCAATGAGAAGTGAGTGAACAGACTACTGAAATATACTTCCATACATTTCTTACATTCTTAGTCATCTTCATAGCATATCCACGTGCTCTTTTAAAATCCTTAACTGCATCCCATACCCCTGGTGTTTTCCCATAATAACCCTGCCTTTCTCTTTGAGTTTTACCCACATACTCCTTACAGCACCTTTAACGGTCTGCAGAGTTTTGTCCCTCTTTACGGTATACTCTGACTGATGAGTTTGGTGATGGACATCCTGATAGTGAAACAGAGCAGACAACTGTTCGCCTTGCAGCCAACATGCTCCTTCAGTGGGTCACTGACATAGTCCCCCTTTCTCTACATAGCTACCTATATTCAAGAAACATGTAGAGACTTAATTTTATTCTTTTTTCTTTTTTTTTTTTAGTACTAAAATCAACATTGCCAAAAAAGTTCAAAAGTTATTGCTCTGGGGGAAATGACTGAAAGATGAATGGGTAGACAGACAACGAGCACAATCACAAAAGACATGTTTTCTTGAGAAAGAAGGCTAAAAATATTTCAGCTTATCACCCCTAAATGAGGTCTTTCTCTCTGAGTGATACATACAAAGCTGCATTTGTCTGGGCTCCTGCTGTCTCTCATGAGAGTTTTAGCATCAGTGTCCTGTTTCTTTTATTGTCTGGGATCCTCCGCTAAGCTTTATTCCCTAAAGGAGCAGAGGGAGTGGAGAAGATGCCACTAAAAGCAACAGCCAGAGGCCTGTCAGTGCATTGGGAAGTGTAGCCCAGGGGAGGGAATTACACTGTGAATATTAGGCATGCAAACTAACCCTTCTCAGGGGCAAGTCCACGGAGACTAGCTGACAGTACTTTCGCAAGTGTTTTATGGTACTCCTATCACTAAAAATAATGTTGAGTTTTCAACTTTGCAATGCACAGTTTGAAATTAAAGAGTTTCCCGTGAGATCAAAGCTCCATGTTTTGACCAGGGCTAGCTAATGTGAGAACTTTATGCACGCCTCAATGTGTTAGCGTAAACCATCTCCTGTAATAGGAGTTACGTACTCAGCGAAGATATGCACGCTTCATTTTAAATTGCTTGGATGTTTTTAATACAAGTTTACTCAGTTTTTACTTTCTGTTTAGCAATACTTTTTGAGATTTGTGTCTTTTAATTTCAGAAGATAATCATCAGATTTTATTTTATTTCTTGCTGTTACCTGTGAAGTAAAGAAAGATGCTGAAGAATTAATCTGAAGGAGAGGAAAGAGCAAGGTAATGGTAACATGCAAATAGTAGAGAATGTCTGAGTATATGGCTTCTGTTACGTGGACCACAGATACGTGGTAAAAAATCACAGATAGCCAAAACAAAAATGCCACTACATTCTCGGAACATAAAACAATTCATAAACTTCAATTATACTCTTAAATTTCAACAGCTTGAGGACTTGATAGGTGTAATTTCTTAGAGAGAAATTTTACATTAGCAAAATAGAAATACTTACACTTATTTTAATAAATGTCCAATCCAAAACTCATCATAAACCAAGTCAGAGTTTCTTCGTTAACTTGAGTGAGATTTGGATCAGGCCATTTGAGCACAAGAAAGAATAAACAGTCTTTGTAATTTCTCTTACAGTGCAGCATATGTGAGTTTTTGCTGGGTTTTAAGCTGTAGATGCCCTTTTGTGAAACCCTAAGGTGTAAATTCAGGGACTAGCATCTTCAGTGCTTTGTTTGATCTCCAATGCCATGCCATGATTTAAGAAGAGGCAGTTTCTAAAGTTCACTTGCAGTTGACTCAGACAGGCCTTTACAGTATTGATTGCAGGGAATGTTTGCTTTACATACTGTTCAGTACGGTAATCCTAGATATATTGAAAGTGGGATCAGGGATCAGCATAAAATGATGTGACATTGTTTAGAAAAAGGATATACCCCTATCAGATCTTTGTAATTACAGTGCAGGGAAGTCTGATGATGCCATTACTGCATTAATTCACTCTCTATAAAAGTTAAAGTTAAAAGCAGCAGCAGGATCATCATTCGTAACAGGAAAAGCTTACAACAGGATCATAAGAGGTTTCGGTAGTAAAAATCACCAAGACTTTTCATTGATTTGTTTAGACAGATGTCTTGAATAGTTCAGAACTATTCCACTGTTCATGCATAATGAGGTCCATAGCATTAATTATATATGTAATTTCATTAGAAGAAATGTTCTCTTACAGCTATATGCAGCACATTACATTTACTCACACTATGGAAGATGCCACTTTTAAATCTATCAACACTTGTCACTACCATAGCTGAATACTGCACCGTGAGAACCTCAGCCTTCAGCATCAATCTGCCCTCTTTCCATCAAAGTCAGGAGTCTCTCATACCAGCAATACTTCTGATGCACCTATTTGCACTCAAGTTGTTGTGGATAGTATAAATTAACAGCTGCCAGTATACGGTGGATTTCTTTGATTTTCCTTCAAAGTTATGTTTAGAGCAAGGACAATGCATTAAAAATGAAAGAGCTCAGACGGTTAGAAAAGGTGAGTTGTCGGGAGGCAGATGATCAACAATATGTTCATAAAAAACTGATGCCTGCTTTCTCCATCAGAGCTGGAACAGGAACCTCCCAGATCTTTCATCCAGCATGCACAGCTGGGTGCCTACAACCGGTTGGTACCTGGTCTGTGAATGGGGTGGGATGGCTGCAACTTCCCGAGATGCATGTTCTCTTGTTGTGAGACTGCCAGCAGAGACAGCAACAATAGACAGCATTTCTCTGTTCAAGCTATTAAAAAAGCTAATATGGCTGGCGAACGTACAGTGGATATGTATAACATTTACAGAGTTGGTTTTAGTAGAAGATTATTCAACTGTTCTAGGATTTATAGTCATTGAACTACAAACATTCCCCACTGTAGACAGAGTTGTGTCAATATGCCAATTCATTTGGGAGATTTTAAAATAATTAGGGAAGGTTTGCGACTGATATACCCTCAGGAATCACTGTATTTTATCACTGTGATTTACAGCTTGAGGTGCTTTTGCATGGGATAATCCAAATAATGTTTAAAGCTCAATCACTTGAAATTAACCAACCTGTTAATTCCTGACTGATCTAAGCCTAACCCCTTCACACTGTCCGGGATGGTTTGTCTTCAGGATCAAGAAATACAGGCAGAAATCCTGAACTCATAGGAACTAAATACTAGTGTGACTGCTAAAAAAGAAAAAGAAAAAAAAAGAAAAAAAAAACCCTTAATTACAATGTAGTAAGTTGTGCTGTGAAATCATGGAGCTATAGACAGTAAAATGCAACTACTTTTTAGTGAATGTGATATCCTTATAAATGAAATTCCAGTGTACAAATGAGAGAATGTATATTTTCTGAGTTCACTTATACTGAAATGATTGATTGTGATACAGTCTGATGTTTGGTTTTATTTCCGCATTGTCTCTGTCATTTTTTAACCTCCAGTCTTCCTGCTAAAAAATCTTTATGTGATTTTGATTTCAATGTGCAAATTCCAAAAGTTGTTTAAAAAAACAGGTTATGATTTCATGCATTTTGATTAAGTAGGTCTTCCTGTTTAAAGTTTCAGCATTAGGGAAGGAGTGCAAACCAAGTACAATAGGCTACAAATAGTATTTTTATGATGGGGTTCTTTGCTCTCCCAGCAGCTCTAGGCTACCGTTCTGCTCCCATACTGATGGAAAGTTTGGAGTGGTTTTCAGCTTCTGATGTCCTTCATTCTCCATCTGAACATTGCTGTGTTATTCCTGCCAGGGATGGCCTGATGACTTCCTGGCATGTTGCCATAGGTGTCCATGATACTATGTGAAAAATCGAACAAATAGTCTGCATAAAACAGCCACGGCATCAAAAAAAAAAAAAAAAAAAAGGCAGCAGCTCTGTGATCCAAAAACAACCTCTCCCATGTATGTACACTAACCTCTGGGCTATACCACAGCGACCTTTTTTGTGTTTGCTGGCCCGTGGGATCTCATCATCTTTGGCTGCCCAGTTACACAGCTTCAAGAGTGAAAACTGACATGACTTCAGAGTACCTTATACCCTGGAAATGGGAGGTTTGTGTAGCATGTAGATGCACGTGCACCAGTTCAGTCCTTGTGCTCCAGTCACCCCAATATTTGATAGCTGTGGGGATGCTGGGATTGTGGCAGCAACTGCACTTTAGATGCACGCAAGATCAAAGATCATCTTTTCCCTGAGTCTCTGAGGAAGAAGAGGAAAAGTCTTGGTTTCAGGATCCTGCCTTGCTGTCTGTACCTGAATAACCTAACCCACCTACAATACAGCCTTCAGGATCAGAACATAGAGGATGAAATCCAATACTGACAGGAACTAAGCAACAAGGCGAGCATGATACCCCATTACTTGTTTTGGGAAGGACAGGTACACCCCAGGATGTTCAATCTGGCAGTAAGCCCCAGACCTGTGGGAAGACAACCAGCTTATCAGTGCCTCAGTCACTCTCCCGGTTTGCTATGCAGAAACTCTCTCAAAGCTACTGCCTGGCAGCCCTTTTCTCGGTGCTTCTATTGCGAGCTCCCACCAGGGACACCGCGACAGTTACAAGAGACCAGACATTTACCTCGATCCTTCCCTTCTCCCAGACTACCCTCTCTACTGTCATAAGGCAGCACAGAGATGCAGAGGTGTCTAGAAACCCCCTGTATCCGAGGAAATACAGGAGATTCTATGCATCTGCGGGACACTCCATAGGGTGCCTGTAGCCCCACTCGCAGGGCAGCAGTCCCCTTACACATCGGGGAACCTGGCCCTTCCCATCAGCTTGCTTGCCAAGTTCCTTTCCGTGCTCTGAAAGGACGTTTTTTGTTCAGATGCGTAAACAAACAAGTGTATTTGCCATTCCCTCCTCTCTTCAAATGCATGTTGCTTTGGAAAATGGATTTTACTTCAAGCTACAGGGTATAATTTTGCGGGATCTCCCATGTTAATCTATTGGCAGCGTATCACTGGAGTGCACTTAAAATTAAGCTGTGCTATGAAATGCCACGTGCCGCGTAAGCGCTGCCAGCACACTTACCACTGCCCTGAACATAAACAAAGCCAATCTCTGCCCCAAAGTGATTACAGAAAGGTCATTGAAGCACCAGTCACTATATGATTGGTGTTGCTTTGCTACTATCCTGTAGCACGCCAAAAAAGATGTGTGTCATGCAGAATAGCTTGGGGGGGAGGGGGGGGTGCCCCACCTTTCTTACTCAGAGATTTATCAATCCCTACAACATCTCTAAGCCAACGGCAAAGGGAGCTGCAGCTTGAAAACAAGTCGGTGGCTGAATACTGAGTTGCCAGTCACACACAGAAGATACTGTATTTTAGGACAGCAGCGCAAGATTAGGCACAACATCTCCTTCTCCTCCTCCCTCTGTCCCTTCATCGAACGCCGCCGCTTGCAAGAACCATTTCTGTCTCTTCCCGTTTGCCAGTGGGAGCCGAGAAACGCTGCTCCGTACCTGCAGGTTCCTCTCTCCCCCCATCCCACTTTTCACCCGCTGACCGTTTCCAGCCGCCTCCCGGCGCCGGCGCCTCCCGGGCCGAAGCGCGGGCGGGCGCTGACACCTAGCGGTCCCCGGGAAAAAAACGCCTCTCTCCCTCCCCATCGCCGGCTTGTTCCACCGCGTCGGAGGCGGAGAAGCGAACCGCACGCCTCTGCCTCAGAAACGCCGTCGTTAAACGGAACCCGCGGGTGCTGCCGTAGCGATGCCGGCTCTCCGGCCTCACGGGCCGGGCGGACGCGGTTTGCCGTGGACTGATTGCGTTGTCTTCATTCGCCGGTTTAAAAAACTTGGACGTCCTGAGCAAATAAAACCGTTGTCTTGGATTTCTTCACCGCACCTTCTGCCTCGTGCCATCGGGTACCCAGGGCCGCGGGTTTTGTTGCACGGAGCAGCGGGACTCCGGCAGCCCTCCCGCGCCAGACCAGAACTCGGTTTGCGAATGCCCTCCCCAGCGAACCGGGACCGCACTCATAATCCTCACTAACAACATCCCATAGTGACTTTAAAAGGGTTGGACTTGTGTCCCTGTACCATCTTTTCAACATGTATCTTCATTAGCCAGGGAGAAAGCATCACTAATTTTCCCCCCTCGTTCTAAGCAAGCAGGCAGGCGAGGCGTCTCCTCTCTCAAGGAAAACACTTCACATTCATCAGTGACACCGTGGCCAACGCGAACTTTCATCTAACTTTCTCCTCTCAAAAATGTAAAGTAAGAAAACAAAATCTATGCATCATTTAAAGATGCCCCAGGACAGCTTTGAATTATGCAATCCACAGTTATGTGAGCTGCTGCTTAAGGGATTCTTTGGCTCTTTTGTGACACTGATCAATCCCCTCTTGCTTCTATTTAAAAGACCCAGTCACTGAAGCATTCAAACCACATTATTCACATCAGTCATTCGCATGCCTGGAAAACAATGCAAATAAACTCATACGGAAGAATGAAATATATGCTAACTAGCTACACTTTTCACGGGTTGGCCTCTCTGATTAGAAATCATTCTGGAAGGAAATAATGGAGGGATTAAAACCAGCTTTCAGTCTATTTTAAGGCAGGTGCAGGTCATTGCCCTTGTCAATCAAAAGGTCGGTTCCTCAGGTGCGATCAAATGGCACTGGTTGAGGCTGTTGTGCAAAAGGTCTGTCACTCTGCGGAAGACTGTCCCTTGGCCTGTGTTTGAGCAGTCCGCAGGCTGCTTTAAATCACACCGGCCTTTAATATCACAAGGTGAATAGAAAAATAGATCAAACACCCGTTTAACAGGCAGCATCAGCCGCCACGCCATTTCCTCGGTCGTATCTCTGTTTACCAGGGAGGCCGGCAGCTGGGCTCAGGAGCCGTGTGCAGTGCCTGGACCATTTCTGTGTGACAACGGCACGCCCAGCCCTCTGGGGGCTAATTATCTGGGTGTGATTTAATGTGATCACTGGGGAATCTGCTCCCAACAATGCTGCGTGCCCAGGCCTGACAGGTCAGGCAATTTTCAAAAGACCACAGCTTGGATATATGTACAGAAGCATTTCAGAGCCATATTAAATTACCTGCTCTGAAAATCCTGGTGCTGAATACAGACGTACGTTATCGATTTTGGAGGACTCCGAACTCAAACTCTACAGCCCGCCCTCGGTTAGCCTCCTCCCCTGGGACCAGACATGGAAAATGATGCTGTCAACCTGCTGCCCATCCCTCCCACGAGCAGCTTTAGCCCTTTGTCTCCCTCCTGTCCCAGCTGCAATCTGACTTATCCCTAGCACATCCTGCAAGGTTATTTACTACAGTTGGAAGAACAGCAGGGAGAAAATCCTAAGTGTGGGGCTATGTGCTAAAACTAAGATTAAGCTCCCCAGCCAGCAAATTCTGACAATCCTGAAAAGATAAATGCCTTCTCACAAACTAAGCGAGGCAAATGTATGGCAACGTAGCCTAGAGAAAGCTGTCCTAGACTGGTACTCCGTAGACCTGGATTGCAGCCTTGTTCTGCCGCTGGCTTACTTTGTATGCATTTTCTCCACCCTGCACTCAATTTTACAGTAGCTTCTCTCTCAGGCACTTAGGCATCTGAACTGCCAAATGAGGTTTTGAAAGGTGTGCTCACATTTGCATATATTTTCCAAGAACATGTCTTTATTTATGCCTCTCTCTAGTAGTAAATTTTAATCCTGCTAACAGCAGGAATAAATGTAGTGGGCAGAATAAAGCAGACTCTTGGAGCTTAACTTACTTTTCTTATTCTCTTCAAACAATGTATAACCTTACAAGCTTGCCTTTAAAGGACAAAATATCTCTACATTGAAAAAAGGCTTTTTTTGCTAAGCCGTCGACAAACTTACGTGCCTCTGTAGAAAGGGAAAAGGAGATTGAAACAGCCTTAAGACAACCAAAGTACCTTTTATTTCCTATACTATTTAACGATGGTTGCTATTACTTTCAGAATCTAGTATTTTGCAGGTAATAAAAAGAGAGAAAATCAATCAAAACAACAGAGCACACCTCCCAGAGGACAAAAAATCCTCAATATATAACTGACTGCCAGAAAGCAAGTGTTAAAATAACCTGCATCAGGTAGAAGTGCTGCAATAAGAAATGGAGACAAAACACAGAACTATAAAAGAGACAGCTCGCATTTTAATTGAAGAATTGAGCAGCGGCTGACAAGTCGGTGTGCTCTGTTTCCACGGGTGTTTCCGAAAGACTGAGCTGCAATGCATAACACCCAATTCAAGCTGCAGCGTTCCTGGGAGGGTTCAGGGACACAAACCGCTTTTATTATTGTTAGTTAGGCATCAGTAATACACCGAAAGTGAAAATCAGGCTCTCCCCACTGGGAACACTTGGGAAGCTGACACAGAAATCTTGCTGGAAAAAGGGCAGAAAGGAAGAACAAGCACAAGGTTTACAGAGTCTTAGAGAGAAATTATTCTCGTGGAAGAAAATGAGGCTGTAGTTAAAGGCCTCAATGCTAATGCCATTAAAGTCAGTGGAAGTTTTAGAGATACTCAAATAGGGAGGGGGTTTTTCCCCCCCTTCAGTTTTCCTCTCCGAATCAATTAATATAAAAAGAAATTGACTGATTCACCCATTGTTCAGGTCTCGCTCGCCTTGTCGTAGCTAAGCTTGCTCCTAAGGTCTGCAGAGCCATATAGCATCTATCATACTTCTGAGCACTCCATAAATAAATGGTATGAACTGTAATGAGAATATTAATGAAATGTGTAGCTTTGTGATTGAAAACTCTCCCCACTCAAGCTGTATATTTTAAGGAAAATTAAAAAGATGAATTGTAGCACCTGATGTCATAAAGCCTCCCAAGTTAATGTATTGGTTGACACGCCACAATATAACAGAAACACTGATATTTTATATGTGGTACAGT
>Ga0181612_150416_pt1 | contig 12435 bp, 11 predicted proteins | sample HoacroProtozoa21_FD_119630 | JGI IMG/M metagenome (GOLD analysis project Ga0181612, IMG submission 119630) | Hoatzin crop microbial communities from Cojedes, Venezuel. Combined Assembly of Gp0051906, Gp0051904, Gp0051908 | reverse complement strand
CCCCCCCCCGACAGCGGTTTCTATGTGATTGATAACTTTGCACAGGAAACAGAAACAGAAAATGGTGTGAATTCAGGATGAATGGATGGTTGCTTGTACTTGGCATTTCCTGGCAGTGCTGTGGTCTGCTGAAGCTTAAATTTCATTCAGGAGTAGTTTTTGTCTGTTTTGTTGGTAATTATTTCCATTACGGGGATTCTGTTTCAGAAGGGAAAGGGTTTGGCAGGGGTTCATCAGTGCGTGCTGTGCTCAGCTCTGGCTCTGCCATTTGCTGTGACCATCTCCTCTCTGCTTACCTGCAAACCTTCCACATCTGTGGTGTTGCCAGAGGAGAGGAGACTGGCAGCAGGAGGAGGAACAGAGTAGGAAAATTCAGAAGAAATCATATTTATCCAGTGGAATGGCAGTGATTTGCTCTCCCCTGCCTCAGCTTAGGGATCACCAGAGCAGAGCCCTCAGGGCTTGGGTACTTACCCCTGCTGGGCTCTGACTTCCCTGGAAGAGGCTGCGGCTTTGTGTCCATCCAGGTCCACCCCAGGCAGCACAGGGTGCCCATCAGTGGGTTAAGCTGTAGCTAAAGGGCCCCAGATTAGGAGGCATGGCGTTTTTATAGGCTTTCCTTGGGCTTTCTCTCCACATCTGAGGTTGTGCTTGCCAAAAATTACAGCTGGAAGTTAAAAGTGCAGTCCTTACTCGGCAAAACTGTTTATCCCAATAGGGATTTTACCAGTATAAGGATTTAACGACCTGATTAGATGTTCTCTGCCCTTGAGGGCACCACCCTTTGGGGTGTGCAAAGAGCGGAGAAGGAGCTTGCGTAACGATTTATCTAAAACAAAGCAAAAAATTTATAGGCCCTGAAGAAAGTTCTTGTCCAACTTGTTGTTCATTAAATCAGGTGGGGTTTGGAGGTTGCTTTCAACTCTGACAAAAACAGAGACAGAATTTTAAGACCTAGATTTCCCTGAATTTTTTGTTCCTCTGAAACCCAAAAAACAAACCCTCACCTGCCCTGACCTTTTGGATTCCACAGTGACGTCTGTGCTCAGTTACTTATTGGGCTGCTCCAGAAAAACCTGCAAGCTATTCCCCTTTCAGCAACTGATTCCTAACTTTACTGATCTAATATCACAGATAGGTGGGCAGGTTCTCCTCCAGTACCGAGACTTACGTGTTCAAATGATGGCTCCCAGCTATTGTAAGAGGGAATGCTAAAGTGAGTTTCAACAGGTCTCATTACATGAGAGATGTTATTACTGCAATCTCACAAAAGAAGAATAAAAGTAATGCATTTTTTTTTCAAAGAGCAGTTTGCATCAGTATTTTTCTACTGATTCAAAATCCTTTGCAAAAGCTGTTAATTGCACCATTTTGTATTTAAAATACATTTTTACATTAGTTTAGGATTTCCTATCCTGGCAAATGACAAATCTGAAACTGCCCCCATATCTTGGAATTGGAGGAATTCTACGTTTTTCATCCTCAGAGCCAACATGCAAGTAAGATGTAAAGTACGTAAGCAGAATATACTGTCTGCTGAGGAGCACAGGTGACTTCAGACCTCTACAAGCTGCCAAGGAAGATTTTAGAACAGCAGCACTCCCATCAAAACCCAGAAGTGTTCAGGCTGGATACTCACAGTAGTCCCCTCAGGTCTGAACTTCTAAAAACGAATCTGTAAAACCTCAATGTCAGCACGGACAGCTTGGTTCGGCATGCTGTGGTACAACGTGTACCATGACCCACTTTTCCTGGAGTGGCAGATCAATCATTGCATCATCACATATCAGTTAGGAGCGGCAGTGGCGGAAGTAGCTTTGTTTCACATTAGCAATTTGGGTGGGCAGAGAAATGGAAAGATGTATGATGGAGATCCAGACAACAAAATTAAACACGGTTAAACAAGAATCTATTTCCTGCAGTATCTCTTTGCCTGCGGCACGCTGTCTGTCAACAATACACAGGTACAAATTGGCCTGGAGATGTATCTTTAACTGTCCAAACAGAGAAAACTGCATTAGCAGCATGCTGCTCTGCCAGCCTGGTGCCATGTGACTGGGGAGCATGTACATTAAGACAGGACACCTGATTCTTTCCCAATGGCTGAAGAACTGTGGTGTGATTAAAATAACTGCTACTGGATGAAGAGATTGTAGAGGGACATTATAATACGGTGCAGTTAAAGCAGATTGATGGGTGTTCTGCAAATCTTGCAATATTTACCATTAAACATAGTGGGCACTGTCAAGGTGAAAGGAATAGGATCAGCATCTCTGGTTTGCACAGAACAAAAGCGAATAAACGATAACTTTTATCTTTTTTTTCCTCCTGTTTGAACAGGTAATATTTTTATGCTGCCTTCAACATATGGGCATCACTCCTGGGAAAGAAATGAAAGTCTGTTAATTTATTTGATCAGACATGAGAAATAATAGGAAACTGAAACGAAGACTCGCATTTGTCATATGTTTGAATCAGTGGAAAGCTGAAGAAAGCAGAAAAATATTGCAAGGAGTTCAAAGATGAGAGGGTTTATTGAATTAGAAAAATATTAATAGCATTAATCATTTCCAAAACAGGCTTCTTAACATCTGTAATGACTATATAAAGGATTGGGGAAACAAATTTCAAAGAAAAAATCAGATACAGAAATTCGCACTTTTTTGTGTTTAGAAAGAAAAGGAGGAGTTTTCACTGATTTACATCCAGCCAGCCTCACTGGAATGGTTAACCTGTGGGGAAAATACCAGGTGAGGATCTAGCCCTGAAAAGATAAGTCAATGTGAAGTATTGAGAAGCAGGTATAGTTCAGATTATAAGTAATGTGAGGTATAAACTTCCAGGTTAATTCAGCAGCCCTCATTCCTGTCTAGCTTTGCATAGAAAGGAAAAAAAGAATGCTGAACTTGGAGTTTCATAAATTATATTATTGCAGAGTTACTTTCTTGTAGCCTCAGGACAGATGCATTCTTCTCAGAGTATGCTGAGAGGCTTTGAAAGTCCTAACAAGGCGTCTGAGAACCTGCTGAGAAACAGAGGTGGAGGGCAAGCAAAGCAGCTGCGATAAAAAAAAAAACAAAACAGGGCTTTATTTCAGTATAATCATAGCGATGAGCTGTGTTGTTTGACTTATGAAGACATAAAAATAGATTAACACAGAGAGGCAGGTAAAGCAAAATGTATGAAAAATGTTAATGGTGATGCAAAATCTAGGTAGAGACATACGTTGTAGGTCAGAGATTACTGCAAGTATTATCAAGCTGCACATCTGTAGCACTACCAGCATTATATGAATGAGGGTATCTTGAGCGCTGACTTGAGCGATACTCCAAGATGTCCTGGCTGGGCAGTGTCCCACAGGGTTTTGCACAAGGTTCTTTTGGAAGACCAATACATTTATTTTCTTGTGGTCTATAAAAGGAACCTCCACCCCAGGGTACCCTTAGGCTAAATCATTCACAATAGACACTTGGTCACATGCTGACATACCTACTTGAAAGCTTCATCTTAATCTTGAAGTCACACAGCTCTTTTGTCTCCTGACATGGCCTCGAAATGACTGTGTTCTGTAAAAGTGTGTGTTAGTAACTGGCGCAGTGGAGGGTCAGACTGATCAGCCGTGAGTTTCTCTCAAAAGCAACTGTGGTATGACCTTGCTAGGGCTATAAGCATGTGTTTAATTCACAAATCCTCTGTTGTTAAAGGAAAAGAAGAAAAAAAATCTATTATCAGTGTAGCAGTAAGCAGAGCAAGCATGTTAATGACTAGAGCTGAGGGATGAGCATGGAAGACCCAGCTTACTCTCCTGCTTGTCTGTCACCGTGTACGTAGCTCACCATGAATATATGGTCTTCGCAGAATTTAAGGTGCAAACTAATGAGACAACAGACTTAAGAACTTTCATTGTTGGTGAAAAAAATTGTTTACAGATTTCAATAATATTTGAGTTCAATGAAAGTCTGAGGAACATCAGTTGCAGAAAAGCAAAAATGCTTTTGACTGGGAAGGCTCTATCCAGCCTCGATGTTTTTAACACTATCATGCAGCTTGCCAGTGAGATAACTGCAACTGTCAGTTTTTTTCTACACAGTACAGTTGACTCAAGGACAGGCAGGGTTTGCAGGCAGCATGAACTCAGGCTGAAAATAAGCTGCTATAAGGAACAGCATGGGTGCAGTGTGCTGGACCTAGCAATATTATAGACACAGTTAATATGAGCAATCTTCTTATCTCTAATAACCTCAACTTCCAGACCCCTTGTCTTCTCCAGACGACTCCAGAAAGCCAGTATCATAATGGGGTATCCAGTCTTCTGAAGGCCTCATGCATTACAGCCAAAACATCAGACTCCATCTTTTCCTCTCTAAGTAAATTGATGAGAACGAACAAATCTATTGAAGGTGGAATTTCTGCTGTGCCTTTCCCCCCGTTCCAGTTCACTGCTGCTTTCTGTCAAAGGAGTTAGTGCAACACACTCCTGCCTTCCTGCATGGATGTCAAAAAGATGTTTCATAACCTACTTGTGAAGGGTAAAGTCACAGGCGTGCAATAGTCCTAAGGGGGAGAGGCAATAATGGCTCTGTAACAAGACACGACCTTCTAATATAAACCCATTGCAAACGGTGTCCAAAGCCAGGCCTCTGAAATTGTTCCACAAAGAAGACCAATCAAGCAGACTGCAAAAAACACTTTCCTAGCCAAACCCAGGAGAATACTTTCAGGAAAAAAAATCCATTCTATAAATGGTAGAACCAGTCTCCAAATCTGTTCAAGCAAAGAAGACAAAGTTGAAGAGGAACATTTGACAAACCCACATTCGTTCAGGGATATGCTCTTTTTGAGTGCAGGTATAAGATGATGGGCAAATTTTTATGTTCTGGCTACCTTTTTCAGTTGGTAATATCTCACAACAGCTTGTACAGATGTGAATAATTACATTCCAGAAATGAATGCAGCTCCTGGGGTGGTGGGAGGGAAGGCCTCAACAGAGCAAGGAAAGAAATAGCATTTGTGTGTTACAGGGACAAGTAACTTCATTTATTTTGGGCCCTGTGTGTTGCAATACAGAAATGCAGGTTGCAGATTGCAGCATAGTTCTGTCTTTGCCATTCCTCTCTGGTTTCACAGATCTGTGTTTTTGCTTTTTTTTTCCTTATGACATTATCAGTTACTCCAATATGGGCTTGTGTGAAGCGCTCTGCATTTGAGTGCGGACAGGCAGTACATTAGCTAATATGATTCCATTAAAAAGGGATTCCATAGCCAGTGCCCCAATTAAATGAAGAGGCGTCAATATTAATAAACCTTCCAAAGAAAGGGATAAAATCAGATACCCACAGTGACCCCACAGACATTAGTGCTAGTCAGATCAATATATACCCATAAGCACTGATGGAAATAGCTAAACAACAACAATGTAACTAGGCCATTACATCTGGCAGTACAGCACACCCAGAAAGTGTCCTTTGTTTTCTCCAGTTTTGCTTTCCATTCCCTTACTCTCCAGCAAAAGATCAGTGTCACGAGCATGAGCTGCTTGTCTGCAAACCGCTTCTTGCTGGAGTTGATCCTGTCTCCTCTTCATGCCTGGTCTAAAAAGAGTTTCTTGGAAGTGCAAAGATGCCATCCGAAAAGTTGAATAAGCAGTAATCCAAACTGCTGCCAGCTTACATCCCTAATGCAACTGAAATGATTTTCATTCATCTTTTCAACTGTCATCAAATATAGATGCACTGTAGCTGGGCACAACTCCACTGACTTAAATGACTGGGCATTCACGGTCTTGGAACTACACCTACTTGGATCCAAGTCAAAGTTTTGCCAGTGCAAGGAGCGATGTGACCAAACACCACAAAAATGCAGTTGTTACTTTCTACAGTGTTCTGCTACTTTGGAAGCATTGCAAGATTGTGCCCTTATCTTTTCTACCCAGATTTCATGTTCATGATGCATATCTTTGTGCCATCAAGGTCTGCTGGTTACAATGCACTGTGCTCACAGCTATGGTATTGGAGGGTTTAAAACATTTCAGAGTTTCAGCATCTGTTTTATGTTGATTTCAGGAGGAGAATGGGAGAAGAGGATGCCAAGTTCCAGAGAACAATAAACACTTTGGGCCGAATTCTCCCTTCGTCTACATTGGTGTAAATGTAATATGTCTTCATCCAGCTGAAGATGACAGGTAGATTTGAGCCAGTATAATATAGGGCAGAGTCAAACCCTTTAATCTGGAAGAACACAACTGCTTCCTCTGGACCATGGCCAAGAAAATATGTTTAAGATATAGAACAGATAGTAGAAGACATTTTAATTAATGATTTTTAATGGGGGTATTGGGTAAAAGCATTCCATTCCGGACTGAAAATGAGGCTTGCAGAACTGAGCCAAAAAGAGGAATGTTTATCATAAATGACCTAAAGAGGAATACAATTAAAATGTGTTTAGAACCTTGAACTGTTCTGTTAATCAACATGAACTTATAATTCCAGGTTTTAAAATAACTAATGATGTCCAAGTAGATTTTAGCATCTATTAAAGGTATCGTCTTAAGACACATTGTTGGGGAAAAAGGAAACTGAGAATAAAGTTGTAAGACTAATTCATGGCAAAGAAATATGAGCCCTCATAATTCTTCCCAAAGCCTCACAGTCAGTAAAATATTACACTTTTTTTCTACAGGAGAAACACAACAGAACAACATTATTCTCTAACGGTCAACATTAATTGCAAACTGATGGCTGCTTCTGAACATGGGAGTCTTCACTGGGCCACATTTAATTATGCTGACTGCCGACATGTCAGCCTGCCGGGCTCGGGCAGCCCGGCTCGCTGAGCCACTGCCAGTGGCACCGGCCAAGGCAGTCGCACCACACGGGGGAGTCTCTCTGCACGCTCGGGAAAGTTCATGTTTCATAAATCACTTGCTTTGAAACCTGATTTCTCTGTACTGCAGCTTTGTCAGTTTGTCTGAGAGATAGTGTAAGATCTGCAACACTTGGCAGGGCAAAAAAACAAAGCCTAAGCCATGACGTTTCTATAAATGAATTGCTTATAAGTAAGGTGGGTAGGATTTTGTTGGTGGGGAAATCTGTGTCAAGTACGATTCTATTAAACACTCATTAAGCCACCAACTTGCCTGCTATTTCAATATAGAACACTAAGAAAAGTTCAAGAAATCTCAGCCATCAGGTAATAAAATACTACAGATTTTATTTAATCATTTAGGAAAGCAGAGGGTGTGGCAGGTTCATTGCATGGCATGGCAACACATTATCTCAGCACAGCAAAAATGGAACAACAGTGCCGCAGCAGGATTCAGCCGTTTCAGTATCACATTTTTCATTGCAATGTACAGCATAACCTTCTGCCATCTAGTTAGAGGAATAATGGGCATGGTCCTCAGTGTGGGCACTCTCTGGGTACACCTGTCCTGGGATTTAATGAGCCTGGTATCTTGACAAAACACACCTTTCACGAAGTACAGGCCAGGAGCAGCGGACATACAGCCTGAAAATCACGTAGCGTATGTTGAAGGGTCAACCATCCTCACCCTCCAAGTCCATTTCAACCCAGAGGACACAGCAGTGATGAGGTCCTGAACAATGAGCAAAGGGAAGGGCGGACAAAGATCTCTCAAAGTGGCACAGGTTTTCTAGCACTGCATCAGACCATCCTAACGAGCTTTCTCTTGGATTTTTATACATCATTCTTACGACCTTACCATGCCACACAGGAGACTTACTTTGCCAGCTCATTGTTACCTGTTACTAATACAGACCCGCTGCTAGCACAATACGCTATTATCCAGCAAAACAACATGTACTGACAAACACTGTTTAGTGAGTATTGGCTACCAATCTGAGAAAGCCAGGGTCACTGCTGAACAATACCAAAAGAGGTCTCACTAGCTGCTTCTTCCTCCTCCATTGAATGAGCTGTTAATAGACAAGCTGTTATGGAGAAAAAGAACTAAATAGTTTACAAGCTTACATTTGAAGGCCTGTGAATTGCATTAGCTGAGCCAGCTGAGTGAGAGCCAAGGCAATCTCCCCACGATTGTAGAAAATGTGGCACTGAGGCATGTGGAGGCAAAGGAAGAATGACAGTGACCAGGTTTACAATATGCAAAGCTGGAATAATTACTGCTTTCTGTGGCATAGAATTTTTAGCTGAACTACAATATGGAATAAGTGTCTCCTTGAAATGCACAAGTGTGTGTGTGTGTTCATATTTTAAAACTCTCTTTTATGAAAATATTAATTTACAGCCTTAAGAGAAACTCTTTGAAGTCGAGTCTTGATTTTTCCCCATTGCACCTTTCCCCCTCCTACCCCTCTTTGTCTACTGCAGAGCCCACTCAGTATGAGCAATGACCACAGCTCTTTTTTATTACTTGCTGTTTTCTTTGGGCCTAGCAGATGTGAATAGGAACGTGAACCACTTCCAGTTCAATTACCTGGACAATTATTTGGGATCACTGGAACTGGAATGTGCAGCTGAAAATATTTTGGGACCCTGTGGTTATCAGCCAAAAGACTGACAGAGCTCTTCTTAAAATTTTTTTTTATTTGTCAACTTTACCAGAAATAAGTGTTTTGAAGAGCAGCAGAACAGGAAAATATAACAGAGAAACAGCAAATTTGAAAAGTAAAGAATGGAACCCTCAGATCATTCATTTTAAGGCATTCAGTGACAGAAAAGAATGAAGAAAAGATGAAGGAAAGGACAGTTACAAAACAGTCACCACTGAACAATGATAATTCAAAATTTCTAACTTTGAGAAAAGCTCAGAAACTTCTAAGAGGTCAGAATTTCACACAAAATAATTGTTTTGGATTAAATATAATTTTTTAAAGTTTCAGGTTAAAGATTTCAACCTATTTACAAGTTTCCATCTGTATATTGTCCTCCCAATTTTATACAGTTTTTGGTTAGAAACAAGCCAGGTGATGTCTCTAGCCCATTGTTGCAATGACAGCAGCCTGAATACTGCAGAGCTGAGGGAGCTGGTTTAACGCAGCCCTTATAAACAACCTGACCAGATCAGGCGATTGCTGAGAGGATATTCAGCAAAGCATAGTGGTGGCTTTTGCCATAACCTCCACTAATGGGTAGCTATCTTTATACCTCATTTTGCAGTCCAGTTAATCCAGACAGAAATCAGCCCAACAGGAAACACATTTTTGGCTTTTTAAAATCAGATTTCTTGGTACATTATCATGTAAATCATTCACAAACTGGACTAACTTGGGTCAGTGATCCACATAACAGCTTTTCTAGTCAGACTTGAGCTTTGCCCTCTAAACTTTCTTTCGGAATCTGAGTATCTTTACCACAGAGAAATCTTTCAGTCATGCTGACTTACAGTATCAGCCATCTACTGCTCACATCTGAAATGAGAGCATTAGTCTATACTCAGAAATCCAACATCGCTCTACATGGGGGGAGAATTTCTGCCACTATTTTAAGGCCAATGGCAAGACTCAAGGTGACTTCAGAAGCGACAGAGTGACTTGCTGACTTGTTAGATGCTCTCTTTGGCTTCCAGTCCTGCAGTAACAGTGTAGGTGAATCAGTGTCTGGAATTATATTCACCTGAGATCACAGCAAGTGGAGATTATGCTTTTTCAGGTCCTTGATTATGAAACTTCTGCAAATGCAAAGCTCACTCTTTCAGGGTATGGCTTAGAGTTCCTTAGTTTCACTAGAACTTCTCTTCATCCTTTTGGAACTCATGCTTTGGCATGCTTCAGTATATCACCCCTTCTTCTGTATTTTGGGGAGCTAAATCTTGAAGTCCCATCTCAGCACTCACTGAGCAAAATTCCCTTTAAAGACTTCAGAGAAATCATCACGTCAAGGGCAGTTTGTTTCACTGCAAGACTCAGCATTTATCTAATCAAACCTTGGAATTGTCCTCTTTTGCTTTGGTGGGTTGGTTTTCCTGAGCTGTTCAGTCTGCCTGCTGTTCAGTCAGAGTTAGATCCTCTCATTCAAGTTAGTAGTTTCCTCAGGTTGGCTGATCTTTATTTCTGCTTCTAATATTCTCTATTGATTTTATTGTAGTGTACTTACATGCTGTTCAACAGTCCCCTATTACTGTAAATAAAATGAGATAAACAACTTGGCTTGCTTTCTGCATTTAAAATGTTTGGCAGAAGCATCTCCACCCTTAACTGAGCCTTTGACAGTGTTACTGCCAGTATCGGTGAGGGCAGCTCCTGAGACTGCATGCCCCTCACATGTCACTACTATGCGTGCTAGTCAGATAAAGCTAGCTTGGAGCCTGTTGATATTACTGGCTGGCTTTATCTAGCATGCAGAGGTACCAGTAGCATCTGCACATCTGTTGGATGTGCAGACGGGGGCAGCTGCCCTCTTAGACACTGGCAGTAATAGCAGTGTTAATACGCGCTTCTATGACCAAACCAGATATTGCTTATCTGCAGTGTATGTGAAAGTTACCGAGGCTCCCGTTTTCAGATCAGGTAGGTGTTATTCCTATCTATCACTTACAGACTTTGGCTTAACCGGTCACTCAAATAACAGTGATAAGATACAAAACACAGCTTCATCTTTCTTCCCCCTTGTCACTGCTCTTTGCGGGCATTCCTCTGCCCTGGCTTGTTTCACTGTCCTCAGGGAAACAACCAAAATAGTCAAAGTAGAGAAGGTGCATTCCCCTTGGCTAGCAGGACTCCGTAGGGCATTCCCAGCCCACATTTCCTTCGGGCTCCTTGGTGTTGGTGCTGTTATCAGCACAGCTGGAGGTCAAAGAAACTACTGCAGGGCTGGGGCAGCTTCTCAAGCAGAGCCTGCAGCCTGTGCTGGACTTTGCATCGTTGCAGTTTGCCAAGTCAGTGCTTACAGTATGTGGCTGTGTGGGCTGCAACACAGACCCACCCCGAGCCTCCGATCTTGAAATTGGCCTGCCCTGTGAGCAGACACATTACCATAGCTTATTCTAGCTAGGTTGAGTATTGATAGCATAGCATCTGCCTTCAACTGCTTGAATGAATGCCAGGATCTGCTGGAGGCTCTACAGTCTGCTTAAGCCAGCACAGAGCCATCTCCATTGTTATTTCGCCCTGACCGAGACATATTAGTCTGGGTGCTGCCTCCATGAGTTCCCAAGACTGACTGCACCAGGTCTGAGTGCCTCAGTATTGACGTCCTCTACCTCTGCCCAAGGTTGGAGATTTCAGTCTTACTGCAGGTGATGCTTATTCATCTTAAAGCCCTTTCTTTCACACATAGTTTTTTTTCCCTGTTGTGTCTGTAAGCTGTAACTGAAGATCAATCCTGGGCAGAGGTTCAGATCAACGCTGCCAATAGATAGCTTTATTTGATCTCCAGAAACATACACCCTCTTGCAGGTATATCTTCCTGCTGTGCTTTGCATGGCTTCAGCCAAGATAACCTATAAAAAAGACCTTCACATAGGGTATGTTCACATCCAGACATGCTGAAATAGTGCCAACATTTTCTCCAGTGTCCCAAATTTTAAAGAGTTCAGTGTGGAGTTACTGGTTTTGACTCACTTTTACTTAAATATCCACCTTAGATCTAAAAAGACTGTTTTCTTTTAAATTTGTTCGTGTAAAAATAAATCTATTTCAGTTAGGTAATACAAACTTTTGAAAATAGCTGCAGAATATCCTTGTAAACATACTGTGAAAACAAGTAATTAAAATAGTCAAAATAATGAGTAAAAATCACATGACTTTAAGAAAGCACATAAAGAGTAATCAAGTAGGGTAAAACCAAATAAGATTAATTTAAGTTAGAGACTCACATATATGGTGCATGGTATTCTCTGGACTGAACAGAAATGCATGCTGTGAAAGGGTGTTCTGAACTTCATTAAAGAGTAATCTTTGTACACAACAGTAATGCTGTGCAAATAAATGTTGTGAGGCAAAACAAATAAGTTTTGAGAAATGAATGACTTTAGCAGTAGTTTGCCAATTAATTAGCAAAAAGAAGGAAGTCTATCAGACAACACAAAGACATAAATAAGGAAGAGTTCAAATTGCCATAACAGTTTTTGCTATTCTCTCACTCTACTTTTTGTTAATTCTTCTTCTCACGAGCTTTGTGGGATTCTCTTTGGAGGGGGAAGGGAGCCAGGAGGATGCAGTAGCAATTTCGCTCACTCTTGAAGTGATGTCTCAGGGTCTTACCTCAAAAAAGGTTAATTGTAACTTGATCCTTACCACAATTTGTTCTAACAGGGTGATGGAGTGTGAACTAGAATGGAGAAAGAATTAGAGAAGATTTAGCTAAGTTGCATTTATTCCAGACAGCAAGACCCGTTCCCCTACAGCAGTTAAGGAATTAACCAGTGCAATTTCTTAATTATTAGTTATCATCTCTCAGAACCTGTAGAGGATAGGTCAAGACCCAGAAAACTGGAAGAGGGCAAACACAGTACCT
>Ga0181612_134134_pt1 | contig 12435 bp, 6 predicted proteins | sample HoacroProtozoa21_FD_119630 | JGI IMG/M metagenome (GOLD analysis project Ga0181612, IMG submission 119630) | Hoatzin crop microbial communities from Cojedes, Venezuel. Combined Assembly of Gp0051906, Gp0051904, Gp0051908 | reverse complement strand
TGGTGGTAGTGTGGGTGGGGGGTGGGGGGGGGGGGGGTGTTTGTTTTGTTTGTTTTTTCAAATGTGAAACATTAACAACAATCTGTAAGACTCATTGGTGTTCAGCAATACAGATTAAACACAGAAGCTTTTTTACTTGATATTTTCATGGGCATCTTTTTGCCCCCTGAAAAGCTTTACCAGCTTATTCCACACTACTGGAATACCCAGCTCAGAGTCACAAATCTCTTCGGTAGTTTAACACACACCAAACAGACACCTCATCTTTAAACGTGTGGGCAGATCTTAATCTTTTTCAAAAAAGGACTTGGAGATATTAAAGTAAACCATTTTTAAACATTGGTTCTCTCAAATGAAGTGAAAAAGTAAAAAAAGGGAGGGAGGGATTCTTACACTGCTTCCATCTCCAAGTCATCCTCATCGTCTTGAGAAAGCTGTAGGTAAGGGTTGTCTGATGCTGGACGGAACTTATACCCAGTGAGGACAAAGAACACAAGTGTGGCCATTTCATCCAGCAGCTGCAAGTAAAAACACAAGATTGAAGTTCAATCCTGTAATCCTTCATGGTCATAAAACACTTCTTCTCATTCATAAGGTTTAACGGCCAAGAAGTCTGTGCCCCAGCAAAAATAAAGTAATCGCTGTCCTGTTATCTTTAATCCCAGGCTACAGGCTGTCAAGCCCTTTGTTCTTTCAGCTTTCCCTGTTACTTTAAATACAGTTTCAGTTCCAGCCATCACTCCAGGGCTTTTAAGTAACTACAGCAAGACTTGGCTTTTAAATGAGGGAAAAAAAAACCCGCCCCAAGTTGTTTGGTATTTTCAACAGTTAATGTATTCCAAAGACTCCCTGCACAGTTACTTGGATTATATGTTAAGAAACCAAGTATTTAAAAGTCACTAGACAAATAAAGCTTGTAGATGGAAGAACGAAAGCCTATTTCACTGGCTCCCTGGGGCCTCAATTACACAGGGCAAACCTGACTTTTTTTCTCCTTTGTATGTTCTTGATTCATTTCCTTCAGACATTTTTAAATTGAAAGACTAAAATCAATAATGCAATTACTTTCAGACATCTCATGTATAATCCAGTAACCTTGCTGGACAAACAAAACTAAAAATATGCTTCTGCCACCTTAGGCACATCAGTGATAAAAATCGGGAGGAGACAGGGTGCAGCACTGAGCTTTGAGATGTTCTACTACAACATAAGTAACAATTTAAGGATTTTTTTCCCAGTCATATTTATAGAATAAGCAGAAAAATAAAATCAAGAAATGGATGTATTTTCCTTTGCTGGCAAATACCTGGTACAGCCATTTCCACTGGAATGGAACAGCAATCTTTATGAGAATTGCAATGATCCGTGTGAAGTAAATGTAACAGACAATCTGGGAAGGAAACGAGAAAGCATGATGAGGACAATAGCACCATCCTTACAGAACCTCCTTTTCCAGAAAAACAGCTCAAGCAATTCCCAGGCAACTCAGTATGTCAGATACTATACTCCTTGATAAACATAGAAAAATATAGGCCGAGGGCTCTACTGCTTGTTGAACATCCAAATGACTCAAGCTATTGCTGACATATTTAAGTTACAGCAGGAAAATGCTTTAGGTATTAGGATTTTGTAGAACTTGAAAAATCATAATTGGAATTTATTTCTCTTACCACTTATAAAGAGCCTGAAATGAGGCTGTTGGAAATCATTAAGAAGCCTATGCTCTCTTGGGAGGTATGCTCATGGCTCCGACTGACTTAATCAGAGACTGCACACATGCATCTCAAGGCACCATTTGGTCCCAAGTTTAATTTTTAACAAGTTTACAGTACGTTATTCAAGCTCATCAATTCAACTGGCAGCTCAAGCTGTCTCCAGAGGCAACTAGTAAGTGTTACAAATAGCTGGGACCAATTTAAAGATGCAACCACTAGGAAAAGAAGGGAAGTTGCTTTGAGGATTGTAACCCAGTTGACCAAGATGCCAAAGTACAGCACTGCCACAGAGCCCGGAACATCTCCCTCGCATCCATCAGCTGTAGTAGTGTCCAACAAGTAATCTGTCAAAAGGTTTGAATTGCTTCATGTACCCTGTATGCATGCGTACAGGTGTTTTACTTACCATAACATAGTAATGTCTGAAAAGCTTCAGCTTTGCTAGGTTAATGGCAGCTATCAAGAGAACACAAAAGTCCATCAGAAAATGAATTAAAATGAATTAAAATGAGACAGTTTCTTTTGATGCTTGTCTACAAGGTAGGCAGGTGGGCAAAACTAGGACTTGGGTAATCCCAGACTAGAAGATTTGTCCCACAGCTTGTTGGGTGCTCTAAGGACTGCCAGTCTGGCTTGTCTACCTACTGGACAACTCCTAGGCTGGGCTGAACTACCTCTTAAAAAGGCAACTCAGTGACATCACTTTTACACTGAATTTTATATGCATGCACTCTGCAACACAGAAACTTCCTCTAATGCTTATCTGTACACAGCCGACTACGTACCATCGCCTCGATCCTGTCAGAAGGGCCATGTGCCACTTGACAGTGCCTCCTAGGAACATTGCATCTTTTCCAGAATACTTCCTGATTTGTGCCTTCAGCTGACCCGAGCAACTCTGAGGTAATCATGGCTCTGGGAACCACAGCATCTTGTTGAACAGCAGCAGAAGCATTTTAAGATCCAAGTAGTATCCTCTATCATTCATGGCTCAGTCATAACTTACAAGTGGAATGAGAAGTCATACTAAATAGTTCTCATAGAAATGCACGTGTTTCAGTCAAACTGTGTAAGCTAAGGTCCCGGGCTAACCTGTGTTTATTGGACAGGTTACATCAGCTCCTGAGGAACAGAGCAGATATTCATGGGAACGCGCAGAGGTCAACAACAGATGGAGCAGCTGTCAAATCTGGTTTAAGAGTCAGGTTTTAGAGGCACAGCAGGATTACAAATACAGACTCCTGGTGCTTTTTTGACAACAGGAGAGGCAAAGCGTCCAAGATATGTTGACAGCATACAGAAATGCAATTTAGAGCCAATGAACTCAAGTTTTCAGTCAGAAAGTACTGCCACATATATACTGGTATTCACTCCAAGCCCTCATAAATTTTTTATCCTATGTGGAAGTCCAACACATTGTGCCTAAGCTCACCTGCACTCCCTCACAGAAATCACCCACTGCAAAAGGCAGACTTATAAAAAGCTGTATGTATTTGCACATAAAGCCTTGCGGGTTCACAACAGTACAAAATACAGTATGATACATCAGGAAGAGGAGAGCCAATAGAATCATAGAATCATTAAGGTTGGAAAAGACCTTATCATCAAGTCCAACCATCAACCCAACACCACCATGCCTGCTAAACCATGTCCTGAAGTGCCACACCTACACGTTTTTTGAACACCTCCAGGGATGGTGACTCCACTGCTGCCCTGAGAAGTAGCCATATCCCTTCTCAGCCTTTTGGCTAAGATCAAGTTAATATCTACCAAGGAAACACTTCACTTCCTGTGACAAAAACAATGAAGCTTTTCTTATGGAAAGGTGACATCAAAAACACCATTCAAAATACACTGTTACAGATTCCCACTACATAAGCCACATTGAAGGCAGACAAAATTCTGTTATAAACCTGCTTTGAATAATAAAAAGATCAAGAGTCACTTTCCAAAACTTAGCTTCAGTGTTCCAGGAGAACCACTGAAAGCTATGGACACCTTGAAACAGATACAAACCCTCCTCCAGCACACATACTGTGACACAGCACCTAACACAAGGCATAAACTGACTGACAGGTAGATCAAACTAAGCTAAGAGTAGTTTTCATGTAGTGCTGGCCAGTGGCTTCTAAACGTTTCCTAAACGGTATGTTTAACTTTTGACAGAGCACAGGGCATGTCAGCAAGAGAATGTGGGGCCACAGCTCAAGGGGAAAAAAGCAAACCTTATTTGTGAAGGAACACCAAGCTTGTTTCCATGCAGCTAAAGCCTGTCCCTGTGCAACACTAATGTGAGCACCAGTCAGGCTGGGTTGGCTTTGGGCAAGACCGTGCTCATGGGGGCAATGTGATGGCACAGCATGTCAGAGGAACACTAGCTCTCAGTTTTGGGAGGATGCTCCCTTCTGGACTGCAATACGAAACACTGAACGCAGAATAGCATCTACTTTGCAATTTACAGCTCTGGACTCCAGAAAGCAATGCCCAAGCTCTAAACTTGCATCTGTAGCGTACCAGCTGCTAAGCATAGAGCACTGGGCAACAGATGGCAAGACTTGGAAATGCTAGAACAAGAACCTAACGAAATCCTTGGTAGCTAAATCAGCCCTGACACATTGGTTTAGCTACTACTCTCTCGTTTCCGTCCCTCACAAAAGCTAGTTTCCCACATTTATATAGAAAAAACTACAGATTTTCAGGGGTCTAGTGCTCTATCAGATAACCTAATGTTAAAGCTTTTCATAATACAGTTGGAGAAAGATTAAAGCAGGACAAGCTCATTAAATCGTGAAGCAAGGAAGCAACACTGTCCTATTTAAAGGAGAGCTACATTAAGTGTGACCATGAAGATCTTGTGATTTACCACATACCAGTGTGTACACAGAAGGATCTATTTTCAACTCAACGCATTCATCTTCAAGAACTGCCACCAACTGGTGCAATGACAGGCCATGAGAATTACCAGGCTTTGTAGTTAAAGGAACACCAACTCAACAGCTGTGATTCAAACTGCCAGTCCATCAATGCTTTACAGTCAACAACTGAGTGAGCTGGGGAGTCATTTCTGTTGGATTCATGCAGTGCATAGGAGGAAAGGATAGTGAAGCCAAAGATCTGACTGCCAACTGAAGTGTCACAATGCCACCTCTCCCAGCTGACGGAGCACAGCTCAAGATCTCACCTACTCATCGTGATGATCAACACTGCAGAGTCACACATTGGTACACCCAGAGATCTAGAATGGCTAAGCACAAGAAAGCAGGCTGAGGGCAGGAAAAAAGACAACCACCATCAAGTAGGAAGACTGAAGAGGCACCTCTGGAAGCTGGCTTGCTTATTTCTCACAACTAAGTGCTCCCCTCTAGCTGCCTCAACTTCAGGAACACTTCTCTCCACTATCAGATACTGAAGTCAGTATTAATGCACTTCTACAAAATTCTGCAGTCTTTTTAAACAGCTCAAAGTTACAGCACGCACTGTTCTGGAGAAAATCTAAAATCGTCATTGCTTGGCTTCAGCAGCCGGTGAATTGCTTTTTCACAGGCTGAACGTACTGCAAGCAGTAGCACTTGAGTCTTGCTGTGCTGGACACTAAGACTTCGATTCACCTTAGCCTGGCAGTCCAGACACTGACAGCAGCACTTGCAAGGAGAGAGGCTGGGCCAGCAGCTGTCACTTACAACTTTAATCACTTGCAGCCCCAACCTGTAAAGCTGTGATAACACAGCAGCAATCACAGCATGCAGTAAAGCTTGGGTAAATTTATGTTTCGAGTATGATAACCATTCTTCAAGGAACACTACTTAATTGCAGAGAAGGAAAAAAAAAGAAAAAGTAGAGACTTTCTACCAAAGGTTTTACAAATGAATTCATACTTGGGTTCTATCTCTTTCATAGGGTAATTAAAAAGACAAAAGCCATCCTCCAAGAAAGGTTTACAACATTGTATCTTGCTTCCCTCAGTTTCCCCTCTCTATCACCACTTACTTTAACAGCTTGTGCCTGCAACAGCCTGATCTGCATTGATCAAAACATAGCCTACCACAGTATTTTGATACTCAATCTTTTTCAGATTGCCCCCTCTGCTAATTTCAAATGCTGTGACAGCCTATAAGATGGGGAAAAAGAAAGTCAGACCATCCACTACAGCCTTGCAGACCAATAGTAGCTTTTTGATGAATAAATCTGACCTTTTTAGAATATGTATGTAACAACAGTAAGAGGACTGCAGCTGAGGGCATAGGGAGCTGAAGTCCGGACAATACAGTACGCAAGGACAAACCATAACGCTCCTTGACTGAACACACTGAAGTACAGCAAAGAATTTCTACAATACTTTGCGGGCTACACTAACTCCGGTCCATTTGAGATGCAATCTGTGCCATTACCAAATAGTAAATTGAAGTTTTCTATTCTCCCCAAGAATGAAGGCACACATATAGGTCTCGACCTCAGAAAGCAACTCCAGCAGTAACTCTGCGAAGTACGGTCCTATGATCCCTACAGCACATTGCTTAAAAGCATTCCTATACTAGAAAGGTCAAGCAAACAGATAGAGCAACTCTCAGTGTCCTGCATAAGAAGGTAGCACAGACTAGCTAATCCTGAATATTCTGAAACACATTAGCCATTTGGCACAGAAGTTTCCCAGGAGGGTCAGAGGAAAGTCCAAAGTAAAGGATAAGCAATATATCTCCAACACATAGTTGTTGCATCAACCCTGGATAGCTATCTAGGGTGCCTGAAAGTGGTACACGAGAACATAAATCGGCCTATTTCATTTCTCAGCATCTCCCAGCTCTGCACTGCTATCCATTGAGGTCTCGACACTTCAACTGCTAAGCTTTATCTCAAGATTTGAGATGTCCATGTACTGCCTGAAGTGTGTTTACCCCTCTGCTACACCCTCCTCCTCACTGAATTGTTGCGGAGGTGTTTTAGCATAGGTCTCCACGCAGCCATCGCCTCCAGCATCTGCTGAGCTCAGCTGAGCAGAGGGCGTTCTGCATCACGCAGGACCAGGCTCCTTGTTCATAGGATTTTCACGGTACAGGATCAGGAAGACACCGAATACGGCAAATGTTTTTTCCTGACATGGGGGCAAGCACGAATCATTATTTGCCCACTGCACAGCACACAGGGAATGTTGCCTGGGAGCTACACACTGCAACTTATTTCCCCCAATTCTGCTGCCAACTATGACATGCTGCAGTGCTTCAGGAAAATAGCTAACCGTTCGTGATCAGATTGCACCGAGTTTCACATCTCTTACCACATACACAGAGATACAAGCAGAACAAAAACTGCAGTGGTGTTTCCAGTCCCCCATTCCTCCCTCCAACAACAGACGACATGATACACAAGAGTGGGTCATAAGACTCAGGAGGTCCAGTGACCAAAGAACTTTGAGTTTCAAACAAAAATAAGCAAGTTTGTTACAACATACTCCCTTCTCTTCCTTTTCTCATGATGCCTGTAAACAAGGTAGTGGTAGTTGAGCAGTTTTCCAGCCCAAACAATTCCAGCTCAGTTTGCAAGGCTGATTTCCTTAGATCTGCAAGACATTTGTAACGCAGTCCTAGAAATGGACAGAGAGCACGATGCCATCTAAAGGGATACAGCGACAGACCAAAGAGCTGCAGCTAGGCACTTGCTTAAGTCTGAAGGTGGTGATTTTGAAAGGGGAAGAAAAAAGCTTCTAAAAATGGGATGTTTACACCCACTGCTCTGCAAGATAAGAAGCCTGTGTAGGTCAGATATTTTGCTTTAAAGATCACCTTCAATGGAAAAAAGCAAACAACCAGGCAGCTTAAACTCAGCTGTACCAGTGCCATGCTTGCTCTTCACTAGCAATCCACAACATCTGTGCATATAAGGTCTCCCTGGATAATTACAGCTTTTGACCCATTCCTTTAGCCTTCCCACTTTAGCAAATCTTAAAAAAAACCCCCCTAGTTTAAATGACCATTATCTAGTGACTCCAAATCACTGCCACCTGTAACAAGCCTTTTAAATATTTGTGCACAAAGGCCTATGGCAAGCACAGCTGTAAGGCTAAAAAGCCTGGCAGTCCAACCAGCCTTCTGCTTCATTTCTAGTCTAGTCACACTGCAATCATGGCTGCACTTGACTCAAGGGAGTGCTACATAATAAACAGGTTGTGAAGTAGCTAGAAGAGGACAAGATAGACAGACTGTCAGGAAACAGCACCAGGCTACTGACCCAAAGTCCTGGAGCTGTTAGTTCTAATAGACACAAGGAAGCAAAAATAGTTTTCCTTAGGTCTTTCTCACCAGCAAGAAGGTCACCAGAAGACTCAAAGCCAGGAAAAACAGCTATTGAATTTATAGTATATAATTCCCCAAGACACTCTATAAGTTAATTAAGTCTGTGTGAGAGAACAGGGAAAGCAGCCTTTGAGGTAATCTAGGCAATAAATCCTAGCAAGCAATAGGCAGTCCAGCCAGAACTGTTTGCACAAGATTCAGTCAGCTCTAACCACAGGACAGGCAGTGCAGCAGTTAAACTGCATATGAGAGGATCCAGTAGTTCTAACCACTTCAGGAGAAAACTATCTTCATCTGTGGAAAAAACCGCTCGTGATTTTAGAATTAGTGCTGGTCCCCGTTTTTCTTCATGAGAAGCCAAGACATTAAGCAGCACCTCTGCAGAACAGGGCCTCCAAGGGCAGGCTACAGAATCAAGAGCATGACTAGTCATTGATAAGTCTCGCAAGAATGGTTTTACCTCATTACAGTGCAGTCAAATAATTTTTTGTTTTCTCAACAAGGCACACTAGCAGCATGACATCATTAGGTAACGTTCTGCTTCTAGCATCACATTGCCATCCACTTGCTCCCCACGGGTTCCTCTCAACAGACTCCAAATACTCTAACCACATCACACCTCACAAGTGAGTCCCAACACTGTGGCTGTCCTGGCCACAATCTGGTGCCTAAGGAAAAAAAAGTTTTCAGGGAAAACACAGCTTTTCTATTATTAATGTAGCATAACAGCTGCTAAGCACCTCTCAACACACATTTATTGAACTTGCGGGATCTGCATAACCAGATGGTAACATCAGTAGATAAAGCATGGTAACGGCAGTAGGTGATCCACCAGCAGCTTCCATGATGAGTGCCGTTACCCGTGGAGAACAACGCAGAACAGAGGACTAAGAACAGTCCTTAGGGGCTATTGTGCGCAGCACTGATTAGCTATAGACGCAACCAGTTCTTCTGAGATCACCATTTCCTTTTATCTCCATTATACACTACAATGCATCCTTCAGAACTGCTTGGTTTTACTCGTATCTGGATTCCACCCGTCACGATGAACAGTGGACAAGTCCAGTCTCCATCCTGCACATCCTTGATGTGCGCCACGCTACTTTTCTCCTTCACTATGTTCTGAAGTCAAGCAAACTCCATAGCACCACCTTGTGATAAGAACCATCAAGTGCAAGGTGGGCACGGAGTGATCACCTGAGAGGCCACACAGATGTAGAGGTTTGGTGTCTCAGTCCCGTGCACCAGCTGCTGAGTGCCCAGCACCAGAACAGTCACAGACTCCGAGGCCACCCAGCAGTTCTGCCTTAGCCTCTGGAAAGCTGAGCTCGGATCTGCAGTCACCTATGGTGGCTTCAGCTAAGCACCAGGCCTTACACATGTGAAGTCATCAGTTCAGCAGAAAGACTGCTTCAAGGAGCGCCTAAATTTAAGCTGACTTTTAAACAGCAAGAGCATAAATACTCCAGAACATATGCTCAGTGGACAAGGTAAAACAAATTCACCAGTGAATGTCACTGAATCCACGTGAAATGAGAAAGCTACGAATGACCTCCATGTTACATTATCAACATTAACCTCTTTTACATTGGTTTCTATTAGAAATTAGTATTTTTCCCCCCCTTTAGGTTTGGAGTTTTTGTGTGTGCATGCGTGTGTATGGTTGTTGTTTTTAACAGCCTGGAATCTCAGAAAAATGCTGGGTTCATCTTAAGTATTGTTTCAGTTTAACAGATGGCAAGAAATAACCCAATCTGTGGTCTGCACAGAGCTGAGTTCAGCACCCAGCCTTCTACGTCACCTACTAGACTCCAAAGGCAGTCTGCACTGAAGTGCAAGTGTCTCAGCAGAAGCCAAGGAAACGGCTGGAAGAAATATCCAGACAGGAGAGGCACGAGTTAGGGATAAGACTGGGTTGAAAAGGATGTTGCCAACAAAGGAGCTTCTACAACTAAAGCTTTCAAGAAGAGTAAGCCATCAAACGACAGAATATTGAAATGGCTGCCTGCTTCCAAAGAAGCCAGTGCTATGCTCCATGGCTTGCATCTGCAGCCAACTGAGGAACTAATTCAGAAGACATGAGCGGATAAGGCAGGAAAAGCACACACTCTAGAAGCCGTATTTGGGTTGGCTTTCCATGCATCATCTCCTCCTCACTGCTACAATAAACGTCACTCGACTTTACACAAGCAGTCCTTTAAGCTGCTGTACAAACATGGACAAGTCAAGAACTGTTTTACACTGAATGCCAATTTATCCCTTTGTTTCTCTCTCTTCTGGCAGGAACAGATTTCTGCAGAAATTGAAATAACAGGGTCTATTTTGACTAATAGTCCGCAATTCTGGAATTGATTTCTAGTCTGGCTTCTGAACACCCGAGCTTGAGAACTGAAGGCAAAGCTGTCAAGATGATTTGCTCTAGATGTCGTGCCTAGCCTGAGCAAAGCTGTGCAAGTACCAGAAAATGAGTTCCACATATGAGTTTTGATAGTCAAAGCAATATATGAAAAAGGTAATTTTCCAAAAGCTATTCCCATGAACCCACTGAGGAAAAGCAGCAGTGTGACAACAGCATAGTGTAGATTTACAGTTTTAGTTTACATACTTTAAATCAGCATCATGTTTGAAATCCTGGCATTATCTTATGGCACGTAGCATAAAACAAAAAAATTACAGATTACTTGCCTTTCCCATCTGTTGCTGAAGCCTCCTGCAAGTGTCTTATTGACCTGAAAAATAATTTAGAAAGTAGATTAGCTATAATTTTTGCACTCCCTTTTCACTGCAGTCCTCTAGAATTCTGACGAGTTTTGTTAGCTCTTTAGGGTTGGGCTATGCTCATAATTAACTCTGCCGAGCATGCTTGGCACTGCATACATTTCACCCCACCTCCCCAGCTCAGGCAGTTAGTTCAAGTATCTGCCTCCTTGTGATTAAGAAAGCCGATTGCTAAAGCCTCCTTCAGCCTACAGAAAGCCTTGTGGGAGGGAGGGAGCAGAGTGAGAAACTGGGGCATTTTCCACCATAATGCTTTCCACTTGTATGATTAAGCTGAGCTACTATTCAGAGTACTGCCAAGTATTTGGCATCTTACTGCTCTTTTAAGCTCTTTTCATTTATATAGTTGATTACACAGCTTACATGTCTACATAGGCAACTTACATAACAGAAGCTACCCTGCAGGAATGCAAATCCAAGGGCCAAGTCTTAGTCACCTTGCTCACATGAGTCATCCCACCAGCTGCACTGACACTATCCAGATGAAAAAGGGGCAGGAGTTTACGTCCCAGGCTTCACTGCCAGTTTATGTTGGTACCATGACAATGCAGGAACACTGGCTGCAAACTATAAACAGTTACCGGACTGCTCACCCAAATGCATTTGTTCTTCAGATACAGTTCCTTTATGGAAAGCAAGTTTTGCATCAGCATACTGCTAGGTAGGACATATGGATTCTGGCATTAGGTAGCAAGAGCTGCGACTGTAGAAGTCACCTTTATCATAGAAAATCGGAGTCTGTCTATGATTGAAGTTAATATTCCTGCAGTTCTGTTTACCATACCCAAATGCTCTCAACATCAGAAGAGTGGCAGCATTTTGACTGGAGTGGGGAAAGGAACAAGTGGGTAGCGCAAGTTTCTTGGAAGATGTTTCTCGGCCTTGGCAGAAGGCCACCAAAACTGTGTAGGGTTTTGCCTTTGCACAGAGGACAACGGGGAAGTTAAGGACAGCTGAAACCCACCCTCACAAGTCAAGCTGAAGCTTAGTCCCATCTCCTCCGTGCGTGTGTCTTTACATACGCACACACGCATTATGAAACAGTTCTCTGAAACACTCAAAGAGTTACACACTCTGGAGTGATGACATGTTTACTAGACAGACATTGCTATTCACTCTGCATTTCAGAAAAAAATACCAGAGATACTGGAGAAAAGAATACTCAGTGTTTACTAACCAAGGAGTCCGAAGCTCTTTAATATTCTCCTTTAAAACCAGCTGTTTATCCAATTAAGACTAAAACGAATTTAGAAGATAAATGTTCTGACTAACTGGCAAGAAGCAACAGTAGTGTTTATCTGTGTTTTGGTCAACTTTTATATAACCAACATTATTCCTTGCCAAGCACCATGGAAGGAAGGGCAGGGAAATGCTCCCTGTGGGATTATTTCTTCTAAACAGCCAAGTATAAATGCAGCTACTCTGCCTGAAGGCAGCACTGATCTTAGACAGCACTATTGTTTTAGAATTTAGCAGCCTAGTTTCCAATCTCAGTAAAGCAAAATTCCATTTCTCAGTGTAAGAGAGTCAGCACTTCTGCAAAATTCCAAGTTTCAAAAGCACCTATAACCTGCACTGTGCTGGCCACACTTCAATTGCCGCCCACCTTACCTTGCCCCCACTTTAACATCCCCAGAACAAGTATCTTCCACAAC
>Ga0181612_103681_pt1 | contig 12435 bp, 5 predicted proteins | sample HoacroProtozoa21_FD_119630 | JGI IMG/M metagenome (GOLD analysis project Ga0181612, IMG submission 119630) | Hoatzin crop microbial communities from Cojedes, Venezuel. Combined Assembly of Gp0051906, Gp0051904, Gp0051908 | reverse complement strand
TACTGATTCAAATACCTGGTCTCTCTACTTTTGCAAATCACATTTTACAGCCTACATTAAGCTACTATCATGGTAGAAAGCATCAACTGAAAACTCCAGAAGCTAATAAATATTCAGATGCCCTGATTTTATGATCACCCAGTTTTTTTCCAATTACATATTTCTCCAAGAATTTATATTGGCTTTGTGAAACTAGAAACTTTTCAGATATGTAAATCAATCTTAGTGTTACTATGCAGTATTGTTTAAATTAAATTACAGTACAGATATCAGATTCTAGCAGTTCTTTTGCGGCGATGAGATAATTTCTGGAGGCAAGACACCTGGCCAGCCTAGAGTGGTGATTAATTTTATGTATTTAGGGTGCAATCATCACTCAGAAAAAGGCTTAGGGTTTGGATGATGGATGACGGGTAAAGTGCAGGCTGATAGGACATGGCCCATGAATCTGTTCTACATCATCAGTTCCTTTGATCACTGGCAGAAGTTCAGAGATACTTCTTTGCATCTGTCCAAAATAAACAAGGCTACCATACAACTTTTGCAATATCACTTTTAAATACAAGCTTATTTTCAGAGGAGAAAACACCTTTGTTTTTGCAACAAATAAAAGCAAACACTTCAGCTTGCATTTACATGCACATTTACGGACAAAATACACATGTGTGTCCATGTCCATACACATGCAGATTTTTAATGAAAGGTGATAATATAAAAGTAATTTTTTTTTCCCCTGCAAACTGATACCTATGTTGACACCATAGAGGGGATTCAACATAGTTGCTGAAAAAGTGTTGGCTGCAGAAAAAGAGAAGAAAGTCCTAAGTTGTAGCATTTCTTTTTCCTTAGTAATGCTGGTGAATACAAATTATTGGGATTCTTTCTCACTCCTGATAGCAGAATGAACTACGCAATCAAAATAATTTCGATTAATAATTCAGAAGAGTTTAAGGATGAAGAGATAGAGAGGATTTGTGCCAACCTAAAATAAAAAGAATACTTTTTTGTATCTCAATTAACAATGTACAATTTGATAATCAAAAGCAAATGCTTCTTTATCATATGATTTCTACTTTTCTTTACCCAATGCTGTCCCCTGCAGGGTGTAAGAAATCAGATCACAGAAGTACTCAGAGGCTACAAAAATAATTTCTTTTTTTTTAAATCTAAAAGCAAAAGAGAAAGGAATAGCTGAATTAACGTCACGTCATCTATCAGAATTCATTATCGAGCCAGCATGGTTTATAATGAATAATCCTTTCAGAAGCTTGACTGGGTGCTGTAAGGGGCATTCCTTGAAAATACTCTCTCGTATCTCATGGCATGTATGCAACACTTCTTTTCATAGGTGTTATGAATTCCTAGTGCTCATGTTGATATTCGTCTGTGGGCAATAAGATGTTAGCCATTTCTTTTATATGTCTCATCAGCTGCACCTGGAAATTAAACGGAACACCTAAATTCTAAAATCATCGTATATCTCCATAGACTTTCTTTCCATTTTATAGAATGGAAGATAAAGAGTATGCAAGACTATGCTCTGTATGTGTAGAAAACAGAAAACTATGACTGCTTGAAAGACAGGTGACCCTCATAAAAGAAATACAGCTTGTCTCAAAAAGGACATTAAAAAAAAGTAAAGGAGGGAAGCATAAAAGTGGGAGAACTGATTAGAGTTCATTAACAAAATCATCTTTGTACCAAACAAGAACAAAACACAGGGCTTAAAAAAACTCTGGGAGCATTTCTTATCACATAGAAATCATACTCACATGATTGCTGTCTCCTTGCTCAACTGGAAAACACTGCTTTATCTGACTAAGTGCAAATACCGAAATGTTCATTAACTCTCTTGAAACACCTTGGCTTGTCTTTATTGAGTTGCATTTCATCCATAGCCTTTGCACCTGGGGGCACACAATAAATTTTTCTGCACAAAGGGTTTCTCAAGAGTGGTATGACTGTTCCTTTTCTCCCCAGAGTCTGAACGCATTGCATCATCTTCTGTCATACTTACAAGCCTGAGATCTGGGATGAAGAATTGTTTAGTATCTCCAAACCAGAGCTTGCCACGTAGCAGATCAAATTGTTGTTGCTCTGCCACTGAGCTGACTCAGTACTTGCTTGTTTGATTTAAGGCACAGTTCCTCGGTGGAAAGTCATTGTGAAAATGGTATTTTCTTCTGCAGCAGAGCTAGTTCCTACGTGTATGAAGAATTATATGTGCTGACTCAAGTGACAAAACAGAAGTATTTACTGCTCCTGCTCTTGCCAGCTCTGCAGAGCAAAGACAGAGGAGAGAAAGCAGGTTGGAGTCTATTTAATCTGTATACAGTAATACTCTTTTCCAGACTTCTGCGTGTTTATCCCTGTGCAAATTCAAGAATGATAGCATCCTAGAGCTGTTTACGGGAATATAGTTTGGTCTCTACTGATAGTGAGTAGCCATGGAAAGGAAACATCTTGGTCTCTCAGATCCTATAGCGCACATGGAAGCACCACAGACAAAAAACCCATAGTGAAATAGTCATCTGAAACAGAGTAAATCAATACTTTATACTTTTGCATGCTTACATTTTACCTGTAGTGACTTACAGAGTTTGTGGCTGCAGTAGATTATTTTGTGGCATTCTGGATTTGTAAACTCATCTCTTGGATTGACATCATCTCTGACTATTCAAGGGTAATGGGAAAATGTTACAGCTTTTATATTTGGTTACCACTTCTTTTGGAATAAAGCAGAGCGCCGATTTCTTTGTATTGTCTGGCTGCTGTCATACTTTTAGAGCCATCTTCTGCCCCGATGTCGTCGGCTGTCCTGCCCTTCAGTGACTCTGGTCTGTTCCCACTGAGCCATTCTAAGGATTGGTGAAGGCTTCCTCCTTTAGCTGTCTTACACAGTCGGTATGTGAAACTACAAAGGGAGTTCACAAGGAATTATGGGCTGAGTGTTGGTTTTAGCTTGTTCGCAGTGTCTGGCGTTATTGCTTTAGCTTGTGTAACCCAGAGAGATAAGTTGCCTCTCTTGCTTGGTTTCAAGGTGACACTGAAGCTCATGAGGCTGAATTGGGCCTACGTTCCGTCAAAATAATGCAGTGGTTAGAGCAAGCAAAGGAGCAAGAAGGTTTGCTTGAATATTTCAGCTACTTAAAAGAGAATTTTTAGCCATTCTCTTAAATTCCCAATTGCTTCTTGGTGATCAGATAGGCAGCAGTGTCTTTTTGCACTGAAATTGTCCCCTTTTCCGAGCTGTTTGTGGGGCTGTATTTTTAATCCAGTAGAACTGAAGTTGGTGGGAATATGGCAGCCTGCTACCCATAAGCCAGTGGCTATCAAGAAACCATGCTGCAGTATTTCAAATAAACACCAGCCCCTCTGCTGTAACGTCCTTAGCATTGGGAAGAGAAGTAGCAGCTTCTCTTGGCAGCTTTGGAATTTTCTACTCACACTAGTCCAAAAAGTTAACTTGTATTTGCCCGCAGGATATGCCTGTTCTTCACCTGGGAGCTAGAACTAGGTTTTTCTTTAAGGGAGTACAGTCTTAACTAATGGTGAACTCGATAGAACTTACAACCTTTGGTACGTGCAGTTCAATTCTAAAGTATCTATAAAAAAAGTGCAAAACCTCATAATTATACTTTATACAGTCTGTTTTGAACATACCATTTCTTCTGAGGAAAACTTCGGCTTCTCCAATCAGTTTTTAGAACTGGGGTAGTTTCCTCATGCTGGAAGGGTAAGAGCTGTCTGTCCAACGTACATAGAGTGAATAAGATGAATAGGAGGGAATTATATGGAGCTTGTATCCAAGTAAAGGATAACTTACCTCCTAGGTCCTAGCACTTAGAAGATAACTGACTGTATGCAGTATGAGATCTATGAAAAATTCTTGGGGAAAAAAAAGTGGCCTTGTCTTAAAATGGAAACAAATTTTTTAACTTCCTTCTAACATGAGACTAAACTACAAAATATCAGATAATTCTTTGAACTTGTCTTTTGAATAACCCTTCAGCTATTGTAGCCTGAGCAACAAATATTTTATTGATTTGTGTGTGTGCATCGATTGTGCTTAAATACATCCTGTTAATATTGCTTTGTAATTTTTATTGAAAATATAGATATCCTTGTAAACTCTGAATCTGGTTTAGCTTGTTCAGTAGTTTATCAAAATATTGTTATGCATTTCTATTAGAAGGAAGAACACCACCAGCAAGACCCAGGTGACTCCCAACACTCACCAGTTTGTTCTCGTGTGTAGCAATTGAAGAGTCATATCTGTATGCTGTATTTGCTCCTAAAATGTGTAAATGCAGAAGCCAAGATGGAGACTTGAGTGAAAATTTGCTTCTTGCCGCTTAATAGCGGTGATGTCCAAGGACTCTGAGAAGAATCACTAATTCCACTAGAGTTTTACCTTCTTGATACCCTTTTGTTGGCAGCAGGCCTGGCTCAAGGGGATAATAGGAACTTGAAATAGAAGTAAATTTAAAAAATGAACATATACACTACAGACACATAAGCTCGACAATCTTTAGAAGCTGTCTGATAACTTTCTACAAAGCAGCCTGACCCACTACTGTTATTTTTTGTATTTGTATTTACTTTAGCACACAGAAAACCAATCATGATACTCTGTCATACTAGTTATTTTATACAAGTAGACAGAAGCATGTAGCAGCTCAGAAGAGCTTAGAGTCTCCTGCAAACACATAGCACTTTCTTCCCTTGAGGTCTGAAGTTATTGGGACAACTGAAATGCATAGACTTTATTCTTTGACAGAACTTAGGTCTAAAAATGATAATAGAATACTCTTGGAAAGATCTAGTACTTAAATATGTCCTTCTTGAAATATATCATTGTGTTTATAATACCACCTATATTAAAAGTTCAACAGCGTGTTACACAGAAGAGACTTGTCTTGAGAGCATATATCCATTTAAATTACTGTAAACTTACTCAGTTAAACCAATATAAAATTATCTTACATGTTGCTGTTGGGGATTATTCTGCTGCGTTCATTTGGATGTCAAAGTGACAGGCCATTAGCCTAAGGGTGAGCTTATTATTTAAGGAACTTTTCTTGTTTTGTACAATGAAGAAGTATTCTTGAAAATACAACACAAACATAGATATCTGTGTCAGATGATGACGGTCCATTTCTTTTAAATATGAAAATATAATTTTAGCATTCAAACAGTCAAGAAAGTTGTAATTTAAAATAAAACAAGAACAACAGTCATTAAAAGGCTGTGTTTCAGGACTTAGATTGATGCTTAACACATTGATCTTCTTCAATAGAAGCTTTCCATATTCCATCTGTTAGAATCTTTGACCTTTTCTTAACACCATTAAAAGATAAAATGTTAATGTACTGAAAAAAGATGCATGACCTTTTAAAAGTGAACTGTACCACTTTACAGTCTGCCATCGTTAAAGAACTTTATGCTCAAGAGCTTTGCATTATGTGTATCGTAGCAATATAATTGTTTAGAATAATGTAATTTTTTGACCAAGAAAGTATATACCATGCATAACATAAATTAGAACTAGAGCTATGTGAATTTTGAAAACCCAATCAAAATAGCCTGTCAGATCAAGACTTACTGTCAGTTTTAATCAGCCTCAACCTTAAATTTATTTATTATTAATATCCGTAGATGCATGCCTAGAAGATACAATTGTAACAAAGAAAAAGGATGGTACTTTGGGACAAATTAAACCATATCACTGGTAAAGGAAGGTGCTTATCTTGTTTAATCACCTGTACTTATTTTTTTCAGTATAAGAAAATAAACGTGACACTACTATTTTAACTAGTGGTAAGAAAATTCAGTAGCAAGAAAATTCTTGAAAATGGACTGAACTTGTTTGTGCTAAATCGGAATTGTCTTCAACTAGACTTCTTAATAGTAATGGCTGCAATTCAGAGCAGCATTGAAACATGGTTAAAATCCAATTCAGTAAAGTCCTTCAGAGAGCGTTTAGTTTTGAGTATGGGCTAATTTGATTCCACTTCAAATTAAGCCTCTGTTCTGATTCCTGACTACAGAGAGCAAACTAAATACACGATATAGGTTCAAATAACCTAGTCTTATCTTCTGGTGGGTTCCAAGTTTTAGATGAGGCCTTCAAATTGATTTGAGAGCATAGCTATATAATAATATGTTTATTTAACAACTACATAACAGAGGATAATAGAAAGTCCAAGTATCTTCTATATTTGCATATGATGTTCTGCTAGTAATTTTTGTTATGTAGGACAAAAATCTTTGCTACAGAGGAAGGCTTGTATTCTTCTAATTTCGACTTAAAATCAGCTGAAGTCCCTGACTTGATCCATTTTCCCTGGTAAAATCAGTGGTGTTTTTCTGGATGATTCTGGATTGGAGTATCCTCTCTCTGAACATCTGTGTGTTTTTCAGTGGAATTTACTCCATAACGTAAGTGGCTGCATGCAAAGTAGAAATATACAGGTTCTAAGATGGCGTAAGTTTAGGTCCTGTTATTAATATTCTTTGATCATAATAACGTAAGTAGCAACAGCAATGTCACTGTGGTGGGGGCTCTCAGACAGCCCTAATGCAATGAATGCATTTTAAATAAGCAATTTAGGGCACAAGAAGGGGTTCTTTCCTTTGTGAATTTGCCTTGCACCCATGCTTGAAGGCTGCTTCCCACCTCATGAAAAGAGGCTGAAGTCATGCGCTGGTTTACCACCTCGAGTGACCTGCTTGCCATGAGGATCTATGGTCCTGCAGAAGTTAGCTCTCTACATTTGTACTGCATGCCTAGGACTGGAAACTGGCTTGAACTTCATTATTAGAATTTATATCGTGTGCGTAATGATGCAGAAAACAGGAGAAAGCACAGGGTTTGCTAAAAGTTTTAACAAGTAGAAAGACTCCCATAAATGTCAGCTTTTTAACTCCAGTTAAAACTTCGTATTCTCCTTCCTGATCATGTTGCTGCACTAGCCCTGTCTATTTATATTTTCTTCCTGCCAAGTAAGCAGCACCCCATTTTGTATAGGCCAAGCATTTCGTCTTTGAAGTTAGTAGTCCCTTTTTTTGTCAAGCTCTTTCATTGTTTAGACCTGCTTCCCAGTCCCAGCCCCAGTTTATCACCGCAAATTTCCTCTCTCGCATATTCTTCCCTCTAGGTCATTGATAGTGAAAGCAAGCAATATGTTTCCTGGTGTTCAACCATGTGGCACTTCACTAGTCACATAATACACTAGATAAGCCGATGACAGTCGGTGCTGCTCTGAATAGCATATGTGCATGCCATCTGAAAGCCAGGAGCCGGAGGACGTAGATACAGCCAACAGAGGGAGTCAATGGCAGCAAAGCACTGGCCGTTCAACCCCTGCTTTGGGGAGAAGCAAGATGGACAGCTTTGCATCTATGGTCAAAGAGCAGAAGATTTCAGCCTGTTTTCCCATTAGTCCCTAGGCGGCTCTGAGAGGCCACGTGCTCGTCTGCGGTCAAGCTGCAGGTTGCCTGCCTGACAGAAATTTAGTTCCAGCTTGGCAGGAGGAGGTGGTGCCCCACCAGAATGTCAGCTGTTTTGAGGAAAGTTTGGCCCTTCTCACATTTTTTTTGTGGACATGGAAGATCTGATCTCTTGCATTTGCCTTTTTGTCTCCTGAGTATAACTATCAAGTAACATAAAGAAGCTATAATTGCTAACTAATTAACATTATGAAATAAAAACTATGTTGTGGAGAACACCTGCTTGCTCTGTTTTTTACAGTATAGTAGTAACGTTTAAAATCTCTTATGCCTTCTCATAAGTTGGTACCCAACATAGCTCAAATGATATAGATCTCATCAACCAAAGTGGCGTTCCCTTCAGACTAAGAAAGTCCTAGATCTCTGCATTAGTGAATATAATAAAGAGAAAGACAGTCTTTTCTCTTTGACAGAAGCAAGCTGTCACAGTGATAGTGAAATGAGATACAGAAGAAAAAAATCATAATGTTCTTAAATACATTCAGGCAATATGTAAATAGAATAATAAATCTGGCAAGAAAGATCTGTTTATTTTTTGCACAAAAGGACTAAGAAGTTTGGATTTTTTTCCATTTTAAAGCATGAATTTCTTTTTCTTCCACCTGAAGTCTGCGTAGTATTCCACAGAGCAGCTGTCCGCAACAAGAAACTCATCTTTCACTCTCTGATCAGTACATACAGTAAGTGACAAGAAACTCTGCTTAATTCTCTTGTGTCTTCATGAAATAATTTCTTCACCAACCAAAGAAATCTGCTGTTTACCATAATCTCAATTTAACACCTACTCTCAGTGTTCAAAAGTAAGTGTCTGCATTTGAATGCGGTTTGCAAAGCAGAAGTAACTGCTAAGGAAAACTGAACAAGTCTTGTCTCTTCCTTGAAAGTTGGAAAAGGCTTTATGTTTTATCACAGTGGCAGGTTACATGGGAAATAAAGTTGGAGATCTTTGCTTCGGCCATTTAAGACAAAAATTGGTTAGAAGAGAACACAGCTGAAGGGTGCAAAACTTGAATGAAGCCCAAGTTTGACATGAAGAGGGTTGTTTGAGAGGAAGCGGCACATACAGGCAGAGTAACGCTGGGGGGGCTCTGTACGCTGCGACAGAGAGGGAATGTCACCCTGGAGAGTTCATTGAGGAAGCCCCCTGCAACAAACGAGTTTTGAGTTAATGAGCAGTATGGGAAAGAGGCCTTGGAAAACATTCCACATCTTAGAAGTCAGTTTATTCATTTTGCATTATGTAGAAATGCTGGGAGGATCTCAGCCCCAGCAAAGCTGGACATGGTCCCACCCTGCCTCAGGTTAGCATGCAGAACAGAGGATTGTTGTAAAAAGATTTTCTCATTGATACTGGAATCAGATATGATAACTTTTAATCATCAGTCAGAACAAAGGCCCTGATAGCATTGTTAGATTAGCTAGATTTCTACCGTTTTGTTCTGAAGTTAACAAAATTGCATCGAAATGAGAAGTAAGCGATATGAAATGTTCTGCAGGAGTTCAAAGCCTGCAACAGCAGCTTCACTCCACCGCAACGTGTACAGCCCCTGTCAGCCAGGGAAATCTCCCCTACAGCTCTCTTCCCCTAACTTATAAGGTTATGATTTGGGGAAATTCACATTTGAAAATTTAGAAATACTATGTACAATGTTTTCACGTCATGGCTGGGTTGACGTCAGAGTAAATTTACAGGCAGGGTGTATTTAGTGATGGAGCACTGCGTGTTGGAGAGTTGGAATTTCTTTTTGTCAGGACTTTTGTTTATATCACTGTGTTGATTTACTGTGCGTAAAAAAACATGGTGATGTAAAATCCTTGCGTGATTTTTCTGAAACCGGATGAGTTTTCACATCATGCGGATAACATTGTACTGGTAACTGCAAAATGCTTAGAGGAAACTAAAATAAGTTGAAGGAATTAATATTCCATCAAAGAGTCACTACTTGCCTCAAGAAGATATTTTTAGCGCTTCTGGATTTTGATATATGTGCGTGTCTTTTTTTCCTGAGAGAACAGGAAAAATACTTCTCCTCTTCCCATTTCTTTCATATTAGGTTGTTTATTGCAGACCATTGCATTAGGTCACGTTGCATTTGATCTGCTAGAAAAAGAACAGAGTTTTGAGTTATCTATACATTGCGTTTGCTGCCTCTCTTTGGTCAGGTGAAAAGATAAGGCATTTCGCTGTGTAACTTTCCTATCAGCACCCAGGTATGTGCCATGGCTACAAGTCTTCAGATAAGCTGTATGTACCTAATCAGAATGATCTTGCCCAGGAAGAGGTTTTGCTACTCTAGAAATAATGCTTTTTAAAGTGTATTGACATATGCATTAAATGGAAAACACACATGGTATCGAAGTGCTCCATTCATCTAGACGAGGAAGAGAATAAGTTGTAATTTTCCTTTGGGGCAAAGCTTTAATAGAATTGCTGCTAGTTCATAGTCTTCCAGTTATTCTTTAAACCCCATAAGATACTTAAGGCTTTGAGTGTTTGTACCAAGAAAAGAAAAATATTAATTCATTCTCGAGCTCAGATTTAGCAGCTAATGAAGTTATTCTGGCTTCTATTACATTTCTTGCCCACCAGCGTTATGATGTTGCTATTATTTAACTGAAGAGTTTCAGTGTCTTGAACCCCTTGTACCTTATGGAAGTTGAGAAAGAAAACTGAAGGTCACAAGGAACATGGAAAAGGGTAATCTAAATACTTGCAACAGAGAAAATATAGAAAAAAGAAATGGAACGGGGCATGTGGAGAGAAGCTAACAAAATGGTGCTCTGCCAATATTGCTAGTGCTGTCATTTAGGTGTGTTTATGTGGCTGAGTGACTGTCCTTGGTAATCTGCTTGTTTTGTTGGTTTGACAGTTCTTAGTGAGATAAGTTGTCTTTGGTGGATGGTTTCTGAATTTTATTCCGATTCTCCCCATTCCCTCTAAGATGGACACAGTTTATCATGTTTCTATTATCCATTCCAAGGGATTCAAGGACTTCTGCATTTTCTTGGTGAACTAGCCAACTTATCACACGCTATTATATGTACTTAGAATTAGACCTCATTTCCCCTCCCTCATGGCTACCAGGCATTGTATTGCCTGGGACCCCCAACAGCTGAATTCTCTGTTCCACAGTGCCCAACACAAATAAATTGCGGTATCCCAAGGCCTGACTGGAATCTCTTTCCGTCAGGATGACGTTATCACATCATGCAATGTGCAAGCAGATGCCAAGCTGGGCAGAAGGGAGGAAAGCCTGAAGCCATTTTAGCAGCTTGTGTCTCCTCCCTGACTGAATTAGAAATGAAAGTGAATTTTGTGATAAAATGGTACGTGTCACTTATAGTTTGTAATGTGATCAGATGGGTATATAGTATAGGTAGAAGATTTCTTACACCGTTAGTTCTGTGAATCTTGGGATGCTATCGGGTTTGGCAGGTCAGTATTTTGATCTGCAGTTGTTATCTGCTGCAAAACATCTCGATTTTAGAGAGTCAGACTTTCAGATAACCTAGGTGTACAAACAGGTATTTCAGACTGTTTGTAGTTACCCAGTTTGAAAATGAAAGGTGAATACTGTGTGAGAAGGCAGATAGAAATTATGCTTTCAATGCATAAATCCGTTCTTTCTACATGTCAGCCTTCCTAAATAGTTTGCAAATCTGTCCTTAAATTTTCTACAAAATGTTTTGTTCAGTGGCCAAAACGAGGGCACATAAGCATCCGTGTTTTGGTCCAACTGTTTTTGCTGTTTTCAAGAATTCAGTGAAAGAGACTATACTTTGCGTTGTCTTTCGTTATTATATGACTAGGCTTTACATAAATTGCAAAAATGTTTGGGTGCTCTATTTGATTTATAAATTTTGAAGATGAGGTTATGCAAATATATAGCTTATGAGAAAAGCCAGGCTGACAGGGGAGAGATTGATCTTCATGGGCCACGTGCAGCATGTTGCCTTCTTACCTTGTCAATGTGCTGGAGTCTCACCGTAGTCTCAGCAGCCAGTGCCCCGGCTGATTTCCCACATCCTCCTGTCCTTAGCATCTAGCTGGGATGGGCAGTCTGGATTCCAGTTAGTTCTAGCTGATGATTGAGGGTGGAAACCCGCAATATAAGCACAGTAATTCATTGCATGTAGACAAATAAAATTCTCTCTTGGGCACTTGCGAGGCCCCCTGAACCTCCTTCTGCAAATAAAGCTCCCTCATTTTCAGCTTCATTGAAAAATGCAGTGAAATCAGGCTTTAATCAGGGCAAAATGACACATTCTTGTACATATTTCAGGGTCTTAAATTAATGCTATTTTTTAAAGAAGAAAATTAAATGCTATTTCAGATTTTTTGTTACTGCTGACGCTTTAGGATTGTACTGAGCTCCTGCCACCTACCAGCATGCTCGCCAGGCAGTCTGTACAAATATTATTATTACTTAAATAGAGTCTGAATCATTACCTTGTGTTTTCACTTTGTAGTGAAGTGATTTAAATATAGTTTTCTTATGTTGGGATCCTTTGACAAACGCATAAATAGTTAGCGCATTGTTAGAAACGGTGAAGAGGAAATGGATGCCTGGCAGGAGGAAGGGCAAATAATTTTCTCATGCTTGCTGTGCTCTTTCTGTAGTGTAAATCAACTCTTCTCCTCTGAAAGTAAAAACTTATTCCAAGATGTCAACAGAAGTAAAGTAATTAGGAAAGGAAATGTAATTCCTCCCTGCCGCTTCTCTCTCACACATGTTAGTGAATGAAGGCTATTTAAAGGTACAGCCTGAGGTAGACTAATTGGAGGAGATGAGTCATTTGGGACCTGATTCTGGAAATGCTTACTCAAATGAGTAGCCCTTTGATTGTTTGCCTGGGTCAATTCTGAGTGCATGTGCATGCTTCAGGATGAGGGAGAAGAAGGTTCAGTCTTGCAGGGTCCCG